>Ga0102958_1000037_pt1 | contig 23183 bp, 22 predicted proteins | sample SalPonF2_B_D1_MG_FD_84513 | JGI IMG/M metagenome (GOLD analysis project Ga0102958, IMG submission 84513) | Salt pond soil microbial communities from South San Francisco under conditions of wetland restoration - Salt Pond MetaG SF2_B_D1_MG ...
AGCGGCGGCGCATCGGCGGAGAGAAAACGCTGTTCCCGCAGTCCGCGGACCGCATCGCAGGGGAAGGGGCCCATCTGGATTGAGACGGCGTGCATGCCGGAACCGGGAGTGGCGTTGCAATCCGCGGCGGAGTTTACAGCGGCGCTGGCGCCACGCCGCGCGGGCTGTCTGGCGGAATCGGGTCTGCCGCGCCGCAACACAACAATGGCAGTGGGTATGGCGATCAGGCCGCCAACAACTGCGAGCGCCGAAAGCAACATAATTATGATCTCCCGCTCTTACTGGAGGGAGCATCGCATTGGTTCGCCACGGCGAGCGACGACCGGGTTCACAAATTGCCGCAGCACAAAGTTCGAGCGCTGGGCCGAAGCGGTTCGGTTTTGCGGCGATTTGGATACAATCCGGGCCATGTTACGTCTTGCCAGACTCGCACTGCGCCGCGGACCCAATTTGTTGCTGGAGGACGTGACGCTGCAAGTACACGCCGGTCAGAAAGTCGGCGTGACCGGTGCCAACGGCAGCGGCAAGTCGAGCCTGTTTTCATTGTTGCTGGGAGAGTTGGGGCCGGACAGCGGTGACTGCGAAGTGCCTGCCAACTGGGTGATTGCCCATGTCGAGCAGCAAACGCCGTCCGGTTCGCGCGCTGCGATTGAATATGTGCTGGACGGCGACTCCGAGCTGAGGCGGATCGAAAACGAGCTGGCTGCGGCACAGGAAGGTGCAGGTGACAGTGTGATTGCGTCGCTGCATGCCCAGCTCGATGCCGCGGACGGCTACACTGCACGCAGCCGGGGCGCGCGCCTGTTGCACGGCCTTGGTTTCACGGCCGCCGATATCGACCGCCCTGTCGACGCATTTTCTGGTGGCTGGCGCATGCGTCTCGGGCTGGCCAAAGCGCTGATGTGCCGGTCCGACCTGCTTTTGCTCGACGAACCGACCAATCACCTAGACCTCGATGCGGTAATCTGGCTCGAGGGCTGGCTGCGCGCTTACCCGGGGACGCTCCTGCTGATCTCGCATGACCGCGATTTTCTCGACAGTGTGGCGGAGAATATCGTGCATCTCGAGCGCGGACACGTGACGCTGTACCCGGGCAACTATTCGGCTTTCGAGCGCATTCGCGCGGAGCGGCTGTCACATCAGCAGTCGCAATTCGAAAAGCAACAGCGTGAAATCGCCCATATTCGCTCGTATGTCGACCGGTTTCGAGCGAAGAAAGACAAGGCGCGGCAGGCGCAAAGCCGGCTGAAGGCATTGCAACGCATGGAATTGATCGCACCGGCTCACGTCGACTCGCCGTTTCGGTTTCGGATGCGGGCGCCGGAGAAAATCCCCAGTCCCTTGCTACGGCTCGACAACGTCGCCGCGGGTTATGGCACCAAGACCGTCATCGAGTCGGTACGTTGCGACCTGGTTCCGGGTGACCGAATCGGGTTGCTCGGTGCCAACGGCGCCGGCAAGTCGACGCTGATAAAACTTCTCGCGGGAGTACTTGCCCCGCTCGGTGGCGAATGTGAGCCCGCCAGGGAGTTGCGTGTCGGCTACTTTGCCCAGCACCAGGTCGATCAGCTCGACCCGGCCGGTTCACCGCTGGAGCACCTGATCCGGATCGATCCCGAGGCTAAAGAGGCCGAGTTACGCGGTTTCCTTGGTGGCTTCGGTTTTTCGGCGGAGAAGGCGTTACTGCCGACTGCGCCGTTTTCCGGTGGCGAGAAATCACGGCTCGCGCTCGCGCTACTCGTCTACCAGCGACCGAACCTGTTGCTGCTGGACGAGCCAACCAATCATCTCGATCTCGAAATGCGCCAGGCGCTGGCCGTCGCGTTGCAGGATTTCTCCGGCGCAATGGTAATCGTCTCGCATGACCGCCATCTGCTGCGGGTTTCGACCGACCAGCTGTGGCTTGTAAGCGATGCCCGGGTGAGCGAATTCAAACAGAGTCTCGACGACTATCCGGCGTGGCTGGCGCAGCGCGCGCGCGGGGAGGGCGCTGACGGCGATACGTGCGCCGCAGCCAGCGCGGCGGCGACAAGGAAGCAGCGCAGGCGCGTGGAGGCCGAGATTCGAAAGAAGCTTTCTCCACTACGCCGGCGTGTGGAAAAGGCGGAAGCCGCGCTGGCCGAACTACACGCACAGGAATCCGAGCTCACCCTGAAACTGGGCGATGCCGGCATCTACAACGCCGCGGACAAGTCGGCACTGCGCGCTTTGCTCGAGACACAACGCAATGTAAAGCGCGCGCTGTGCGAGCAGGAAGAGGAATGGATGGCGGCATGCGAAGCGTTGGAGGCACTCGAATCCGCGCAGGAATAGCCGGGCACGGCGAACAGCCGCTGCGCATGTCGCTGCGCCTGCAGCAATGACATCACTGGACAGGCGCGCTCGAGCCGGTGCATTCTTTGCCCAGCCACGATTTGTCATGCAGGGCATAGAGCTTAAGGGTGGAGGGAGCCGCTTTGGACGATCCAACAAAAGAATTGCCGTTGACGGCAACGCTCGACTGGGGCGCGGCGATCTGGGCCGGGTTTGTCGCCGGCACGGTCTCGTTTCTGCTTTACCTGTTCTTTGTTCCCGCGGCGGTCGGGGCCGGTAACGCATGGGTCATCATCCGTCTTATGGCATCGGTGCCGCTCGGGCCGGATGTGCTTGCGCCGCCGGCCACGTTCAGCGCCGCAGCACTTATCGCCGCGCTGGTTTTCCATTTTGCGCTGGCGGTAGTGATGGCATTGATAATCGCCTATGTATTGCATCGCTGGGGCATGCTGACCGGGATTCTCGGCGGAGCCGTATTCGGTCTGGTCTTTTTTGCGATCAATTACTACACGTTGTCGTACTTTTTCCCTTATTTGTTTGCCATGGCTCATTGGTCGGTGCTTCTGGTGCACATGATATTCGGCGCCGTCGCCGGCGGTATTTACGAGCTGTGTGAGGTGGAGATCTTTGAGCGCGAGGGCGCGGCGACAGGAGCGCAGGCATGAGGCCGAGAATTGTTTACGGACCACGTTATCGGCAGCAAAGACAAATGCGTATGGGGCCGGCACGGCGGCGCGGCGGGCATTCCCGATTGTGGATCGGGCTGGCGTTTGCTGCTTTCGCGTTTTTGTCCTACCAGTGCTCCACGGAGTACAACCCGGTTACCGGCGAGGAGCAACACATAGCGATTACTCCGGACCAGGAAATCGCGCTTGGACTGAAAGCGGCGCCGGAGATGGCTGCCCAACACGGTGGCCTGCATCCTGACCGGGAAGCTCAGGCGCTCGTCGATAGGGTCGGGCAACGCCTCGTGCAGTCCAGCGAGGCCGGCAAGACATCCTGGAAATTTGATTTTCACCTGCTGGCCGATCCGCGAACGGTTAACGCGTTTGCCCTCCCGGGGGGGCAGGTTTTCATTACCGCCGCGCTTTTAAAGCGTTTCGACTCGGAGGGAGAACTCGCTGGCGTGCTGGGTCATGAAATCGGGCATGTCGTGGCTCGCCATTCGGCGCAGAGAATGGCCAAGCAGCAACTGACCCAGGGTCTGACCGGTGCGGTGCTGGTTGCGGCTGGAGGTGGCGGTAGCGAGGCTCAGATTGCGGCGATGGTCGGGCAAATGATCAATATGAAGTATGGTCGCGAGGATGAGCTGCAGTCAGACACGCTCGGCGTGTTATTTATGTCCGAAGCCGGGTATGACCCGCGCTCATTGATCAAAGTGATGCAAATTCTCGAGGACGCTTCCGGTGGTGAGGCACCGCCCGAGTGGATGAGCACGCACCCGAGCCACGGTAATCGTGTGGCGACGATTCAGGCCGCAATCGACAAACTCTACCCTCAAGGCGTGCCGGACGGAATGACGCCCTGACTGCGCTGCGCGCCGGACCCGGCAATGCAGCTTCAGTTTGTCAGTCGCTGCGTCCGGTGGCGCGGCTAACGAGCAATTTCAGTACCTGCGCCAGCAGCCAGACAAAACCGATCGGCAGCAATATCGTCTCGAGAACGAAAATCACGATCAGCATGACAACGTGTTCGCTGGTGTCGGAAACCCGGTCTCCGAAGCGGTCCAGTCTCTCCCGCACGTTCATCGCCGACACCGAGTCGTCGATTATCGCACCGACCCGATCGGCCAGTGACGCACCCTGTTGTGGCCGCGGCGCGGCGGCATCGCTGATCTCCTGAATTTCAACTCTCGTCGTATCCAGAGCGACAGTCGCTGCGTCCTGTTGTGCGGCGAGAAAGGTATCGAACACGAGATTGGTGGCAATAACGACCAGAGGCACTGCAAATCGAACGAATACCGACACAAGCAATATCCGTTCTGCCCGCTCGGCCCTGCGGGTATCTGTTGCCGGCATCCAAATCGCGAACAATGCATACGCGCAGGAAACCAGAACCAGGAGATTGATGCCCCACCAGCCGGACATGCCCAGCAGCACGTTCTGCAGGCCGAGCGAACTCGCCGCAACGAGCATTACTCCGGAGAATCGTTCGACGAGGTCGTTAATCGGGTCCAGTACCTGGCCCAGTGTGAAGGTAACGCCGACCCCGCCGGGCTCTACCGCCACCTCGGTACCCTGGGCCACCGAAATCACGCCGTTCAGGGTGCGCGCGACCGCAAAAGTCACGAGCGCACGTTTCAGGGCGGCGTCGGCATAACGTTCGCTCGGCGAATCGATAACGCCGCCAAAAGCCAGCGCTGCCGCTATCACAGCCATGAGGCTCCAAAGGATTCTTCGTTTTTGCATCAGAGATTCGGTTGTTGGGCGCTGCCGGCCTTGTTATCAGCAGCGGGGTTTGGGTGTCCTGCCCGGGAGGGTACCATTGGCGGCGGCCAACAAAAATCATCCGCTCGCAGTAAGGGAACCCGCTTGTCGGGAATCGCGGCCCTGGTCCCGGGCGGTGTGTTGTGATTGGTGTTGAGTTTTGGATCGGACTGAAATCTGGCGCGATAGCGCGCAGACGGGAGAGAGCAATGAGGGAATTGTCAGGCTTGATTGCCGTGGTTTTTTTGACCTGGTCGGGCAGCGGTCTTGCCGCGCAGGCCGGGGCGGAAGATACCAATCTGGACGGTCCGGTTACTCTCGGCGATATCGTCAAGGTCTTGCAGGCGCAGCAGCAGGAGTTAGCCGAGCAACGCGAGTTGATCGAGGACCAGAACCGCAAGATCGTGCGGCTGCGGAACGAGATAGATGCGCTGAACGATGAGGATCCTTTGCGACAGGCCGAGCAACCCGTCAAGGCACCAGCGCCGGCAATCGTGGCAATGAGCGGCAGCAAAGAGGAACAGAAGGCAGAGAAAAAAGAGGCAACGACCGAACAAGTCGAGCAGGCGCAACGCGACGATCCGGCCAGGGACGAATTGAGGGATTTCGTCGGCTCGGTCAGACTGCCTGGGACGCGGGCGGCTCTGCGTGTCGGTGGATTCGTCAAGGCAACAACCGTCAACAGCTTCGACCCGTTGGAAGTCACAGACCGGTTTATCGTCGGCTCGATACCGGTACGCGATGAGGATTCGGCTGCAGAGGCTGAGGCCGCGATTACCGCGGATCAGTCACGGCTGAATTTCGATTTGCGCGAGCCCACCGATTACGGTGTGCTGCGCGCGTTCATCGAAGGCGATTTCGACGGTGGCGACAACGGCGGGCAGTTCCGTTTACGCCACGCATTCGGTCAATGGAACCGGGCGCTTGCCGGTAAGACATGGTCGGCGTTCGTGGACACCGATGCGACGCCGGAGGAAATCGATTTCGAGGGCCTGAACGGCAGGGTCAACGTGCGCCAGGCCCAGGTCCGGCTGTTTCCCAAAATTGGCGAGCGCTATGAATTTGAACTTTCCGCCGAGGATCCGAACCCGCTCGTGGACAACGGCGACGGGGTGACCCGATTCCCCGATATCGTCGCGACTGCGCGGCTGAACTGGGGTAACCGTTTGCATTTCAAAGTTGGTGGGCTGTACCGCCAGGTGCGCGCTAACTGGGACGACGCGCCGCGCAGCACTGAGAAACAAACAGGTTGGGGGTTGCAGGTCAGCGGCCGTTTTGACGCGGGTTGGTTCGACGAGCGCGACAGCATTCTGTTTCAAGTGAACGGCGGTAAGGGCATAGGACGTTATATCAACGATCTGCGCAGTGTCGGGGATTTTGATGGCGTCTTCGACGCGAATGGTAATCTCGAGTTGATCGATGTTGTGTCCGGCTACGTGTCGGGCCAGCACTGGTGGGGTCAGACAATGCGGTCAAACCTGACCTTCGGCTTTGTTAGCCTGAACAACCCGGGATTCGTTGCGGATGACTTTTACAAGAAGACCTTTCGTATTTCGGGAAATCTGATGTGGTCTCCGACTCCGCGGATCACCCTCGGCGGTGAGCTGTTGTGGGGGCAGCGCGAGAACGAAGATGGAGCGGAAGGCAATGCGAGCCAGGTTCAGTTTGCGGCGCGCTACAACTTTTAGTCCAGGGATGGGACGGCGCGAAACAAGCGATGCAATTTTGTGGTCGAACTACGCCGATCCGTCCGCCTGATGCACCTGCGACAACAGGAGCTTGCGTAAGGCATTTTCCAGCGCACGGCGCTCAACGGGTTTCAGTTCGGAGGCGAAGCTGGAGGCGGCATCGAAACGGCTGTGAATAGCTGTGTCAATCAGCTTTCGCCCCGCGGCGGTAAGGCTAATTTGTACACTTCGGCCATCTTCCGCATCCGGCCTGCGCTTCACCAGTCGCCGCGCCTGCAGTTGGTCGATGCGGGTGGTCATCGCTCCCGGGCTCAGCAGCGATGCCCGGGCGAGGTCGCTCGCTGGTAGTTCGAACGGCGCCCCCTGACGTCGCAGAGCAGACAGTACATCGTATTCCCAGGCTTTCAGCGATGTTTTCGAGAGGCTGCGCGCAGTGTCACGTTTCAATAGCTTGGCAAGCATCTCGATACGCACCACAAGCGCGAGCCCGGATACGTCGGCCTCCGGTCTTTCGCGGCGCCATTGGGCCAGCAATCTGTCAACTGCGTCAGTTTCCATGGCCGAGACCCTAGCAGTTAGTTAGTTTGATATCAAAATACTTGACGGGGACGCTAATTAATGTATTTTGATATCAAATTAATTTCTGGGTGTGGAAGATGGCCCTGTTGCCACCGCCGGCAGTTTTTCCCTGGCCCGCAAGAGGCGTCAGAGCCTGTGCTCGAGGGTGCGGTGGCCATGGGGCGATTTCTCGCGTTCGCGTGCCAATTGCGGACGCGCGGTCCGTTCTTACGAAAATTATTCTCGACCTGCCCGGTGCGATATTTTTGGGTGAATCCGCGGGCATGTCGGAGTTTGGCCCCGCGCCAGATCTTGTTCGCGGACCTGCGGACGGCTACCTCAGCCCGGATGTGTTTTTGCGCCTGACTCGCGATCTGGACATCCTGCTGCGAATTCCAGCCGGCCTGATCGGGCCTCTTTACCGGGCGAGATGGGTCAGTTCTGTTGGGCCGGACTGGCGCATACCGGCACCGACCAAAGCGGCGCATTTTGCCGTGATCGGCGACATTCTGTTTTTTGCATGGACCAATGTCCATGAGGTGGGTCTGTATATCGCTCGGTACGCAAACCCATTGGGTGGCCCGGGACCGAATCAGGAAGCGGTGCGGGCCAGTGAGGCGTGTTCGGTTGGAGAACCGAATTGAGGTGAGACATCATGACTATCCATTCCCACGAAGAGTTTTACGATTACGAAGACGACGGTACGTCATTCGAAGAGGAGTTGGAGCTTGACTTCGATCAGGCCTATTCAAGGCATTCACGTTCGCGTCGCCGGCGCGGGGCATCCGCGTGGCGGGTTCGCGAAGACATGGCCGAGCGGCGACGCCTCAAACGAAACCTGTACGACTGGGATGACTACGACCGTGAAGTCCTCGAAGACGATGCTGACTTCGAAGAAGAGTACCGTTAGTCTTGCTGCTGCTGCTGCTTGGGAACAGGTTGTCGCAGTGTCCGCCGGCTGTCTGCGCGAGAGCTGACAGTGCGATCGACAATGAATAACGGCCCCTGATCGGTCGAACCGTTTTAGCCCCGGCCGCGTGTTTTGGTATGGCCGGGGCGCGCGTTTTTTTCGATGAATTTTATCACCATGCTGGCAATGTCCTTGCCAGTTGCAGTCTCTATGCCCTCCAGACCGGGCGATGAGTTGACTTCCATGACGACCGGGCCATGGTTCGAGCGGAGGATATCTACGCCCGAGACATTCAGCCCCATGATCTTGGCCGCTCTTACCGCGGTCGAACGTTCCTCCGGGGTGATCTTGATCAGCTCCGCAGTGCCGCCGCGATGAATATTCGAACGAAACTCGCCGGCCTTGGCCTGGCGCTTCATCGCCGCCACGACACGATCACCAACAAGGAAGCAGCGAATGTCGGCGCCGCCGGCTTCCTTGATGTACTCCTGGACGAGGAAATTCGCTTTGAGGCCGCGAAACGCCTCGATCACGCTTTCTGCCGCCTTGTTGGTCTCGGCCAGCACGACTCCCACTCCCTGTGTGCCCTCCAGCAGCTTGATCACCACCGGTGCGCCACCGACAATTTTTAATACGTCATCGGTATCCGCCGGGGAATTAGCCATACTCGACACCGGCAGTCCGATGCCCTTGCGTGACAGCAATTGCAGAGAACGCAATTTGTCGCGTGCGCGGGTGATAGCTACCGACTCATTGACAGTGTAGACCCCCATCATTTCGAACTGACGCACTACCGCGGTGCCGTAGAATGTCACCGAGGCGCCAATTCGCGGAATGATCGCATCGATATCCGTCAGAGCCTTGCCATCGTAGTGAACGGCAGGCTTGTGCGAGGCTATATTCATATAGCAGCGCTTGTGGTTGATGACGAGTGCTTCGTGACCGAGAGACTGTGCGGCCTCTGCCAGTCGGCGCGTCGAGTAGAGTCTTTTGTTGGTCGAAAGAATCGCAATTTTCATCGCTGCAGTCCCTGATCAGGTATCGATGCTGCTGTGACCATGTGCAATGCGGAAATCCTCGAGCGTGTCGCCCGCGTCCTCAACGTCGTCAAACCGGGCGATATTGAAAAGAGCGTCGCCCTCATGCGCGAGAGGCAGATTGCTGCGCCCGATCACAATGCCGTCGTGGCGCGCCGGCAATGGTGTCGCCACCTCGCCGAATGGATCGCTCACAATGGCAAGGGTATCGCCCTTTTTGACTGTCTGTCCCAGTCTCGCCGTGCTCCGCACGATTCCGCTGGCCGGCGCGCGCGCCCAGCTGCTCTGATTCGCTACAACCGGTTCGAGTTGCGGCCGTCGAACGGGTTTGCGGGGAAGCATTCCGAGCTGGCGCATCAGATTGAGAATTCCACGGGTGCCCGCGCGTATCGCAAGTTCGTCAAAGCGCAGCGCTTCCCCTGCTTCATAGAGTAACATCGGAACGCCCTTTTCAGCGGCGTACTGGCGCAGCGAGCCGTCGCGCATGCCCGAATTCAGCAGTACTGGCACACCGAACAGTTGGGCCAGTTCTCGGGTGCGCGGGTCGCCAAGATTGGCGCGAATTTGCGGCAGATTGGAGCGGTGCAACGATCCGGTGTGCAGATCGATTCCGCAATCGGACTGATTGATGACCTCGGTGACCAGCATGTGCGCAAGCCGCGCCGCGACCGAACCCTTCTCGCTGCCTGGGAAGGACCGGTTGAGGTCGCGGCGGTCCGGCAGATACCGCGATTGATCGAGGAAGCCGTGCACGTTTACGATTGGCACGGCAAGCAGCGTACCGCGGATGCTCGCAAGCGTTTTCAGCCGCAGCAGGCGGCGAATGATTTCCACTCCGTTGATTTCATCGCCGTGGATGGCCGCGGTTACGAACAGCGTCGGACCGGCCCTGCGCCCATTGATGATCTGTACCGGCATCTTCAGCGAAGTGTGGGTGTAAAGGTCAGCGACCGGTAAATCGACAATGCGCCGCGTTCCGGGCTGTACTGTCTCGCCGCCAACGGTCACGATGCGGTTTTTCATCTTAGATGTTTCCTCGGCTTTCGCACCAGGTACGACTGGCTCGGGTCGACGATGAGTCGCTCTTTCATTGCGCTGCGACCCAGCAGCATGCGAAAACGCATATCGTCGCGGTCAGTCAGGGTCATTTCGATTGGCCACTGGTCGTGGCCGAGGGTAATTGTAGTCCGAATGACATAGCGTTCCTCCTTGTGCCCGCCGGAATCGGTCACTATACGCTGATCAAATACCGGCGCTTCGCACTCGACTTCGAGATCGCGACGGCGCTGCTTCGGATGAATCGCAAATGCGACCCATAACTGGCCATCGATATGATGCGTAGCGAGGCGGAATGCATGCAGTGCCGAAGTTCTGGCGCCGGTGTCGATTTTTGCCTTTATGCGATTCAGACCGAGATCCGGAAGGGCGACCCACTCGCGCCAGCCTACAGTGATTGGGGTATCGACTTTCATGAACCGACTTTTAGCACAAAGGCGCGTGTGGTGTCGGGCAATTTGGGATGTGAGTGGAGCTTTCATACCTTCGCATGCTGGTGGCCGCCCGCCGATGGGCCGAGCTACCCATGACGCGCATGTGCAACGATTGTTGCGCAGCCGTCGCTAAAACGAGCTTTGTCACCCGAAGTCGCCTGGTTCGCTGACAATTTGCGCTGGGACATCGATAGGCTTACTTTTGCCACTCTGCGGTAGCTGTTGATCCGGGCGCGAGATTTCTCCATGACGGACAGTGTGATTGATCCAGTTTGCGGCATGACGGTCGATGCCGCCCGTACACACCACCACTTCGAATGGGACGGTAAGAGCTATTATTTCTGTGCGGCCCGCTGTCGCGAAAAATTTGCCGCCAGCCCGGACTTGTTTCTGGGTGAGCGCCCGGCCGCGGTCGAAGTTCCCGGTTCCCGCTATACCTGCCCGATGCACCCTGAGATCGTGCAGGATGGGCCCGCGATCTGCCCGTTGTGCGGCATGGCCCTCGAACCGATGGACCCGGCCGCTGCCAGTGACGAGCCTAATCCTGAGCTCGCCGATTTCACACGGCGTTTCTGGATAGGTGCGCCGCTGGCCCTGTTGTTGCTGATTCTGGAGATGGGTTCCCATCTCGGGGCGCCTGTTGCCGCCTGGCTCGGGCCGCGGGTTTTCGTTGTCGTACAGTTTGCGCTGGCGACTCCCGTGGTTCTGTGGGTGGCCGCGCCTTTTTTTCAACGCGGCTGGCAGTCCCTACGCAACCGCAGCCCGAACATGTGGACGCTGATCGCGTTGGGTACCGGCGCAGCCTATCTGTACAGCGTCGTCGCGACATTTTTCCCAGCGCTGTTTCCAACGGCGCTGCGCAGTCACGACGGAATCGTGCCGGTGTATTTCGAGGCGGCCGCAGTGATTGTCATTCTGGTGCTGGTTGGGCAGATCCTCGAATTGCGTGCCCGGGAACGGACCGGCGATGCGCTCCGAACGCTGCTCGATCTGGCGCCGCAGACCGCACGCCGCATTTCAATCGACGGTGCCGAAACCGAGGTGGATCTCGACGAGGTGCAGCGCGGCGATCAATTACGAGTGCGCCCGGGGGAGAGCATCCCGGTCGATGGCGTCGTGCTGCGTGGACGTTCGACCGTTGACGAAAGCATGCTGACCGGTGAGCCGATCGCGGTGGAAAAGGCGGCCGGTGCAACGGTCACTGCTGGCACGTTAAATAGAGCGGGAAGTCTGGTAATGCGCGCCGAGAGGGTAGGCGATGAGACGATGCTTGCACGGATCGTCGCGATGGTCGCACGAGCGCAACGCAGCCGCGCCCCGATCCAGTCGCTGGCCGACCGTGTTGCCGGAATCTTCGTGCCCGCGGTTGTTCTGGTCGCAGTTGCCGCCTTTGTCATCTGGATGTTGGTCGGACCGAGTCCGCCGTTGAGCTACGCGTTGGTCGCCGCCGTTTCGGTGTTGATAATTGCCTGCCCATGCGCGCTCGGCCTGGCAACGCCAATGTCGATTATGGTGGCGATCGGTCGTGGCGCCCAGGCCGGCGTTCTGATTCGCGATGCGGAAACGCTCGAACGCCTCGCGGGTGTCGACACACTCGTTGTCGACAAGACCGGCACGCTGACCCGGGGTGAGCCATCGCTGGCGGAAATCCGGGCATTCGATGGTGATGAGGCCGGACTGCTGCAGCTTGCCGCCAGCCTCGAACTTGCCAGTGAGCATCCTCTCGGCGAGGCGCTCGTTGACGCCGCCGGGCGACGCAATGTCGGTCTCGTCGACGTGGATTCGTTTCAATCGCATACCGGTAAAGGTGTTACCGGTGCAGTGGCCGGCAGGACAGTCGTGGTCGGCAACGAACGTTTGATGGAGCAGGTCGGAGTCGATGTTGCGCCCGCCGAATCCGAGATTGGCGAGATGCGCAAAGGCGGGGGCACCCTGCTGTTTGTCGGCATCGACGGAGCACTTGCTGGCGTTATCGTGCTCATTGACCCGATCAAGCCGACGACGGCGGCGGCGATCGCCGAACTTCACCACGAAGGTATACGGATTGTAATGGCGACGGGTGACAATGCCGCAGCCGCGGCGGCGGTTGCCGGCGAGCTGGGAATAGACGAGGTTCGGGCCGGAATATTGCCGGAAGACAAAGCCAGCCTGGTTGCGGAACTGCAGGCCGGAGGTGCACGCGTGGCGATGGCCGGGGACGGTATCAATGACGCCCCCGCGCTGGCCGCGGCCGACGCCGGTATTGCGATGGGTACCGGTGCCGATGTCGCGATGGAAAGTGCGGGCGTCACGCTGGTGAACGGAGACCTCGACGGGGTTGTTCGGTCGATAAAGCTCGCGCAGGCGACTATGGCCAACATCAGACAGAATCTTTTTCTTGCGTTTGGCTATAACGGTATCGGGGTGCCGGTCGCCGCCGGAGTATTGTATCCGGTCATCGGCGCGATGCTGTCGCCAATGGTCGCGGCAGCGGCGATGAGCCTGTCCTCCGTGTCGGTCATCGCCAATGCGTTGCGTCTGCGCCGGGTAAGCTTGTGAGTGCAGATTGTTCCCGCCCCGCCGCCCGGAAGCGTGATTCAGGTTGAGGCTTTTTTCTCTGATTCCTTGAACGCCTCGAGTTTTTCCGGCGACGCCTTTTCCTGGTATTTGGCCTTATAGTCGGAGTAGGGCATCCCGTACACGATTTCACGCGCCTGCATGTTGTCCACGTCGATACCATGTTCTGCGGCCGCCGAGCTGTACCACTTGGAAATGCAATTGCGGCAGAAATAGGCGAGGTTCATCAGGTCGATATTCTGCACCTCGGGATTCTTGCGCAAATGCTCGATAAGCTTGCGGTACACCTGTGACTCGATCTTCGTTCGGGTCTGTTCGTCGATTTCGGGTAGGTCAGTCATTGCCGTGATGTCCCATTTTTACAGCGGAAGTCACAAGTTTGAGCCGCATCGGGTCCTCGTGTCCAGACTGGCAACAGCGGGGCCAGTGTATCCAATCGGCTCCGCATGGCGAATATATCGACAGAACCAGGGCGGCGCCGCCGCAAGGACATTGAGTGAACAATTCTGCAAGCACCATCGATCCCGCTGAAGTCGAGTTTTACAGTAAGTTGGCGGCTACGTGGTGGAACCCGGACGGCCCGTTCTGGCCGCTACACAAGCTGAATGCCCTGCGCACGGATTATTTGCGTTCCAGCCTGTGCAGACTTTTTGGTCGCGATGACTCCTCCCACCGCCCGCTGCACGGTCTGCGCGTGCTGGATATCGGGTGCGGCGGCGGAATTCTTTCCGAGTCAATTGCCGCGACGGGGGCGTCCGTGCTCGGCATCGACGTGGTCGAAAGAAATATCCACATTGCGCGCCAGCATGCGGAGAACCATGAATTGGATCTCGAATACCGGCTCGTAACGGCTGAAGAACTGGCCGCCGCGGGTCAGCAGTTCGACATTGTTCTGAACATGGAGGTTGTGGAGCATGTTGCCAACCTGTCGTTATTTGTGGAGTCCGCTGCGCGGATGGTGCGGCCGGGTGGTGTCATGGCGGTCGCGACGATAAACCGTACTCTTCGTTCCTGGGCGTTTGCCATCGTCGGCGCGGAATATGTCTTGCGCTGGTTACCGCGCGGCACCCACCAGTGGCGGCGCTTCCCCAAGCCGGCGGAAATCGAGGCGCTGTTGTCCGCCGCGGGCATGAAGGTGCAGGATCGGGTGGGCGTCAGGGTTAACCCGGTGACACGGGGTTTTAGCCTCATGTCGTCACTGGCCGTCAACTATATGCTTGTTGCAACGAGGCCTGGCGCAGGCTAGTCCCGGTTAGGTAACAAACACAGTACTCAGCGGAACGGCGTTGTGCGACACTCGGGGCGTTCCGACTCCGGCCTGACCTGCAATGCCACCGCCGCATCGCGTACCGACAACAACACTGATAATTTTCGGGGTCCTGAACCTTCCGCTGTCGATGCTGATGTCGCCGACAGCGGCGATACTGCCGAATTTCTATCTCGAATACAGTGCAGTCACGCTTTCGGGTCTTGCGACGGCAACCCTTGTGGCGCGTTTGTTCGACGGCATGACCGATCCGTTGATCGGGTTTTTGTCGGATCGCACCGGCCGCAGGAAACCGTGGATCATTGCCGGGGCCGCCCTGATTGCGGCGAGCGCATGGTCGCTCTACAACCCGGCGACCAGTTCCGGTCTGGGTTATTTCATGGCCTGTTACCTGGTTGTCACGCTTGGCTGGACCCTGATCGAGATACCCCATTCAGCGATGGCAGCCGAGTTGTCCGCGGATTATCAGGAGCGGTCGCGCGTCGTACTGTGGCGACAATTGCTGGGATTCTTCGGCGGACTCCTGTTCATGGCCGCGCCATTGATCCTGGCCGGAGGCGGCACCGCCTTCACGCCCGGCGTGATGCGCGGGATCGCGATTTTCATCGTTCTCAGCCTGCCTCTGGGCGTTGGCCTGATGTGCTGGCGCGTGCCGGAACCGCGGCGTCGACAGCGCACCCGGCAGGCGCGGCCCGGAGACCTTTGGCTTGCGATTACCCAGACACCGCCATTTCGCTATTTTCTGCTGACACAGATCCTGTTTGGACTGGCGACCGGCGCTGTATCGAGCCTTTTCGTTATCTATGCAAGCCGGTATCTGGGTCTGGGCGAGAAGATCCCGCATCTTGCAATGCCGATGACGCTGGCGATGGCGCTCGGTATGCCGGTCTGGCTACAGGTGATGAAACGCGTGGACAAACATCGCGCCTGGGCAGTGGCTGGACTCGGCATGATAGCGACGCTTTGTTTGGTGCCTTTCATCGCTCCCGGGCGCGGCGCACTGCAACCGATGGTGGCGATCATGACGAGTTTCGGATTTTTTCTCGGGCTGTCGTCGATTGCATTGCCGTCGCTGCTTGCGGATATCGTTGACTACGATGTCTGGCGCAACCGGAAGGAAAGGGCAGCGATATTTTTCGCATTCCAGGCGTTGGTGACCAAGCTAAACCAGGGAGTAGGGGGCGCGATCGCATTGTTCCTGCCGACGCTGTTCGGGTTTAGCGGCAAGGGCGAGCCTTCGGCCAGCGCGATACTCGGACTCAAGATTGCCTTCGTTGCCTGGCCGGTCTTTCTGCTTGCGCCGATGGTCGTGCTGGCATGGCGCTATCCACTCGACCGGCGCCGCCACGGAATTCTCGCGCGGCGTCTCGCCGGCCGCGCGTAATCCGGATAACCGATAAATTCGCCGCGCTCAGCGCACGTGTTTTTTCCTTACCGCGGCATCCACGGCCTGCGCGATTTTTGGCAGGCGTTGGGCACCTTCGGGATCGTCGGTGATCGCAACGATGATATAGCTGTAGTCCGGACCGACTACGATACCGCTATCTGCGTGGAAGGTTGTCCATGTGCCGGATTTGCAATTAACCTCTGCGTCAGGATTACCTTCGGCGAGACCGGCGACAAATTTGTGGCCGATGCCGGGATCCGGCGATGTTTGCATGATTTCGGCCTTGAGATCCGGCGCGACCAGCCGGTCGGTTAACAGCAGGTAATACAGTCTGGCGACCTTCATGGCGCTCGCACCATGGCTCAGGGTGTTGACCGGATCGCGTTTCCACGATCGTCCACCGCCATAGTCGCGACCAAAGCCGCCTCCGGTGCCGCCCACTGCGGTAACGGTTCCGGAGCCGATGTCAGATTTCAACAAAACAGGATCGCGCGGAAGGCGCAAGCGATGCGCTTGAGTCCGTCATGGACGAGTTCTGAAAGGAATGCCCGGGGCCTTCAATAAACGACTGCTGCGCGAGCCTGGCCTGATCTGCGGATGGAGTTGATTGCGTCGGGCACGGTCGGCCGGGCCGGTTGACCGCGCCGCAAGTGCGGACAGAGGAACCCGCGACGGCGCGTCTCCCGTTTTTTCGGAACAGCGCTACAGGGTCGGTCAGATTAAGTACGGCTGAGAATCTGAGCGGAAACGCAGGGGTCGATACCCCTGTTTTTGCTTACCCGCGGAGGACGGCCGAAATTTCTCGTGACCATAGTGTTGCCCCACAGTTATTCTTGCGCGGTCGAAGCTCAGCACAGCAATCAAAAGGACCTGATTTATGCTCCCATCCCGAAGTTCATATTCTCCTATGGAGAGACCGTTTCCATTTTCCGCCGCCACCGTTACGTCCTGCGGCAGCCGTGTCCGAGCCGGGGCATTGCTGTTCGCGATGCTGAGTACAGTATTTGTGTCGCCGGACGCCCGCGCCGCGCCACCCGGAAGCGAACCCGGTTTTACGCTTGCGCCTTACGGCTGGCTCGCCGGTCTCGATGGCACCATCGGCGTGCCCGCAAGCGAATTGGATCCGGGTGGTGGCATCGGATTCATCGACCGCGTCGATTTCGAAGTCTCCGACGAACTCGAAGCGATCGGTTTCATGTTTTACGGCGAATGGCGCGGCGACCGCTGGATGGCGTTTTTCGACTCGGTATGGGCCAATGTCTCGCAGGATGCCGATATCAAACTCGGACGGCTGCTGCCGGCCTCGGACGCCAGCGCGGAAATCGACGGCAATATTTATCAATTGGGGCTTGGCTATCGCCTCGTCGACTGGGAACGATCTTCGCTGACGCTTTACGGTGGCGCCCGCTATTACGACCTGAAAGCCGAAGGCGACGCTACGGGTGGAATTCTGCCGAGCAAGGTTAAGGCATCTACGTCACGCAAATGGACAGATGCGGTGTTTGGGGGGCGCTGGCGATATAGCTTTGGCGATCACTGGCACGGCTGGCTTCAGGCCGATTACGGCTTCGGCGATTCCAATACGACCTGGCAGGCCTTTGCAACGTTCGGCTACGAGTTCTCGTGGGGATCGATTGAAAGCGGTTGGCGCCATCTCGAGCTGGATTACGACAGCAGTGTGTATCGAATCGATCTGAGTCTGAGCGGACCGTTCCTTGGCGCGGCATTTTCTTTCTGAGTCGACTTGGCTCGCGCCAGGTGCTGACTAGTGACAGGCGCTGTGCTGCAGTGCAAATTGCCGCTTCGCTGTGACCCGACTATTGTCTGGGTCGGGGTCCGGCTCGGATCCGGCAACCTGTGGAGCTGAATGGACGTGAATAATTCGAAGAACGATCCGCAAGCATCGGGCTCTTTTCGTAGTCCGGTCGAGGCACTGTGTCACTGGGCAAAAAAAACGCCGGACAGGATTTTTCTGTCGCAGCCGGTGGAGGGCGGACGCAGGGAGTACAGCTTCGCTGAGTGCGAGGATGTTTGCCGCCGCATGGCGAGTGCCCTGCTTGAAATCGGACTTGGACCGGGCGATCGGGTTGCGATACTGGCGAAAAACTGCGCGGAGTGGTTTCTGGCGGACTGGGCTATCCAGATCGCGGGGATGGTCCCGGTGCCGATTTATCCCACGGCCGGGCCCGGCACGATCTCTTACGTAATCGAGCACAGCGAATCGCGTGCGGTGTTCGTCGGCCCGTTGGATGGGTGGGAAAAACAGGAGCCCGGTCTCGATCCGGATATCACGCGTATTGCGATGCCGTATCCAACGATGTCCTGTCAGCATCAATGGCAGGATCTTGTCGCAGCCCATGCTCCGGTTGCACGGCTGCACACACCTGACGATCAGGGTCTTCTGAGTATTCTCTACACCTCCGGCAGCACGGGAAAACCAAAGGGCGTGATGTTGTCGAGCGCTGCCTACCGCTACGCCTGCCAGACGACCGTCGATACGCTGGAAATGGACACCGGTGACCGGCTGCTGTCGTACCTGCCTCTCGCTCACATTACCGAGCGCGCGGTAGTTGAGGGTCCCGCGGTATATGCGGGGGCGAAGGTCTCCTTTGTCGAGTCGTTGCAGACTTTTCCGCGCGATCTCAAAGCGGCCGATCCGACGTTGTTTATTTCGGTGCCACGCCTGTGGGTCAAGTTTCAGTCCGGGGTGCACGCAAAACTGCCGCCGCGAAAGCTCAACTTCCTCCTGTCGTTGCCCGTGATTGGCAAACGTGTGGCGCAAAAAATTCGCTCTCAGCTCGGGTTCGGAAACTGCCGCATGTGGGGTTCGGGCACCGCGCCTATTTCCGCTGAAACGTTACACTGGTATTCGCGACTCGGTATCGACATCAGCGAGGCATGGGGCATGACCGAAGTTACCGGGATCGGATGCATGAACAGCCCGTTCAGGGAATCCTGCCTCGGCACGATCGGGTTGCCGTTCCCGGGTTCGGAAATAAAGATCTCCGAAGTCGGTGAGTTGCTGTTTCGCGGTCCCGGGCTGTTCAGCGGTTACTACAAGCAGCCGGATTTGACCCGTGAAGTATTCACCGAAGACGGTTTTTTCCGTACCGGCGACAAGGCGGAGTGGGACGAAAGCGTTGGCGCATTTCGGATAACCGGACGGGTCAAGGATCTGTTCAAGTCGGCCAAAGGCAAGTACGTAACACCGGTCCCGATCGAATCGCATCTCGCGGCCAACCCGCTCGTGGAGCAGGTATGCGTGATGGGCTCGGGCCTGCCGCAACCGGTCGCGGTCGTGGTGCTGTCGGAGGCGGCGGCGGCAATGACCAAAGCCGACATCGAGGCACACCTCGAAACCAGCCTGAATACGATTAATGGCTTACTGGAGTCGCACGAGCGCATGGCGGCACTCGTCGTGGCCAGGGACGAGTGGTCCATCGAAAACGAGATGCTTACTCCCACGATGAAAATCAAACGCGACGTTCTCGAGCAGAAGTATGGCAACCTGATTGCCGAGACCCGCTTGAACCGGGTGAACTGGGAATAGGCTGCGTAACTCGGCCTGCGCTACGACCGGCGCGGACCGGAGTCTGCGCCGTTTTCGCCGGTCTCGTGGCTCAAGGCCGCGCTCAGCGGACGTCTTTGGCGCTGATATGTTGTGGCGGCACGAAGTGTTTCCTCGCAAATGCCGAGGCGAGCACTTCCGCCGGGTAGTGGCGGCCCAGAAACTCACGATGAGAATTTGCCAATTCCGGATTTGCCGCGGCAAATTCGTGCCATGACGCCGCGGGTGGCCGTTGTGCGATACGTTGCTGGATCTCATACAGATAAAAGAGCGTTATCGTTTCGTGGTATCGCTCTGCCGCGCCGTGGTGTTCGGCGAAACGCCTGAGCGCGACGATATAGCGATCCATCGCTTCATGCGGTGACCATTTCTGCAGCATCGTCCACGCGACCCGCAGGTGCTCACGATGACCGAAGGAGTCCGCTTCCAGTTCGAGATTTTCGAATTTCCGCAATAGATCCATGTCCTGTTCCAGGCTTGTCATTGTCACTCTCACTCTCATTTGCGATCGCGCTCGACGAGGTGGTGGCTGTCCTGCGCCCTCAGATCCAGTCCGTACAACTGCTTTAGCAATTCGATGCGACTCAGTGTGTCCGGGGAAAACGGGCTCTTGCCCTCGAAAGCGTGCAGCACGATTCCTTCGACCAGGTCGCCGAGAGTGATATCGAGACATTCGGCCAGGCCCTTCAGGACCTTCAGCATGCGTTTCTCGATGCGGATTCCGGTCTGGACGCGCTCTACGGTTTTTCGATCGTCGGGTTTCTTGCTTTTGCCCATTTCCATGTTCTCCGGCAGTAGTGCATTGCAATGTATAATAATACATAGATAACAAAATACCTAATACCGATATTTCAACGAAGCGCCTTTGCTTATGGGCCTTGGCGGGGTCGTCATGGATTTAGTATTGTTTTCAGCCATCACTTTTCTCCCTGCGAGCGCTGGATCGGAGAGGACTCATGCGTCGATTCAAAGGAATGTTGTTACTCGCCGTGGCCCTGTTGGCGGCATGCGCGACCAGCCCGACCGGGCGCCGGCAGCTGATGCTTGTTTCGGAGCAACAGGCCATCAGTTCGTCCAAGCAGGCCTATTTGTCGGAAATGAAACGTCTGGACGAGGAGGGCAAGCTTTCCACCGACATCAAGACGAATGCGCGGGTTCGCGAAATAACCGGAAGGCTGGTTGCCCAGGCGATTATCATGCGCCCGGACACCAAAGACTGGGAGTGGAGCGTTGAGGTGATCGACGAACCGGAAACGGTGAACGCCTGGTGCATGGCCGGTGGAAGGATGGCCATATATACCGGGCTGATCACCAAGACCGAGGCTACGGATGACGAGATTGCGCAGGTAATGGGGCATGAAATCGCGCATGCGCTCGCCAATCACACCGCGGAACGCATGTCGATGGCCATAGCCGCGCAGGCGGGCATCGTTGCCGTGGCGGTGACCAGCCAGGACGCACGATATACGGCGGCGGCGGCTTCGGCCGCGATGCTGGCGCTGACGCTGCCGAACAGTCGCATATCGGAAAGCGAAGCGGATCGAATCGGCATAGAACTGGCGGCAAAGGCAGGTTACGATCCGCATGCGGCGGTCACGTTATGGCAGAAAATGGCGCAGGTTGGCGGATCGGGCCCGCCGCAGTTCTTGAGCACTCACCCGGCGCCGGAGAATCGGCAGCAAAAACTGGCCGCGATGATTCCGCAGATGATGCCGTATTACGAAACCGTTCGGGAACGGCCGACCTACCGCCTCGAGCAGCGCGAGTACGGACCCTGAACCAGACCCGGGTTTGGGTTTCTGGCTATATTCCGGCGCGGGCCTGGCGTATCGCGCAGCAATCTGCCCGATTGGCGCCGGGGGATGCGTTTTTTTACACGAGCGAACGAGGCCGACCATGACAGTCATCCGCGAGAACGACTTTATCCAGAGTATTGCCGACGGCTTCCAGTTTATTTCTTATTACCATCCGGCCGATTACATCGCGGCGCTGGCCGAGGCCTATGAGCGCGAAGAGTCGGATGCGGCGCGCGATGCGATGGCGCAGATTCTCCTCAACTCGCGAATGTCCGCGGAGGGCGCGCGGCCGATTTGCCAGGATACCGGCATTGCGGTTGTCTTCCTCCGGATCGGGCAGCAGGTGACTTTCGACAGCGAAAAATCATTGCAGGAACTGGTCGATGAAGGGGTCCGCCGCGCCTACCTGGACCCCGACAATACCCTGCGCGCGTCGATCCTGGCGGATCCCGCCGGCGCGCGTAAAAATACCCGTGACAACACGCCTGCCGTCGTCCATGTCGAACTGGTGCCCGGCAACGAGGTTGACGTGCGTCTCGCCGCAAAAGGTGGCGGATCGGAAAACAAAAGCAAGTTCGTCATGCTCAACCCAAGCGACAGCATCGTGGACTGGGTCCTCAGGACCGTGCCGACCATGGGCGCTGGCTGGTGTCCGCCCGGGATGCTGGGCATAGGTATCGGTGGTACCGCCGAGAAGGCGATGTTGCTGGCCAAGGAATCCCTGATGGAGCGCATCGATATTCACGAACTGAAGGCGCGTGGTCCTTCAAGCCGGGTCGAGGAATTGCGCCTGGAGCTGTTCGAGAAGGTCAATGCGCTCGGGATCGGCGCGCAGGGGCTCGGCGGTTTGACCACGGTGCTCGACATCAAGATTCTCGACCACCCGACCCATGCCGCCTCGTTACCGGTAGCCATGATCCCGAACTGCGCGGCCACGCGGCATGCGCATTTCACGCTCGACGGTTCCGGGCCGGCAACGCTCGAGCCGCCGCGCATCGAAGACTGGCCGGAGATTACCTGGTCGGCGGCTGAGGGTGCCCGCCGGGTCAATCTCGACGACCTGAGCCGGGACGAAATAGCGACGTGGAAGGCTGGCGAACGGCTGTTGCTGAGCGGCAAGCTACTGACCGGGCGCGACGCCGCGCACAAGCGGATCGCGGATCTTCTTGGCCGCGGTGAGGCGCTTCCCGACGGAGTCGATTTTACCAACAGGGTCATCTATTACGTTGGGCCGGTCGACCCGGTGCGCGACGAAGTGGTCGGTCCGGCCGGGCCTACGACCGCGACCCGGATGGACAAATTTACCAGAATGATGCTCGAGCAGACCGGCTTGATCGGGATGGTCGGCAAAGCTGAGCGCGGGCCCGTTGCCATCGATGCGATACGCGACAACAGGGCTGCCTACCTGATGGCGGTTGGCGGAGCCGCATACCTGGTTTCGAAAGCGATACGCGCCTCGCGCATCGTTGCATTCGAGGAACTCGGCATGGAGGCGATACACGAGTTCGAAGTCGCGGATATGCCGGTCACGGTCGCGGTGGATGCGACCGGGACATCGGTACACCAAACCGGCCCGCAACATTGGCAGGGCCGGATCGGCAAGATTCCGGTGGTTAGCGCCTGAATCGAATCCGGCGCGATTACAAGCGTCGCTTAGTAAACGCTCGGAATAAAATATCGCTCCGCCAGCGACGCCTGGTCGTCATACTCGCCTTTCTTCGAGCGCGGCGGCAGTTTGACTTTCTTGTGCGAAATGTCCTCGTGCGGAATCTTGCTCAACAGGTGGTGGATACAGTTGAGACGGGCTCGCCTTTTGTCGTCCGAGCGAATCAGGTACCACGGTGCATAGGGCATGTCGGTCGCGGCCAGCATTTTGTCGCGGGCGCGTGAGTACGCGTACCAGCGGGCGCGCGCTTCGAGATCCATCGGGCTCAGTTTCCACTGCCGCAGAGGATCATTGATGCGGCGTTTGAACCGTCGTTCCTGTTCCTCGTTGCTGACCTCGAGCCAGTACTTCAGCAGGATGATGCCGGCATCGGTGATCATCTTTTCGAACACCGGCGTGGTTTCGAGGAAACGGTCGGTCTGCTCCTGCGTGCAAAATCCCATCACCGGCTCGACCCCGGCGCGGTTGTACCAGCTGCGGTCGAACAGCACGACTTCGCCGCCGGCCGGAAACTGTTCGAT
>Ga0102958_1000039_pt1 | contig 22974 bp, 21 predicted proteins | sample SalPonF2_B_D1_MG_FD_84513 | JGI IMG/M metagenome (GOLD analysis project Ga0102958, IMG submission 84513) | Salt pond soil microbial communities from South San Francisco under conditions of wetland restoration - Salt Pond MetaG SF2_B_D1_MG ...
GCCCAGCCATGAACGCAGCAGACCGGCGGCCGCATCATGAATGCGCTCGCGGCTTGCCGTCGGCGGCCGCAGCGTCGTTTGCCGGGTTGCGGTGCGGAACTTGTGGTCGCGAATTTTCAGCGCAACTACAGCGGCTTCGAGCTCCTGTCTGCGCAGACGTCCGATGCTCTGATCGGTCAGCCGGGACACCACCCGCATTAATTCGCTGCTGTCGTTGATGTCGAGGTCGAAGGTCGTTTCTGCGCTGACTGATTTCGCGATGCCATGACTGTGCACCTCGCGCTCGTCGCAGCCGGCCGCGCGTTGCTGCGTTGTGTACCAATGACGCCCGAATACCGGTCGCAATTTTTGTTCGCTCGCAAGACGCAAGTCACCGATGGTCTTGATGCCCGCATCGTACAGGCGAGGCAGGGTGCGCGGCCCGATTCCCGGAATCCGCTGCACCGGCAACGGGTCCAGCGTGGCGTGCAGCTGTTCCGCGGTGACGATCCGCAGGCCGTCCGGCTTATCGAGGTCCGAGGCGATTTTTGCGACCAGTTTGTTGGGTCCGACGCCGATCGACGCGGTCAGCGCGAGTTCGCGCCTGATCCGCAATTTAAGCTGGGTCGCTATATCGTGTGCTGCCGCCGGGCCGGCAATCGACCCGCTAAGGTCGAGAAAGGCTTCGTCGAGGGAGAGCCCTTCAACCACTGGAGTGAAGTCTGCGAAGATGTCGAAAATTTCCTGCGATACGCTTTTATAGTGGTGCATTCGGGGGCGCACCCGCACGGCCTTCGGGCATCGCCTCAGCGCTTCCGCCATCGGCATTGCCGAGCGCACGCCGAAGCGGCGTGCCTCGTAACTTGCGGCAGCAACGACACCTCGCCTCTCGCCGCCGCCGACCACGACCGGCAGACCGAGCATTTCAGGATGATCGCGCTGCTCCACTGAGGCGTAGAACGCATCCATGTCAACGTGAAAAATGCAGCGGTTCCTGTTCATGTATCTACAGCGTCAGCGCGGTCACGATCACGGTCAGCGTAAACGTGACTACCAGGCACGTGAAATAGCCGATGCCGAGCAAGAAATACTTGAAAGTTGTCGCCAGGCGGCTCTGCCCGTAAACCCGGCGCATGGCGACAAACAGATAGATCGGGATGTAAATCACCAGGATCGCGGTCGCGATCGTCGCAATCCACTCGGGGGCATGGAGGCTGTCAACAACAAAGCCGGTAATCATCAGCAGAGTCAGCGCGAGGAAGAAAAACGCGTGGTAGTGGACGAAAAACAGAAGATGCTCGACGTAGTAGCGTTTCGACAACGGGTAAAGAAACTTCATCAACAGCGCGATCAGCGGGAGGAAGAAGAACATCATTGTCGGGATGTTGCGCAAGAACTCGCGAATCGCAGCGGCCCCGTTGTCGGCGCGAACCTGGCGGCATACCTCCTCGAGATGTTCCTCGGTAAGGCGTCGGTCGAGCCAGCCGAGCCCGGTTTTGATGACATCCACGTCGAGGTCGCAGTCCTCCGCTTCCTCCTCGAATTCCTGTCCTGCTGCGGCGTCGCTGTTACCGTCTTCATCGGGCGGGTCATCGCCTGGGGGATTCGGCGCAGGTTCGGCCGAATCGTCAACGGCCGCGACCGACCGCCCTGAGAGCACACCGGAATCGTCGTCGCCGGCCGGCGGCCCGCCCGCGGTATCCGGACTGGACTCCGGTTCGTCGCCGGTGCCGGATTCTGCGCCGTTGTTGTCGTCGTCGCCGATGGTCGCCGATATCGCGGGTCCACCGTCGTCGTCGCCATTGATCGTGATGCCGTCGCGATCGCTGAACAGCGAAATCAGCAGGAAGAACAACACCGAAATCACCAGGTACATTCGGAACGGTGGCATATAGCGGACCCGCCGTCCCTCCAGGTACTCGAGAGTCAGGTGGCCGGCTTTGACATGCAATGGCACCAGGCTGCGCCACAGCCGTGAGTCGAATTCGAAAATGTCGCCGAACAGATCGCGCAGCAGCTCCCATACCGTGATCATGCGAATCCGCGCACGTTGACCGCAGTTACTGCAGTACTGTCCCTTCAGCGTGAATTCGCAGTTGCGGCAGTGGGTGCCCTCGCCGCTGTGATCGATACCGCTGCGACTGCCATCCGAAAGAACCCGGCGGCTGGCGATCATGCGCGCACCGAAGGTCTTCTGACCGTCGGCGCGCATCCGATCGGCGTCTTCACGCAGATAGCGTTCGAGGTCGGCGCGGCTGTTGACGGTGTAGTGGACAATCCGGCGGACCGAGGGCGAGCCCACGCCCTCGCTTTCGTCGTCCGCGATAAATACCCGTGCTTCGACGAAGCCGGGCAGCGTCAACATTGCGTCGACGTGCCGCGTCAGCCACCGATCGAGTTCGGCGGCAGCGCCAGCGTCGATTTCGAGGCTGACCTCGTAGATGACGGCACCGCTACGCATCGGTCGCGCACTCCCCCCGCGGCGTCAGGATGCCGTCATATTGCCCGACAGTGCGGGCCTTCATCCAGCGCCGACTGGCTCCTGACTGTCGGCTACGGGCTCCGGCGCCGGTTTGGGCACGGATTTCGCGACTTTTTTCCGCGCGGGCGGCGGCGCAGCTTTGCGTGCTGCCGCCTCCGGCTTGCTCCGCGTGCCCAGTTCGTGAGATTCGAAGTCATCGACCGCGATCAGTTCCATGACTTTCGCATCGAATGCGGCCAGCCTGGCGGCCTCTTCGGCGCTTAGCAGTCCCGCTTCTTCTGCCTGTTTCAACTGCGCCTCGTATTCCGGAGCATCGACCTTGCCGCTCTTCTGCGCCGCGCGCAATTTGCGCTCAAGCGGCTCGATCTGAACCGCCTCTTCGAGGGCGGCCTGAAGCATGCCGAGCGGATTGCTGGCGACCTTCTCGTCATAAATGCCCGAGCACAGGCGGTCGCGGCTGTCACTCGGTTCGAGTACCAGCGATACGACCTGGCGGCCGAGCCGGTCGCTCGGCGATGAATACGTGCGCCCGCGCGGGAAAACGAGGACCCGCAGCATTGCAGCGACGGGCCGGTTGGGGAAGTTGCGGAGGAAACCGTGCAGCTGCTCCTGGGCAAAATACAACAGCCGGCGGCACGCCCATTCCACCATCGGCAGGTCGGCCGCCGGCCGGCCCTGGTTGGTGTAATGCTTGAGCACGCAGGAAGCGAGGTAGCTGGCGGCGAGTACGTCACCGAGCCGCGCCGACAGCGCTTCCATCTGTTTGAGTTTGCCGCCCAGAGTCAGCATCGCCACATCGGTGCACAGTGCGAACGCGGCGCTGTACCGGGTGATGTGCTGATAGTAGCGCCGGGTCGGACCGCGCTCGGGCACATCTACATAACGCGCATGGGTCAGTGCGAGCACAGTGGCGCGCGCGGCATTGGAGACCGCGTACCCGATATGCCCCATTACCGCCTCGTCGAACTCCACCAGTGCCTCGTCGTGGTCGGGGTTGGCACACGCATGCATTTCCTTCAAGACGTACGGATGGCAGCGAATTGCCCCCTGCCCGAAAATAATCAGAGACCGGGTAAGAATGTTCGCGCCCTCGACGGTAATCGCGATCGGAACCGACTGGTAGCCGCGCCCAAGATAGTTCCGCGGGCCGAGACAGATCCCTTTGCCGCCATGTATGTCCATCGCGTCGTTGGCGATCTCGCGACCTAATTCGGTGGTGTGATACTTCAGGATTGCCGAAGGTACCGCCGGCTTCTCTCCCGCGTCGACCGCAGCGGCCGTGACGCTGCGCGCCGCATCGACGATATAGGCAAACCCGGCAACCCGGGCGAGCGCCTCTTCCACGCCTCCAAAGCGGCCGATCGGCAAGTTGAACTGCTTGCGCAGGCGGGCGTAGGCACCGGTTGCGTGCGCGGCCGCCTTGGCGCCACCGCAGGAGTTGGACGGCAGCGAAATACAGCGGCCGACCGACAAACACTCGACCAGCATGCGCCAGCCCTGCCCGGCCATTTCCGGTCCGCCGATAATATAGTCGAGCGGCACGAACACGTCCTTGCCTTCGGTCGGGCCGTTCTGAAACGGCAGGTTCAGAGGGAAATGCCGGCGCCCGATCGACACGCCCGGGAGGTTGGTCGGAATCAGTGCTGCGGTGATTCCGAGATCCTCCTTATCGCCGAGGAGGTGATCCGGATCGTAGAGCTTGAAGGCAAGCCCGAGCACCGTCGCCACCGGCGCCAGCGTGATATAGCGCTTGTCCCAGTTCAGCCGGATTCCGACGATCTCCTCGCCGTTGAACTCGCCCTTGCAGACCACGCCGTTGTCGGGAATCGACGCCGCATCCGATCCGGCGCGCGGTCCGGTAAGCGCGAAACACGGGACTTCCTCGCCTTTCGCCAGGCGCGGCAGATAGTGGTCTTTTTGTGCCTCGGTGCCGTAATGCATAAGCAACTCCGCCGGGCCGAGCGAGTTTGGCACTGCGATCGTCGATGAGGCCGTAGCGCTGCGGCTGGCGACCTTCGTGAGCACGCATGAGTGGGCGTACGCCGAGAACTCCAGCCCGCCGTAGCGTTTCGGGATGATCATCGCGAAAAAGCCCTTGCTCTTGATGAACTCCCAGGCTGCCGGCGGCATGTCGCCCAGTTCATGGGTGATCTCCCACTCGTCGAGCATGCGGCAGAGTTCCTCGGTGGGACCGGCGAGAAACGCTTTTTCTTCGTCACTCAGTTTCGGTGCCGGCGCGGTGTTGAGCTTGTGCCAGTCGGGAATACCGCTGAACAGTTCACCGTCCCACCACACGGTACCGGCCTCCAGGGCTTCCTGCTCCGTGCTCGACATCGTCGGCATTACCTGGCGGGCAAACTTCAGCATGCGGCCGGTTATATGGGTGCGGCGAAAATCATCGTCCGTGAGCCGGTACAGGAGCCCGAAACCCAGCCACAAAACGGCCAGCCATAACCAGTGCCAGTCGCCGAATATGGTATAGACGCCGAGAGCGGCCCCGAGGACCACCAGCGTGGTGCGCAAATCCGTCCGCCTGTAGGCAAGCGTGATCGCCCCGCCCACGAATAAAAGCAACCAGAAAATCGTGCCCATTATCGTCTCCGTCGCTGTCCCTGTGCGATTGATTTGGTGCGACTAATGACTATACCCGACCGGCAAAAAAAAGGCCTCCCGGGGGAGGCCTTGTACACGCTGAAACGGCTGGCTCACACCAGCAGATCGGCGACGCCGGCCCGTTCCTCGCGCAATTCCTGGTCGGTGGCATCCATCCGCTGACGGCTGAAATCGTTGATTTCCAGTCCTTGCACGATCTCGTAGTCGCCATCCTTGCAGATCACCGGGTACGAGTAGATAACGCCCTCGGCAATCCCGTAACTGCCGTCGGCCGGTACCCCCATGCTGACCCAGTCACCCTCGGCGGAGCCCAGCGCCCAGTCGTGCATATGATCAATCGCGGCCGATGCCGCCGATGCCGCCGAAGAGGCGCCACGAGCCTTGATTATCGCGGCACCGCGCTGCTGCACGGTCGGAATGAAATCGTCGGCGAGCCAGGCCTGGTCGACCAGCGCCGTCGCCGGGTCACCGGCCACGGTTGCATGATGAATATCCGGATACTGCGTAGCCGAGTGGTTGCCCCAGATCGTCAACTGGCGAATGTCCGATACATGTTTGCCGGTCTTGTCCGCGAGCTGCGTCAGTGCGCGATTGTGGTCGAGGCGGGTCATCGCGGTGAAATTTCTCGGATTGAGGTCCGGGGCATTGGCCCTGGCAATCAGGGCGTTGGTGTTGGCCGGATTGCCCACCACGAGAATTTTCGCGTCGCGGCTCGCATGCGCGTTCAGCGCCGCGCCCTGGACCGAGAAAATCTTGGCGTTCTCGAGCAACAAGTCCTTGCGCTCCATGCCGGGACCGCGCGGCTTGGCGCCTACCAGCAGGGCGAAATCGGTAGCGGCGAACGCAACATCGGGATTGTCCGTGGCGATCACTCCGGCAAGCGTCGGAAAAGCGCAATCGGCGAGTTCCATTGCCACCCCCTCGAGGGCTCCCAGCGCCGGCGGAATCTCCAGCAACTGCAGAATCACTGGCTGGTCAGCGCCAAGCATCTGACCCGAGGCAATACGGAACGACAACTGGTAGCCGATCTGACCGGCGGCGCCGGTGATGGCAACTCTTACTGGCTTTTTCATGGTCGATTTCCCTGCGGACATGGGCCCTCGCGTGGGGCCGTAAACGTTGGATTTGTTGCGAAAGGGCGAAGATTCTAACACCGCGCGGGGATCAGGACGGTCGTGGAAAACCGCGAGTCGGGACCAGGGGTTGCAATTCAGCTGTATAGTGTTATAGTTGACTACAACACCACCGCACCAAGGGGTGGACAATGATGGACATGGAGGCTTTGGGGCAATGGGTGCTGGCAAACACATCGTTGAAAGCGTGCCGGGTTTGATCCTGCTGATGCTGTTCGGCTGGGCAATTATTTCGAACCAGGGTCAGGCAGGTGTTGTGCAAAACCAAACGCTGCCGGAACTGGATGCCGGCGAATGGCGTGTAAGCGGTGATGCCGGGTTCGGCGTAATCGGTCAGATCAACGGCAACGTCCAGAATCAGCTGGAGATTATGCTCGAGAATGCCACTGGCCGGCTTTGCGTTACGACCAGTTTCAGGCGTGCCAGCAAGCCCAGGGGCAGCTTGTGAGACTGTTGCCGCCCACGCTGATCACTACGGTCTGTTGCGGCCCGCGCGCCTAGCCGCGTTGCGCCTCCGCCGATACCGATATGGATCCCAAATGGAATGACAATCAGCCGATCTACCGTCAGTTGCGCGACCGCGTGGTGGCGATGATCCTCGAGGGTGTTCTGAAAGACGGCGACGCGCTGCCGTCGGTGCGCAACGTAGCAGCGGAATATCGGCTGAACCCGTTGACGGTTCTGAAGGGTTATCAGGAACTTGTCGATGAAAATCTGGTTGAGAAAAGGCGCGGCCTGGGCATGTTCGTGACGGAAGGAGCGCGTGTAGCGCTGCTGGCTGATGAGCGTAAACGGTTTCTCGACAATGAATGGCCCGAGGTCGTGGGCCGGATACGCCGGCTCGATCTGGATGTGAGCGAGCTGCTGGGCGAACTGGAGCAACAGGAGGGTGTCGACTGATGGCGGCATTGATCGAAGCGCGCGGATTGTGCAAGCGCTATGGTGCGACTGCTGCTCTGGATAACACCAGTTTTTCCATCGAGGCCGGGCGGATAGTTGGGCTAATCGGACCGAACGGCGCAGGCAAGACGACTGCGCTGAAAGCGATTCTCGGCCTCACCCCGTTTGAAGGGGGTCTTTCCGTGCTCGGGCGCGACCCGCGCCGCGAACGCCATGAGTTGATGCAGGACGTTTGTTTTATCGCCGACGTTGCGGTCCTGCCGCGCTGGATCAAGGTTCAACAAGTGTTGGATATGGCCGACGGCGTGCATCCGAAATTCAACAAAGGCAAGGCAAAGCAGTTCCTGTCGCGTACCGATATTCCGATGACCGCCAAGGTCAAGACTCTGTCGAAGGGAATGGTCACCCAGCTGCATCTCGCATTGGTAATGGCGATCGATGCGCGGTTGCTGGTGCTGGACGAACCGACGATCGGACTCGACATTATCTACCGCAAGGAATTCTATTCGTCCCTGCTGAACGACTATTTCGATGAGGAGCGCACGATTCTCGTCACGACGCACCAGGTCGAGGAAATCCAGAACGTGTTGACCGATCTGTTGTTCATTAACCGTGGCCGGATCGTTCTGGACTGCAGCATGGACGAGGTGGCGGAACGCTACACAGAGGTCCTGGTCGGGCCCGAAAAGATCGAGCAGGCACGCGCCCTCGGGCCGATCTACGAGCAGGATACGTTTGGCCGCAAGGTCCTGTTGTTCGAGGCAGTCGGGCGCGCCGAACTGGAGCAGTTGGGTGAGGCGAGACGGCCGAGTATTTCAGATCTTTTCGTTGCCAAGGTGAAAGGGGGCCGGGCATGAGCGGTTTCCTGTGGCTGATCCGGCGCGAGCTGTGGGAGCATCGCGCGTTCATCTATGTTCCGCTTGTCGTCGGGGCATTGATGGTTGCGGTCAGCGTGCTTTTTTCCGGTGAGATCATTGCTGCGCTTGAACACGCGCATGGCAAGATCACGGCGCTTGGGGAAGAGGAGCGGGCTGCAATTTTCAGCGCGCTGATCGGGCAGTTCGCAGTAGCCATCGCGCTATTCATGACATTCGTCGTCTTGCTGTATCTGCTCGATTGTCTGCATGCTGAGCGCGTCGATCGCAGTATTCTGTTCTGGAAGTCTCTGCCGGTTTCCGACGCCAAAACCGTGTTGTCAAAGCTCGCGATGGCGATGGTCGTTGCCCCATTGATCGTGCTCGCCAGTGCTCTGTTTTTCGGCATTCTCGAAATGATCGTGCTGACGGTTCATTTTGCCGCGGCCGGGCTTGGCCCCTGGGAGTATTTGTGGGGACCGAGCCGGATCTTTGGCACGATCGCTTTCCTGATCTACGCGGTAGTCGTGCAGGCGTTGTGGCATTTCCCGCTGTTTGCGTGGCTGCTGCTGGTGTCCGCGTTCGCCAAGCGCGCCGTATTTCTGTGGGCTATCCTGCCGCCGGTTGTCGTGATCTGGCTGGAAAAAGTGATTTTTGACACCCACTGGTTTGCCGATCAGATCGGCGAAAGAGTGGTTGGGGTATTCCCGCTCGCATTCGAGTTCGGGAGCGGGGGCCACCAGATCGTCATCACCGATGAAGAAACCGGCATTGAGCTGACCGCGCGCCTTAGCGAGCTGATCAACCCGGGCCCGTTCCTGTCCAGCCCGGCTCTGTGGATCGGCCTGGTCATTGGCGCGCTTCTGATCGCGGCGGCGATATGGGTACGTCGTTATCGCGACGAGAGCATTTAAACCTTTTTCCAGACGTAATCATCAGAGGGGGTAGGAGCGTGTCAAAAAGAACGCTGATTCTGGTCAGTTTGCTGGCCGTGATGTGGTTGCCGATGGCCTGCGTAATTGTTGTCGATGGCGATGGCGATATGGATGCGGGCTGGGCAAGTACCTGGTCGGAGGAGCATGACGACCAGGTCGACGCCAACAAGTCACTGGCCCGTGAAGTGAGCAGGCGACTGGCCAGCGATCCGATGCTCGAAGATATCGACATCGAGGTAGCGGCCAAACAGGGTGCGGTCGCGCTGCACGGCAGAGTTCCGGATACGGCGACGCTGGATCACGCGCTCAGGATTGCCGCCGAAACACCGGGGGTGGAAACCGTAGTGTCGCGGTTGTCGGTCGAAGTCAAAGCGATGTAGACGGCCGCGATTTGAAAGGAGAGCGGGAAAAAATGAATAGAGTTGAGACCACGTGGATGCGCTCGGGCGCATTGGCATTGATCGCGACCGCCTGGTTGGCCGGACCCGCGGTTGCCGCGGAACGCAGCGAAACGCTAACCCTCGATGCTTCGGCTCTCGAAGTCGAAAACCTGGTCGGCTCGGTGCAGTTGCGCGCAGCGGCAGGGCGCGATTTTGTGGTCGAGGCGACGATCGTGGCCGAGGATGCGGAGCTCCTCGACAGTATCGAATTTCGGACCGACACGGCAGGCAGCAGGAAACGGCTTCGGGTGGCATATCCGACCGATGACTACAAGGTATTCGTGTACAAGCCGAGCCAAGGGTATTCGGGCCGTTCACAGGTCAAGTACATGGGCAAGAAAGTGACTGTGACCAGCAGCAGTCGGCGCTCTGCCGCGAACCTCTATGTAAATCTGGTGGTGCATGTGCCTGCTGATTCCAGCCTGAAGCTCGACAATCTCGTCGGCAAGATCAGAGGTGACAATATCGATGCCGACATGCGGCTGGACTCGGCATCCGGACAGATTTCGATTGACAACAGCCGCGGTGAACTGAATCTCGACACCGGGAGCGGGTCGATCCGGGTCGCAGAGCACCGCGGTGACGTGAGGGCGGATACAGGTTCGGGCAGCGTCGAAATCGACAACGTTGTGGGCGATGTAGAGGCCGATACTGGTTCCGGCTCTGTAATGCTGCGTGCGATTTCCGGCAATGTGGTCGCCGACACCGGCTCCGGCCAGGTTGAGCTCGAGGATATCCTGGCGGACCGGGTTGTCGTTGACACCGGTTCGGGCAGTGTCACGGCCGAGAGAATTCGCGGCGCATTCGAGGCCGATACCGGGTCCGGATCGGTGCGGATACGTGATTTCGAGGCCGGTGAGCGGATCAAGGTCGATACCGGCAGCGGCCGGATCGAGCTTAGCGGGAACATGGCTGCAGTCCGCCAGCTGGATCTCGACACCGGAAGTGGCGGGGTTGACATACAGGCCAGCGAATTCCCGTCAATGCAATTGAAAGTCAGTGCCGGCTCCGGTGGTATCGAGGTGCAAGTGCCTGATATGCAAATGGTTCGTAGCGGAGACGGCTTCCTGGAAGCGACCCTCGGCGATGGCAGCGGGCGCGGCAGAATCGATACCGGGTCCGGCCGGATTCGTATTAGGAAGCTCTGATATATAAAGAATTTTCTGGCAGATTGGTCTCCTGTGGCCCAGAATATCAAATGGCCGGTTCAAAAAAGGCCGGTTCAAAAAAGGCCTGATAAGGAGGGACTGCCATGGCTGGGAAGACAATACTCACCGCACTGGTGGCAGGTCTGTGTCTCGCGGGGTGCAGTTCAAGTGTACTCATCGAGACAGAGCGGAGTTCTGCCGTAGACTTTTCGGGGTTGCACACTTACGGATGGCAGGACGCTGACCTGCCGAGCGGCGAAAACGGGGATTCGTCCCTGGCGATAGCGATGGCCGACATTATTCGTGAGACCCTGGCGGAGGGACTCGAAGGCAAAGGCTTCGTGCCGTCGCAGCAAGATTCACCGGATTTTCTCGTCAGCTATCACATGGTGCTGACCGACGAACCGGACAGTTCCGCGCGCTTGCCCGGTGAAGCCGTGATTACGGGCAGCGAGGCGGCATATCGGGTCGAGCCGGTTCCGGTCTACTACCATATGTCGCGAGTGGACGGCACGCCGCGCCCGCGCAAGGGCACGATCATCGTTTATGTGCTGGACGCCGAAACCAAACGGGTTCTGTGGCAGAGCGTGGCGGCAGATACGGTTGTCTCGCCGGTCAGCGTGCTCGATCGTTCGCGGTATGCGGTCCGGACCATGATCGAGGACTTTCCTGAAGCCTGAACCGGGTTACTGGATACTGAAAGGCCGCGCTCCATCGCGCGGCTTTTTTTTGTCTAGTTACAACGGATCGCCACGGCTGCCGCCGCGTTGCGTGCTTTGGCGCGTGCCTCTTCCACGGTGTCCGCGCGTGCGAGACAGACTCCCATGCGGCGCTTGCCGCGAACTTCCGGTTTTCCGAACAGCCGCAGGTCGGTGTCGGGCTCCTGCAGCGCATTCTGCAACCGATCGAACATGATCTCGCTCGAATCGCCTTCGGCAAGGAGCACGCAAGAAGCCGCGGGCCCGTATTGTCTTATCAGCGGAACCGGCAGCCCGAGGATGGCGCGAATATGTAGCGCAAACTCGGAGAGGCTCTGCGAAATCAGAGTGACGAGGCCGGTGTCGTGGGGCCGTGGCGAAACCTCGCTGAACCAGACTTCGTCGCCTTTGATGAACAATTCGACGCCGAAAATCCCCTGTCCTCCCAGAGCGTTCGTTATCGTTCGGGCGATCGACTGGGCTTGCTCGAGGGCCGCTTCGGTCATTGCCTGGGGCTGCCAGGATTCGCGATAGTCGCCGTCGGTCTGAAGGTGACCGATCGGTGCGCAAAAACTCACCCCGTGCTGTCCCCGCACCGTCAGCAGCGTGATCTCGTAATCGAAATCGACGAGGCCTTCGACGATCACGCGGCCTTCGCCGGCACGTCCCCCTCGTTGCGCGTCGGCCCAGGCAGGTTCGATGTCATCCGGGCGGAGAATGAGGCTCTGCCCCTTGCCCGACGAGCTCATGACAGGCTTGACAATGCAGGGCAGGCCGATGCTTGCTACCGCCTCGCGATACTCCTCGACGGACCCGGCGAACAGGTAACGCGACGTCGGCAGATCGAGCTCCTCGGCCGCGAGCCGGCGAATGCCCTCGCGATCCATTGTAAGGCGGGCCGCCCGCGCGGTCGGAATTACCCGGAATCCCTGCGCTTCGAGTTCAATCAGACGCGGCGTTGCAATGGCCTCTATTTCAGGCACGATGAAATCGGGCTCTTCCTGCCTTATCAGTGCTTCGAGTGCGTCGCCGTCGAGCATGTCTATCACATGAGAGCGATGCGCAATCTGCATGGCTGGCGCATTTGCGTAGCGATCCACGGCTATGACCTCGACGCCGAGTCGTTGTGCCTCTATTGCGCATTCTTTGCCGAGTTCGCCGGCCCCGAGCAGCATCATCCGCGTGGCGCGTTCGGTAAGGGGCGTTCCGATTGTAGTCATAAGGGCTGTTTTCGTTTTGAGTTGTCCGGCCGCATCGGGGTGTCCGCCGGTGCGAGGCATCGTCACCGCTTTTCGCGGCCCGTAAACCACTTACATTACCAGTAGCCGGTTGTCCTTGGATAGCACGAAAGGCAGCGCGATAACGGGAAGGCGGCAAGTACGCTCAGGAAGTCCCCGGACAGCGTGAAAAGATGTCCGGGCCGCATGATAGGATTCGCGTTTTCCGGTACACGGCGGACCCCAAATGTATACAGCTCGACTCTCTGGCGCCTTCCTGATTTTACTTCTCGCTGCATGTGGCGGCGAACCGCACGACGAGGCCACGCAAGCCAGTTCCTATGCTTCCACCTATACACCGGCCGCGACGGAAGCAGTGGCAATCGTCAATGCGACCGCGCTGACCGGTACCGGCGAACGCATCGACGCAGCGACGATCGTAATGATGGATGGCCGCATCAATGCGGTAGGCGCCGATTTGGCGCCACCGCGCGGCGCGATCGTCGTGGATGCCGCGGGGAAATGGGTAACTCCGGGAATCATAGACGTGCACTCGCATCTCGGCGTCTACCCCTCGCCGTCAGTCGCGGCGCACTCCGACGGCAACGAAATGGTCGATCCCAATACGGCTCAGGTGTGGGCGGAACATGCGGTATGGCCGCAGGATCCGGGGTTCGCGCTGGCACTCGCCGGGGGTGTGACGACATTGCAGGTATTGCCGGGATCAGCCAATTTGTTTGGTGGCAGATCGGTAACCCTGAAGAACGTCTCCTCGCGCACGATGCAGGGCATGAAATTTCCAGGTGCGCCGTACGGCCTGAAGATGGCGTGCGGCGAGAATCCGAAGCGGGTTTACGGTACTGGCAAGGGCAGCGCTCCAATGACCCGCATGGGCAACGTTGCCGGTTATCGCGATGCCTGGATCAAGGCGGCTGCCTACCAGAAAAAGTGGGAGACGTTCGCGGAGAATGGTGGCGAGGAGCCGGAACGCGACCTGCAGCTGGAAACGCTGGCCGGCGTACTCGACGGGGAAATCCTCGTGCACAACCACTGCTATCGTGCCGACGAGATGGCGGTCATGCTCGATGTCGCGCGCGAGTTCGGCTACCAGGTCACCGCATTCCATCATGCGGTGGAGGCATACAAGATCGCGGACTTGCTCGCTGAATCCGGCACCTGCGCCGCGGTTTGGGCGGATTGGTGGGGCTTCAAGGTCGAGGCGTTCGATGCGGTCAGGGAAAACGCGGCGATGGTCGATGCGGCTGGAGCGTGTGCAATCGTCCACTCTGATTCTGACACCGGGATTCAGCGTCTGAACCAGGAAACCGCAAAAATCATGGCGTCCGCGCGGCGCTCCGGTTGGGAGGTGACGCCGGAGCGCGCCATAGTCTGGATAACCGCGAACGCAGCGGCCGCCCTTGGTGTGGGCGACCAGACCGGCACTCTCGAGGCAGGCAAGATGGCCGATGTTGTGATCTGGGACGGTAATCCGTTCAGCGTTTATGCGCGGGCGGAACAGGTCTACATTGACGGCCTTTTGACGTTTGATCGCAGCGATCCGGAGATCGCGCCGCAATCGGACTTCATGCTCGGTCTGGATGTCGAGGGAGGGTCGGGCCAATGATCAGAACGGTAACCATTTTTGTCGCCTTGCTGGCGCTCATCGGTCCTGTCAAAGCAGCCGAGGATGTCGTTGCCATTGTCGGCGGTCGCATTCATACCCTGGGCCCGGAAGGGACGATCGAGCGGGGAACTGTCGTTATCGAGGGGAATCGTATCGTCGCGGTGGGCGAAAAAATTCGGGTACCGGTCGGTGCCACGATAATCGATGCTGCCGGCAAGGAAGTAACTCCCGGGCTCTTCGACGCCCACAGCTACTTCGGGGTTGAGGAAATTTCGCTGGTCGAGACCACGGTCGATCGATACCAGATGGGCACCCACTTGACCGCGGGCTTCGATATCGCTGACGCCATCAACCCCGACTCGACGTTGATACCGGTCAATCGGATTGAGGGGGTTACCCGTGCCGCCGTGGCGCCGTCCTCGACCGAGGGCAGCGCGGTTCTCGTCGGGCGTGGCGCCGTGATTCATCTGGGCGGCGGTGATGACTTCATTACCGATCGCCACGCGGCGATGTATGCCGTTCTCGGTGAGGGTGGTGGCGCGCTTGCGGGTGGTTCGCGGGCTGCCGCATTGCTGGCGTTACGCGAGGCGCTCGAGGACGCACAGGACTGGACCGCGCATCGCGATGAGTACGACAGCCGGCAACGCCGCGGCTACGTCGCGAGCCGCCCCGACCTGGAAGCCCTGGCGCCGTTACTGGCGGGTCGGATTCCGCTGATTGCCTCGGTCAACAGGGCGAGCGACATCGAGGCTGCGATCCGGCTGGCCGATGAGTTCAGGTTGCGCCTGGTGGTGCTGGGAGGGAGCGAGGCGTGGAAGGTGGCGCCGCAGCTCGCGGCGGCCCAGGTGGCAGTGATGCTGGACCCGTTGGCAAACCTTCCCGCAAGCTTCGACCGGCTCGGCGCCACGCTCGAGAATGCGGCGCGCTTGCAGCGTGCCGGTGTCAGTGTCGCGTTTGTCAGCTCCGATGGCCACAACGCGCGCAACCTCACGCAGTCGGCCGGAAATGCAGTTGCTCATGGCATGGACTACGATGAAGCGTTGCGCGCAATCACGGTGAATCCGGCGCGAATATTCGGAATCGATCGAAGTTACGGCACGCTGCAACCGGGCAAGCTGGCCGATGTCGTCGTATGGAGTGGCGATCCGCTCGAAGTGACCAGCTTCGCTGACCAGGTGGTAATCGAAGGACGCATTATCCCCATGACGAGCAGGTCGACATTGTTGCGTGATCGCTATCGCACTCTCGACAAGGCGATGCGCCCCGGCTACCGCTGATACAGCGGCGGCCGGGTTTTGCGCCGGCAATCATGCGCTACCTGATTTGCGCCGGGATTCGCGCCCGTATTGTGATGTCAGATCGTATTTGCGCAACAGTGCGCGCAGCTGGTGATAGCTGAGGCCCAGCGCTTCCGCTGCCAGCATCTGGTTGTGGCGGCAACGGCTCATGGCCTCGGCGATCCAGGCTTCCTCGAGTTTGCGGACCTCATCCTTGAGATCGATCGGCATTGCGACCGACATCAGTTTTGCCGTGCGATCGGGTTCAGGGGCGGTCATCGCTGACGTTTCCTCCGGCGCAGGCTCGTCCGACTGCTGGAACTGGTTCGCGAATGGGTCGAAAACGATCCGGTCAATGCGCGCATCCGGATCGGACGAACGGTATACGGAACGCTCCACCGCGTTTTTCAGCTCGCGCACATTGCCGGGCCAGGGGTAGGCGATTAGAGCCGAAGCCGCCCGGGTTGAGAATCCGGGGAAATAGCTGCGGCCCAGCTCGCTGGTGATGGCCACCGCAAAACTTTGCGCCAGCGGCAGGATGTCCTCCAGGCGCACCCGCAGCGGCGGCACGTTGATCACATCAAAAGCAAGGCGGTCGAGCAAATCGCGCCGGAATTTCCCCTGTTCGGCGAGCCTGGGCAGGTTTTCGTTGGTTGCGCCCACGACGCGAACGTCCACCCTGATTGTGGTCGAGCCGCCGACCCGCTCGAATTCCCCGTACTCGATCACCCGCAGGATTTTCTCCTGCATCCGCAGCGGAATTGTTCCGAGTTCATCCAGTACGAGAGTGCCGCCATCGGCGCGTTCAAACCGACCCGTGTGGTCGCGCGTGGCGCCGGTAAAGGCGCCTTCGACATGGCCGAAAAGCTCGGTTTCGAGGATGGTTTCCGGCAACGCCGCGCAATTTACCTTCACCAGCGGCTGTTCCCATCGCGGTGACAGGTAGTGCAATCGGCCGGAAATCAACTCCTTGCCGGTGCCGCGTTCACCGATAACCAGCACGGGTTTGGCCAGCCCGGCTGCGCGCGAAACATGTTCGAGCATGGCCAGGAAAGCCGGTGCTTCGCCGATAAGGCTGGTCGATTCGGGCGATAATTCTGTCATAGGCAGAAATTATCAATAATCAGTTAAAAAAACGACTAATAAGTCAAAAAAACGACTTTGAAGGGGAAGAGTTTTTCCGGAGTTTGAGAAAAAAATTCATTAAAACAGAAAGTTATAAAGTTTTTGGGATTGTGGCACGAATCCTGCTTAATTCAGGGTGACCGAAATATTCGTTAAGAGGGCTTGCAAATGGGTATTTTCTCGCGTTTCACGGACATCGTGAACTCGAACATCAACTCCATACTGGAGAAGGCCGAGGACCCTGAGAAACTGGTTCGGCTAATGATTCAGGAGATGGAAGACACGCTCGTCGAAGTCCGTTCGACTGCGGCTCGGGCCATTGCCGACAAAAAGGAGCTTCGGCGCAAGCTCGGCACTCTCGAGCGCGAGGAGCGTGACTGGCAGGAAAAGGCGGAGCTCGCGATTCGCAAGGGCCGTGATGATCTCGCCCGGGCCGCGTTGCAGGAAAAAGCGCGTATTACCGAAGGCAAGACGAGCCTCGAGGCCCAGTACAACGCGATTGACGAAGGCCTCGACAAGCTCAACAACGATATCGCGAAGCTCGAGGAGAAGCTGGCCGACGCGAAGAATCGGCAGAAAGCCCTCGTAATGCGACACCAGACTGCGACGCGCCGGCTGAAGGTGCGCGAGAAGCTGCATGACTACAAGATTGAAGATGCGCTGGTCCGGTTTGAGCAGTTCGAGCGCAAAATGGAAACTGTCGAGGGGCGCGTCGAAGCCTACGATCTTGGGCTGAAGAAGGATCTGAGTAATCAGTTCACCAGCCTGGAGTCGGAAGAGCAGGTTGAAGCCGAGCTGGTCCAGCTCAAGCAGAGAATCAGCGAAGGCGACAACGCGTCCTGAGAAGAACATCGCGGTTTTGAGGAGCCGAAATGGGTGAAGTAATCGGTATTATTTCAGTGGCGTTCATTGCACCCCTGGTGATCGTTTTGCACTACGTCACCAAATGGCGCGAGTCGAAGTCATTGTCTACCGAAGACGAAAAGATGCTGCAGGATCTGTGGGACAACGCACAGAGAATGGAAAGCCGCATCAACACGCTCGAGACGATTCTCGACGACCAGGTGCCGGAGTGGAGGAAGAAGGTATGACCTTCGCCGACATCACGACACTGGCAAAGTCGCTGTATCGTGACGAGGAGTCCGCGATACTGCTGGGGGTTTGCTCGGGACTTGCAGAGCGCTTTCAGTTCAGTGTTTTGGCCGCCCGCATACTGGCCGCGCTGGCACTGGTGTTTTTCACGCTACCAGCCGGGTTCGTTTATCTGACAGCCGGCGTACTGTTGCCGCGCAAATCACTGCACTTTCACGGCGGTGGAGCCGAGAAACAGTTCTGGCGGTCTGCCGGTCGCAACCGCAACGCATTGGGGTGAGCAGAATGAGTGAATACGAGCAACAGCCACCGAGCCCGAGACGCCTGTACCGAGACAAGGAACGTGGAGTTTTTTGCGGCGTGTGCGCGGGTCTGGCTGATTATTTCGGCATCGACCTTGCTGTGGTCCGGGTACTGACGGTGATCGGTTTTCTTTTCTTTTTCCCGGCAACGTTTCTGACTTATGTCGCTCTGTGCTTTATCTTGCCGGTAAAACCGACCAGGCTGTATCGTGACGAACGCGATGAGCGTTTCTGGCGCGGAGTCCGGGTGTCACCACAAAATATGTTCTCCGGTCTGCGTCATCGATTTCGCGAGTTGGATGCAAGAATGCAGCGCATGGAGCGCTACGTGACGAGCTCGCGCTACAATCTCGACCGCGAGTTCGAGAATTTGAAGGACTGACCTGCCCGGCGGATTGCAGCAGGTCGTCGGCCGAGGGAGCTGGCGCTGTGGCCGTCGCCGGAGCGGGAAATCGTTTTCGCAGCAAATGGGGCAAAGATGAACAAGTACGAAATGATGATGTTCATTATCTTTATCATTTTTGCGACCGGGGCGCTGAAGCACTATCTCAGTCTCCGGCACAAAACTCCGACGATGGATGACGATACCCGGCAGCGCCTCGCGCGCCTGGATGAGCTCGAGGAGCGTGTGCAGGTGCTGGAGAAAATTGTCACGGATAGCAATTACGATCTGAAGCAGCAGATTCGCGATCTCTGAATCGCCACCCGGTTCCGCCTTCACGCGCGAACCCGACCCGTCCCGATTGCCAACACAACAGCCGCCGATTCTCCGGTACATTCCGCCGGCCGGGGTCAACCTGACGGGCATATGCGCGGGCGCGGCCGCTCCAAAAGTGCGGTAATACCCGCGCAAACGAACCCGTTCACACAGCGTCTGCACTTGTTGCGGTAAGCTCTGCACATCGCGCGACGATGGAAGGCATACCGCAATGAATGCGAACGAGCAGACGACTGGCAGCAAGGGTGCACCGGAAGACCCCTGGCAGAGGTTTCAGGACTGGCTGTATGTGAATACGGACCTGGGGTTTTATCTCGATCTCAGCCGGATGAACCTCGCCGCAGGCATCATCGACACGCTGAAGCCGCAATTCGACCGAGCGTTCGCAGCGATGGCCGAACTGGAGTCAGGGGCAATTGCCAATCCGGATGAGCAACGCATGGTCGGCCATTACTGGTTAAGGCGCCCCGAACTCGCACCCGACGAGGAACTCGGTAACGCAATCCGCGACGACATCGGGCGGGTAAAGGAATTTGCCCGGTCGGTGCTGGACGGCGTGACCGCCAGCCCTTCCGGGGATCCTTTCCGCCACGTGCTTGTGCTTGGGATTGGCGGCTCGGCACTAGGCCCGCAGTTCGTCGCCGATGCGCTTGCGCCCGTCAATCCGCCCCTGAGCATTGCGTTTCTGGATAATACGGATCCTGACGGATTCGATCGCGTGCTGACCGGGCTTGGCGACGAACTTGCCGTGACCCTGGTCATCGTGATCAGCAAGTCCGGCGGTACCGCGGAGACCCGTAACGCGATGATCGAAACCGGCGCCGCATATGCGGCGCTCGGCCTCGACTTCGCCGGCCATGCGGTTGCCGTTACTCAGCCGGACAGCAAACTGGATCGGCTTGCAGTCGAGCAGGGCTGGCTGGGCCGATTTGCAATGTATGACTGGATTGGAGGCCGTACCTCCGAGACATCGGTTGTGGGCCTGTTGCCCGCGGCGTTGCAGAATATCGATATTGATGGGTTGCTCGCCGGCGCGGCCACGATGGATGAGGCAACCCGGGTCGCAGAGGTACGCAATAATCCGGCCGCACTGCTGGCGCTGGCATGGTACAGCGCCGGTGCCGGGCGCGGCGCAAAGGACATGGTCATTCTGCCGTACAAGGACCGGTTACTTCTCTTCAGCCGTTACCTGCAGCAGCTGATCATGGAGTCTCTGGGCAAGGCGCTCGATCTCGACGGTAACCGGGTACAGCAGGGACTCGCCGTATACGGCAACAAGGGTTCCACTGACCAGCATGCGTATGTGCAGCAGTTACGCGAAGGAATCGACAACTTCTTCGTGACCTTCGTCGAGGTACTTCGCGATCGTTCCGGTTCCGAGGTCTGGGTTGAAGACGGTGTGACCGCGGGGGACCACCTGTCGGGATTTTTCCAGGGCACGCGTGCGGCGCTGGCTGAGAACGGTCGCGAGTCGTTGACGATTACCGTTGACGAATTGTCGGCAAGATCCATAGGCGCGCTGATCGCGTTGTTTGAAAGAGCGGTCGGTTTTTATGCGACCCTGGTGAATATCAACGCCTATCATCAGCCTGGTGTCGAGGCCGGCAAACTTGCGGCATCCGCGGTCCTCGACCTGCAGCGCAAGATATGTGACTGGCTGGAGGCAAACCCGTCGCCGCTGGGGATTGCCGATTTGGCGCAACGCCTCGCGGCGGAGCCGGAGACGGTTTACCTGACGCTGCGTCACCTCGCTGCAAACCGGCGCGACATCATGCTCGATGGGGATTTGAAGCAGCCGGCCGGACTCATGGTCAGGAGAGAAGCCAATGGCGATTGAGCCGCTCCCAATTCGGACTGTCGAGTCTCCGGGTTTTGACGATCAGCGTCCGGGGACGTCCGGCCTGCGCAAACGCGTGACGGTGTTTCAGGCGCCGCATTACCTCGAACATTTTGTGCAGTCGATTTTCGATTGCCTGCCGGACCTGAACGGCAAGACCCTGGTACTCGGCGGTGACGGTCGGTTTTTCAACCGTGAGGCGATTCAGACCATCATACGCATGGCCGCAGCCAATGGCGTGGGTGGTCTTCTGATCGGTTGCGGCGGCCTGTTATCGACGCCCGCGGTTTCCTGCCTTATTCGAAAAACCGGCGCCCATGGCGGTATTGTTCTGTCCGCCAGTCACAACCCCGGGGGACCGGATGGCGATTTCGGCATCAAGTATAACGTTGGCAATGGCGGTCCCGCGCCTGAACGACTAACCGACGCGATATTCGCCCGCAGTCGCGAGCTGTCCGCCTACCGAATCGTGGATTCACCCGACTTAGACATCGACAGACAGGGCGTTGACCGGGTCGGAGCAATGGAGATCCGGATTATTGACCCGGTCACGGACTACGCGGCGCTGATGGAGACGATTTTCGACTTCGATCGCATTCGCGACCTCGTAACCGCTCCGGATTTCTCAATGATGATCGATACGATGCATGCGATCACCGGTCCTTATGCAAGGGAGATTTTTGAGAATCGCCTCGGCGCGGCTCCGGGAACAGTCATCAATGCGATTCCGAAACCGGATTTTGGCGGTCAGCATCCCGATCCGAACCTCACGCATGCGCGCGCCCTTGCAGCGGCAATGTTTGGGCCGTCGCCGCCGTCATTCGGGGCGGCGTCCGATGGTGACGGCGACCGAAATATGATTCTCGGGCCACGATTTTTTGTGACGCCCAGCGACTCTCTCGCTGCACTGGCGGCCAATGCCGAACTGGTGCCGGGTTACGCCGCAGGCATTGTCGGCGTCGCGCGTTCGATGCCCACGAGCAGGGCGGTGGATGCGGTAGCCCAGAGGCGAAAAATCCCGTGCTATGAAACGCCGACCGGCTGGAAATTCTTTGGTAATTTGCTGGACGACGGGCGCATCAGTTTGTGCGGCGAGGAGAGCTTCGGAACCAGCTCCGATCACCTCCGCGAGAAGGATGGCCTTTGGGCCATGCTGTTCTGGCTCAACATTCTTGCGGTACGCGGTATCGGTATCGCGGAGATCATGCGTGAACACTGGCGCGAATTTGGCCGCTGTTACTATGCCAGACACGACTACGAATCGATCGACGCGGCGGCCGCCGGCCGCCTGATTGAGCGATTGCGCGCGCGGATTCCGGCACTGGCGGGTTCGCAGCTCGGAGATTTTACCGTGACTCTCGCCGACGATTTCTGTTATGCCGACCCGGTCGATAACAGCCGCAGCGAGCACCAGGGCATACGTGTCGTTTTTGGTGACGACGCGAGAATTGTGTTTCGCCTCTCCGGGACGGGAACTGCGGGTGCGACCTTGCGCGTGTACTACGAGCGCCTGGAGGTACGTCCGCAAAATCAGGACGAGGACGTGCATCGAGTGCTTGCGCAGTTGTATGCGATTGCCGAATCGCTCGCCGCGATACGTGAGCACAGCGGGCGCGACCAGCCGAGCCTGATCACCTGATCAGGGCGCTGTGAGTATGTCGAGCGGTTATCTGGTATCGCCGGGAAACAGGTTGCCGCCAGGGGCAACGGCTGATGCCGGAGGAGTGAATTTCTCTGTTTTCAGCCGCGACGCCACGGCCATGCAACTGTGTTTGTATGAGCGTGCGGACAGCGAAAATCCGTTTCAGATACTCGATCTCGACCCGGCGCTCCATCGGACGTTTTTTTTCTGGCACATCTACGTCGAGCGGCTTCCGGTCGGTACGTACTATACCTGGCGATGCGACGGCCCGTACGGTGACAGCGACAATGGATTTCGTTTCGACTCGCGGCGCGAACTGGTCGATCCCTGGGCGCGTGAAATAAGCGATGCAATGTACGATCGTCAGGCTGTGTCGGAAGGCCAATCGGCAGCTTCGATTCGGGCAATCGTCGTTGAGCCGGGTTATGACTGGAGCGGCGATGTACCGCTTGACCGGCCGATGCAGGATACGATCATTTACGAGTTGCATGTGGCCGGATTTACCCGGGACCCTTCGTCCGCGGTTGCGCATCCTGGCACGTTCGAGGCGCTGATCGAGAAAACCGATTACCTGCGCGATCTGGGTGTCACTGATGTTCAGCTCATGCCGGTTATGGCTTTCGACGAGCAGGACATGCCACCCGGCACCGCGGCATTGGGACTCAAAAACTTCTGGGGATACAGTACACACAGTTTTTTTGCGCCGCATCCCGGCTATTGCAGAAACGCCAACCGTGGCGGGCAACGCGCGGAATTTCGCGACATGGTCCGGGCCCTGCACCAGCAGGAGCTGGGAGTCATTCTCGATGTGGTTTTCAACCACACCGCAGAGGGTGGCGAGAGCGGCCCGGTATTGAATTTCAAGGGCCTCGGCAACGATATTTTCTATCACCTCGACCCTCATGACCGGCGCCGCTATCGCGATTTCACCGGCTGCGGCAACACAGTCAATTGCAAC
>Ga0102958_1000040_pt1 | contig 22665 bp, 19 predicted proteins | sample SalPonF2_B_D1_MG_FD_84513 | JGI IMG/M metagenome (GOLD analysis project Ga0102958, IMG submission 84513) | Salt pond soil microbial communities from South San Francisco under conditions of wetland restoration - Salt Pond MetaG SF2_B_D1_MG ...
TATTCTAACATATTGAAATAAAAGGAGAGGTGGCAGAGCGGTTGAATGCACCGGTCTTGAAAACCGGCATCGGGTAACTCCCGATCGAGGGTTCGAATCCCTCCCTCTCCGCCATACAAGGAACGGTGTATTCCGGTCACATGGTTTACACCTTATTCCGGACACATAGTTAACACTTTGTCCGGGGCGAACGGATTGGGGCCGGGTTCCACCCGGCCCCGTTCATTATCGAAGTATCCCAGATCATACTCCAGGAAGCTGACCAGCCAGATTTGCTCCTCGACCTGTCGAACGCCCACGGTCTGGCCGGCGAAGGCGGTCGAGAGGTTGATCTTGCGTCTTCCCAGACAGATGCGGCCACAGCGGGTCACACGCACAGCCCGATCGTGGTAGGGGTAGTCGGGTTCGGCAGGAGGCTCGTAGACACGGGCCGAGGGTGTATACACGTCGCCCGGGTAGGCGCCACCGAGTGCCTGGTGGGGGCGCTGGTTGTTGTAAACCCTGATGAAGTCATCGAAGCGCTCTTGCTGTTGCAGGAAGTTGAAGGCGGCCGGTTTGGTGGCCTCAGTCTTCAGAGTCAGGTGCATGCGCTCGTGGCGGCCGTTCTGCTCGGGATGCCCAGGCTTAATGCGCTGCAGGCTGATGCCTAAGCGCAGCCACCAGACGGCGAGCCGGGTCAGGCCGAAGAGAGCATTGCCGGAGGCGAACGGTACGCCGTTATCGGTTCTGATGGCGCTGGGTAGACCGAAGTCCTTGAACGCTCTTTCAAAAACGGAAAAGGCGAAGTCCGACTTGGTGGACTTCAGGCCCTCACAGGCGATGAGATAGCGGGATCGGTAGTCGGAGATGGTGAGCGGATAGCAGTACTGGCGGTTGCCGAGCATGAACTCGCCCTTGTAATCGGCACACCACAGGCCGTTGGGATCACGGGCCGCCACGAGCCTGGTGCCTGCCGCCTTGTAGTGGCGCCGTTTGCGGCGCTTCACCAGGCCATGGCGATCCAGCACCGCATGAGTAGTGCTGATCGCCGGTGGCTTAATCATCGGGAACTGGCGCACAAGCTTGTCACGGATCTTGGGCGCGCCCCAGGAGGGGTGCTGCTTCTTGATCCCCAGAATCGTCCTCTCCACCTGATACGGCAGTCGGTTGGCCTGCCGATACGGTGCCCGGCTGCGGTCGTACAGGGCATCCAATCCGCAATCCTTGTAGCGGTTGAAGATCTTGTAGCCGGTGACTCGGGAGATGCCGAACTCGCGGCATAGCGGCGCCATCTTCTCACCCTCGAGCAGCCTGGCTATAAAACGAAGTCTCTCATCCATCGGTTTACACTCATTCCAGGGCATCCGGGATCTCCCCCAAATGCTCAAATGTGTAAACCATGTGTCCGGAATATTCTGTAAGCTATCTGTCGATAACCACAGAACCCGCGAAAGCGGGTTTTTTTGTATGGCGGAGAGGGATAGCCTGATGAGAGCCCTGAGGTTCGACCCGAAGCCGACGAAGTCGGCGCAGGGAACGCGCAGCGACCACCGGTCGCGAGCGGCCCCCTCGAGGGGTGAGCCGCGCAGCGGCGAATCATCCCCCGCGCGAATTGGCAATGACATGTCAGATGAGCAGAACCCGCGAAAGCGGGTTTTTTTGTATCGCGGAGAGGGATAGCCTGGTCCGAGCCCAAACGTAGTCTCATGCGCCCGGCGCTGGAACTGAAACCAAAAAACCCGGCTCGAGGCCGGGTCTTTTGCATGACCAGAAAGGGCAGGGGGTCGCCGCTTGTCTACAGAGCCTTCAGCACCGCGTCGAGGGTGTCCTTGGCGTCGCCAAACAGCATCCGCGTGTTGTCCTTGTAGAACAGCGGATTCTCGACGCCCGCGTAGCCGGTCGCCATGCTGCGTTTCAACACGATCGTGGTATTGCCCTTCCACACCTCGAGTACCGGCATGCCGGCGATCGGGCCCTCCGGGTCTTCCTGCGCGGACGGGTTCACGATGTCGTTCGCGCCGATGACCACGGAAACGTCGACGTCCGGAAAGTCCTCGTTGATCTCGTCCATCTCGAAGACGATGTCGTAGGGTACCTTGGCTTCGGCGAGCAGCACATTCATGTGACCGGGCATGCGGCCCGCGACCGGGTGAATTCCGAAGCGCACATTGACGCCCTTCTCGCGCAGCACCTTCGTGATCTCGTAGACCGTATGCTGGGCCTGCGCCACCGCCATGCCGTAGCCCGGCACAATCATTACTTCTTTTGCGTTGGCCAGCAGTTCTGCCACCTCGTCCGACTGAATCGGCACTACCTCGCCCTCGATTTCGCCACCAGCGGCAGTCGTGCCGCCCCCGGTACCGAAGCCACCGGCGATAACTGCGAGGAACTTCCGGTTCATCGCCCGGCACATGATGTAGCTCAGAATTGCGCCGCTCGAGCCAACCAGCGCGCCGGTGACAATCAGCAGGTCGTTGCTCAGCATGAAGCCGGTCGCCGACGCCGCCCAACCCGAGTAGCTGTTCAGCATCGACACGACGACCGGCATGTCGGCACCGCCGATGGCCATGACCATGTGAACGCCGAAGGCAAGGGCAATCAGCGTCATGAGTACGAGCGGCCAGATGCCACCGCCCATCGCTGACTGCTGGACGAACTCGCGGCACAGCCAGATGGCCCCGATTAGCAGGACGAGGTTCAACACATGTCTAGCGGGCAGCAGCAGTGGCTTGCCACCGATCCGTCCGGAGAGCTTGCCAAAAGCAATGACCGAGCCGGAAAACGTGACTGCGCCGATCAGGATGCCGAGATAGGTTTCGATATCGTGGATCGTCGCCTCGGCGCCGGTCAGCACGGTTGAGTGATCCATGAAATTTGCAAAGCCGACCAGTACGGCCGCCAGCCCGACCAGGCTATGCAGGATCGCGACGAGTTCAGGCATCTGCGTCATCTGCACCCGGCGCGCGAGCACAAGGCCGATACTGCCACCGACCAGCAGCATAACGATCAGTAACGTGTAATGCTGGGTGACTACACCGAGGATCGTCGCGGCCAGTGCCAGCGTCATGCCGATGATTCCGTACCAGTTGCCGCGCCTTGCGGTTTCCTGGTTGGACAGCCCACCGAGAGCGAGGATGAACAGTATCGTCGCGGCGATATAGGAAGCGGTTACGAGTCCGGCGCTATTCATGTTGACCTCACTTCCTGAACATTTCGAGCATGCGTCGCGTTACGGCGAAACCGCCGGCGATATTAATGCTCGTAATTAAAATGGTGAAAGCGGCGATCAGCATGATGAGGACGCTGTCGGAACTGATTTGCAGCAGAGCTCCGATCACGATGATGCTGGAGATCGCGTTGGTCACGCTCATTAGCGGCGTATGCAGCGCCGGCGTAACATTCCAGATGACCATGTAGCCGACGAAGCATGCAAGCACGAAGACCGTGAAGTGCGCCATGAACGACTCCGGCGCGACAGCTCCCACACCGAACAATGCAAGGCCGCCGAGCGCCATCGCAATGAGCGGGCCGGCCACCGATTTCTTCTGTTCAGGTTCGACGACCGGCGGCGGAGGCTTGGTAGCGGCCTTCGGTGCCGCGGACAGTTTCGGTGCCGGCGGAGGCCAGGTGGTCTCCCCGCCGATGCAGATTGTTGCGCCACGGATCGCCTCGTCGTTCATGTCGACAACGAGTTCGCCGTTTTTGTCCGGCGTCATTTCCGTCAGCAGGTGGCGCAGGTTCGTGCCATAGAGCTGGCTCGACTGTGTGGCGAGTCGGCTTGGCAGGTCGGTATATCCGATCAGGGTGACGCCATTTTTGGTCACGACCCTGCCGGGTTCGGTCAACTCGCAGTTGCCACCCTGTTCCGCGGCAAGGTCCACTATCACGCTGCCGTCTTTCATTGACTCGACCATCTCTGCGGTGATCAGGCGTGGCGCAGGTTTGCCCGGTATCAGGGCGGTCGTGATGATGATGTCGACGTCCCTGGCCTGTTCCGCGAACAGCGCCATCTCGGCTTCGATGAACTCCTTACTCATGACCTTGGCGTAGCCGCCCTCGCCCGAGCCGTCCTCGTCGTCGAAGTCGAGCATCAGAAACTCGGCGTCCATGCTCTCGACCTGTTCTTTTACTTCGGGTCGAGTGTCGAAAGACCGTACGATTGCGCCCATGCTTTTGGCCGCGCCGATTGCGGCGAGTCCGGCAACACCTGCGCCGATGACCAAAACCTTTGCCGGCGGGATTTTGCCCGCAGCTGTTATCTGGCCGGTGAAGAAACGGCCAAAGTGCTGGGCGGCTTCGACAACGGCGCGGTAGCCGCCGATGTTCGCCATCGAACTCAGCGCGTCCATTTTCTGGGCCCGCGATATGCGCGGTACGCTGTCCATCGCCAGCGCGGTGACACCGCGCTCGGTCAGCGTCGCCAGAAGATCAGGGTTCTGGGCGGGCCAGATGAAACTGATCAGGGTCTGTCCGGATCGCAGCATGCCGAGTTCGTCGTTGTCGGGGGCCCGGACCTTCAACACGATATCCGACTGGTCGTAGACTTCTGCCGACGAAGCGACAATTTCACAGCCTGCGCCGCGGTACGCGTCATCCGCAAAGCTGGCTTCTGCACCCGCGCCGCTCTGCACGACAACGCTGTAGCCGAGTTTCATAAGTTGGGAGGCAACTTCCGGGGTCGTCGCTACTCGCCGTTCGCCCGGATGGGATTCCCGTGGCACACCGATCTTCATGGACAATCCTCCGCTGAATCTGGCGCGATTATCCTCAACGCGGCGCGTGATAGCCAGCGGATCGATGATGAAAGTTCTGAACGCGCCGCAATCACTGAGAATTCTGGCAAGTTGACGCTAAAACTTGGTGTTGCCGATACAGGCCAGCGACTGTCCGCCTGAACAGAACCCGCTCGCGGCGAACTTGCATCAGTCTCGCCGCGACGGTCCAGTCGGCATGGGTGTGGAGCGCGGGGTCCTGTCGCAGCCGGCAGGTGCGGCTGTGGTAATGGTTTTGCTGGTCCCGGGTCAGGTTGGCGCTGACGCGGGCGGTGGCATCGTCGCGCAAGGTCGACTACCTTTGAACGGGGCGGCGAGCGACCGTCGGTAAGCGGAGAAAATTGCGTGAGCACAGGACTGATTGCGCTGCTCGACGATGTCGTCAGCATTGCCAAGGTAGCCGCGGCATCGATTGACGACGTGGCCGGACAGGCCGCCAAGGCGGGTGCGAAATCGGCCGGTGTGGCTATTGACGATGCCGCGGTTACACCGAAATACGTAGTCGGGTTTGCAGCCGCGCGCGAGCTGCCGATCATCGCCAAAATTGCGCGCGGTTCGCTCAAGAACAAGCTGCTGTTTTTGTTGCCGGCCGCGCTGACGCTGAGCGCGGTCGCGCCATGGGCGATCACGCCATTACTGATGATGGGCGCACTGTTCCTTTGCTACGAGGGTGCGGAGAAGGTCTTCGAAGCGATGGTTCCGCACAAGGCACAGGCGCACGAGGCACGGGTCGGCGCCGCTGCGGCAGATGCCAAGTCGCTCGAGGACCAGAAAGTGGCAAGCGCGATCAAGACGGATTTCATCCTGTCGGCGGAAATCATGACTATCGCACTCTCGGCGGTTCCCGATTCCACCCTGATTACCCAGGCGGTAGTGCTGGCTATCGTCGGCATCGGCATTACCCTGGCGATTTACGGTGCGGTGGCTTTGATCGTCAAGGCGGACGACGTTGGCCTTGCGCTTGCGTCCAGCGATCTCGGATCGCCGATCGGTTCACTGACCCGGGGACTCGGTCGCGGCATCGTCCGTGTGATGCCGGGTTTTCTCAAAACACTGACCGTGGTCGGTACCGCGGCTATGGTCTGGGTTGGCGGCGGAATCCTGGTGCATGCACTGGCCGGTTACGGATTCACCGGGATCGAGCATGCGATCCATGGATTCGCCGTGACGGTCGCATCGCGCATGAGCGAAGGCTTGTCTGGGGCGGTCGAGTGGATTGCAGGCGCGGCCGGCGCTGGCCTGCTCGGACTCGTTGTCGGCTTCGCGCTGATCCCGCTGGTCAGCAAGGTCTTTGCCCCGGCTTGGGCCTGGATCAAGTCGCTCCGCGGCGCGCGCTAGGTCGAGGCTTGCTCGCTGGCGGGACGAATCCGGAGCAGGCAGACAAACAGCGGGACGCCGGAAAACTCGGGCTGCGATCCTGTTTGGCCGATGCAGTTCAGATCCGCCGCTTCGAGAACGGATAGGAAGATCGCACGCGATCGCTATGCCAGCCGCTTCGAAAGGGTACACTTTAAGGATGCTACCAGCGTTGCAGGGAAGTCGATGACGACATGCGCCTGATAATCGGAATGTCCGGAGCGAGCGGCCTGATTTATGGCATCAGATTGCTGGAAATCCTGCGCGACATGCCGCAGGTCGAGACTCACCTCGTGCTGTCGGAAGCCGCGCGGCTCAATATTACCGTCGAGACGCAGTACTCGGTTGACGACGTCAGGGCGATGGCCGACGAGGTTTACAGCATCCGCAATATCGCCGCGAGCATTTCCAGCGGCTCGTTCAAGGTTCACGGCATGGTCATTGCGCCCTGTTCGATGAAAACCTTGTCGGCAGTTGCGAATTCGTACGCGGACAATCTGCTCGTTCGTGCCGCCGATGTGACGTTGAAGGAACGCCGCCGGCTCGTGATCATGCCGCGTGAGACCCCTTTGCATGCCGGGCATTGCAAGCTGATGTACGAGGCATCGCTGATGGGCGCCATCCTGTTTCCGCCGATACCGTCCTTTTACGACCGGCCGGAATCAATCGACGACATCGTCACGGCATCCGTGGCGCGCGTGCTGGATCTGTTCGACGTCGATCCTGGTTTGCTGAAACGCTGGACCGGCCAGGTCGGAAAACGCATCGACAACTGACGGCTCGGCGTTACTCTTCCCAGATTGCGTCGGTTTCCTCGCCGGCGCGGTACTTCTTCAGGATCTTTTCAATGTCCTCGCACAGGTCGCGACCGCCGCTGGCGCGGTCCATAAGTCCCTTCCCGACCACCGACAGGCCCATAGTGAAGAAAGCAGCAGCACCGCTGACTACGCCGCCGGCGACATCCGCTCCGACGCGCGGATTCGCCAGCGTGCCGCGTACGCGAAGAAACGGACTGGCAATCGACGCAACGCCGACGCCAACCCCTTTACGGGGCTTGGCGCCGAAGTCGATATCGAGTTCCTCGTTGTCCATCTTTAGTTTGCCGCGGCCGCGGATCGTAATGGTGTCGGTCTGCAACAGGAACGGCTGCAATATTGCCTCGCCAGCGTCAAATTTGATGTAGTAAATTCCGCAGCCGAGCTGGTTGAAAGGCTTCTTCTTGGCCGTCGGTATCAGCTTGTAATAAACCTCGGTCAGGACATCATTGGTCATCAAGCCGAAACTGCCTTGCGGGCGGCGCCCGGCCTCCGAAACGATTTTGATCCAGCCTTTGGCCGCGACGGCCATCTCATGAAACGAATTGCCGCTGGCCTTCACCCGCGTTTCCAGCGTGTTAGGTGGCAACAGCGGCATTTGCTCGGGTGTAACCTGATTCGACTTTGCGTAACGCATGTTGTCACCCTGCAACTCGATCTGGAACGATGGCGCGGCGCCGCCGCGGTCAAGGCGCACGCGGCCGGTCAGCGGACCGCCATTGATGCTGCCTTTAAAAGGCTCAATTTGCAGGTCGCCGTCCTTTAACACGATTTCCAGGGACACGTCCTGCATATCCGTGTTCGTAGCCTCGACGCGCCCGATCTCGAGTTTCGCATGCAGGTTGTAGGCGTCGAGGGCGGAGAAATCGAACGGGTCCTTGGTAAAGATGCGTTCGCTTTTCTCCTGTCGAGCGTCCGGAAGCCGGCGATCCGCGAGATACTTTCCCAGCAAGACAGTCTTGGATTTCAAACTCGCGTCGACATCCGGTATCTCGCCGGGCGAGATCACGACCCGGCCGGAAAAATCGCTCCCGCCGAGACGCACGGAGATCGGGTCCACTACGATCTTGCCGTCTTTGCCGCCAAAGTCGGCGCTGAACTCGTAATCGTAGGTAATACGCCACTGACGACCCAGAAGCGCCATCGTCTCGGCGATATTGGGCCCTTTCGAGCGGACTTTTAGCGTCGTGTTTTCCGGCTTGACCGGTAACCCGAGGTCGCCGTCGAGGTTGACGACGTTATCGTCGAACGTGGCCTCGAAGCCGGAAAAGCCGATCTTGGACGGGCCCCAAGTGACGCCGCCTTTCGCGTTCAGAGGGCCGCTTTCCTCCAGTGGCAGATCGAAATATTTTGCCAGCGGCAGGGCATCCGGCAGCTTCAGGGTACCGGTGGCCTGGATCGCCAGAGCGTCGCTCCAGTCGCGCACCGAGCCAGACGCATTCAGCGTTCCCGTCTGCCCTTTGAAAGCACCTTCGAACGCGATACCACCGTCGCTTTCTTTGAGTGTGGTAGACAATTCGAATGGATTTTTGTCCAGTGGCTCGAGGCCGAGCAGTGAGGTTGCAGACTCGAGGCTGTCGCCCGTTAGGTCGACTGTGCCATCCAGCCCTTTAAGACCATCCAGTCGGGCGATCTTTAGCTGACTCGAGAGTCTGAGATCGCCGTAGCGGATCTCGAGGTCGTGATCAGCCGTGCCGTGAATCATCCTGGATAGCCGCGGAATCGTTCCGGACGCGCGCACCGGCTTTCCGTCCAATATCGCATCGACGCTGATGTCATTGGTTCGCATGTCTCTGGCGGCGACGTTAAGTGTGCGGATGTCGGCATGTACGGGTTTGTCGCGGCCGGCTGAAAGATAGGTCACTTTCAAGTTGTTGACATCGACTTTTTTCAGCGCAATGAAGCTCTCCCTGGCGCGTTCGTCGGCCGCCGAGTCTGCTTCTTTGGGTTCTTTGAACGACCAGTTGACCTGACCGTCGGCACCGCGCTCGAGGAACAACTCCGCATTATTGATCTCGAGTCGGGTTACCCGCAGTGGTCCCGAAACAAGCGACCAGAGCTGTATCTGGAGGTAAATCTCGTCGATTCGGGCCATCTCGTCTGAATCTGCCCACGCCGCGTTGGCGAAATGCACGTCGGTGGCGCGAATGGCGGGCGTCAACGAGACGACCGGCTCAAAGTCGCCATTGATGTGCAGGCTCCGGCCGGTTTCGGCCGCGACAAAATTTTGCAGCGGAACGCGATACTGACTCAAATCTGAAGTCTTCAGCACAACGATGAAACCGCCGGCCAGCAGCGCGAGCAATATGGCGGTGATTAACAGAAATTTGAGTATTCGCATCACGATGCGGTCCCTCACGTCGCAAGAGGCGACGAGCGTGGCACCGGTGTGCGCATGCACGTCGAAAGCTGGCCACGATTAGGTGGCAGGGACGAGGTTAGCACGAGTCAGATCCGTTTCGGAGCCTCGGTGGAATGGCTGGGGAAGTACAGGGGACTACATGACAAAATTGAGCAATACGATTGTGCCTTCAGTGGCTACGCGGGCCAGCGAATGCCCTTATGCGGTCGACGTCATCGCCGGTAAATCCTATTGGTGGTGTGCATGCGGCAAGAGCCGGTCGCAGCCCTTTTGCGACGGTTCCCATCGTGGTTCCGGATTCGAGCCGGTGCGATTCGATGCGGTACGTGACGAAAAAATCTGGTTTTGCGGCTGCAAGGCGACCGCGTCCGCGCCGACCTGCGACGGCAGCCACAATAACGGTTAGTTCGGATGCGGCCGCACCCGTTCGCCATAATGGTGTTCTCTAGGAAGCGGCGACTCTGTCCAGCGCTTGCGAGAGGTCGGCCAGAATATCGTCGATATGCTCGATCCCGATCGACAGGCGCACGTAGCCATCGGATACACCGCTCGCTAGCTGCTCTTCGGCACTTAATTGAGAGTGAGTCGTTGTGGCCGGATGGATGGCCAGAGAACGCGCGTCGCCGATATTGGCGACGTGGTAGAACAGCTCGAGAGCGTCGATAAACGCCCGGCCGGCGGCTTTGCCCCCCTTTAGCTCGAATCCAACGAGGCCGCCATAGCCACCGTCCAGGTAGGCCTCGGCCCGGCGTCGCTGTTCCGGATCCGTGTGACTGCCCGCATGGATCACCCGCTGTACTTCGGGCCGGTCATGCAAAAATTCCGCCACCGCAGAAGCATTGCGGCAGTGAGCGCCAATTCTGAGCGGCAGTGTCTCGAGTCCCTGCAGGAACTGAAAGGCATTGAACGGGCTCATCGCTGGCCCGAGGTCGCGCAGAAGCGTTACCCGCGCCTTGATGATATAGGCGACCGGCCCGATTGGCTTAACAGCCTCGGTCCACACCGCGCCGTGATAGCTCGGATCGGGTTCGTTAAGCATCGGGAAGCGTTTGGCGTTGGCTTCCCAGTCGAAATTTCCACCATCGACGATCAACCCGCCGATTGATGTGCCATGACCGCCAATGTACTTGGTGGTCGAATAGACAACGATGTTCGCGCCATGCGCGAACGGCTTACACAGTAGCGGGGCCGCGGTGTTGTCGACGATCAGCGGCACCCCCAGTTCAGAACCGATGGCGGCTACCTCGGCGATCGGGAATACCGTGAGCTTTGGATTGGGCAGCGTTTCCGCATACCAGGCGCGGGTGCGCTCGTTAGTCGCCCGGCGGAAATTGTCAGGGTCGACCGGGTCGACGAATCTGACTTCGATACCCATAGTCCTGAAGGTGTTGGCAAACAAATTCCAGGTACCACCGTAAAGATCGGTCGAGCTGACGATATTGTCCCCGGCCTGCGCGATGTTCTGGATCGCAAGTGCCGAGGCGGCCTGTCCGGAACTGACGGCCAGTGCGGCCGCGCCGCCCTCGAGCGCACTAATCCGCTGCTCCAGGACATCGCAGGTCGGATTCATGATGCGTGTGTAGATATTGCCGAATTCTTCAAGGGCGAAAAGGCTCGCGGCATGCCCGGTGTCGCGAAACTGGTAAGAGGTGGTCTGATAGACCGGCACCGCCACGGCACCCGTGGCCGGATCGGCTCGATAGCCGGCGTGCAGTGCCAGGGTCTCAGGCTTATAGACGCGTTCGCTCATGTCCGTTCTCCCGTGGTAGTGGAATCGAATGAAATGTCCTGGTAGACGCAGAGATTGAGCCAGTTGTTGTAGAAAAGCTGGCCATGTGCGCGCCAGCTAACCGATGGCGTGCGGTTCGGGTCGTCGCCAGGAAAATAGTTTTGCGGAAGCCGGCGCGCGATTCCGGCCGCTTGGTCGCGAAGGAACTCCTGGCCGAGACTGCCGCTGTCGTACTCCGGATGATTAAAGCTGAATACCTGGTGATGATCGGTGTCATACACGACACTCACACCGCTTTCTTCGGACTCTGACTCGATTCGCAGGGCAGGGTGCCCGGCGATGTCACCGCGGCGCGTTTGTGTCTCGCGCGACACCGGAACCCAGAATTCATCATCGAAGGCACGATGCAATGGCGATCCCGTCGTTTTGACCCGTTGCCGGAACACGCCATGACACTTTTCTTCCAGCGGGTACTTTGGAATCCCGTAGTAGTGGAACAGGGCCGCCTGTGCGCCCCAGCAAATGAAAAGCGACGAATGAACATGCTCGCGTTGCCAGTCGAATATCTGCGTCAGTTCGTCCCAGTAGGCAACCTCGGTCCATTCAAGCAGCTCTACAGGTGCACCGGTCACGATAAATCCATCGAAATGGCGCTCCCGAATATCTTCCCAGGTCACATAAAAATTCGTCAGGTGTGCTTCCGATACATTCTGCGGCTGGTAGCTCGCCGTCGTGACCAGAGTCAGATTGACCTGCAGCGGCGTATTCGACAGAACACGGGCGATCTGCGCCTCGGTATTCAGTTTGTTTGGCATCAGGTTCAGCAGGCCTATCTCCAGTGGCCTGATGTCCTGGCGCTCGGCGCGCTCCTGCGGCAGCGCGAAAATCTGCGCCCCGTCCAGTAATTGCGCAGCCGGCAGTCCCGCGGGTAGGTTGATGGGCATGGTCCTGCTCTCCGTCCCGTCAGCGTTTAGTCGTGTGGCACGGGCGAAAAAAAACCCGCATCAGCTTGCGCCTCAGCAGGTTCGCGGACCGCCTCGGTTTAGCAGTATTTGTTGAGCGCCCGCAAGCTGAGTCAAATCGGCGCTGGAGAAATCATTGCTGACAACTCCGCCCTCGTCAAGTCTGGTTGCACGTTGGATAATTTGAACCCGGACCATTCGGGCGGGGTCGAAGTGAACTGGCAAGATCGATGCCCATGGGGGGGGGAAATGCAGGCGAATACAAGACTGGGCGTGAGGGTTTTGTCGCTGCTGTTAGTGATGGGACTGGTTGCGACGGGGCAGGCGACAGCGCAGGAGAACAGCCGCGCCGCGGATGCCTACGCCGCGGAAAACTGGGCAGGCGCCGCCGCAGGGTATGAAAGACTCCTGGCGGAGGATGGCGAAAACGCCCGTTACTGGTACCGGTTGGCGGTTTCGCTACGGCATCTCGAGCAATTCGGCGGTGCCGGCGATGCCTTGGCGGCCGCCGCCAGATACGGTGTGCCGGCGAGTAATGTCGAGGTGGAACGTGCCCGCCTGCACCTTGCGCAAGGCGAACCACAGCTTGCGATCGCAAGTATTGCAGCCGCAGTCGATGCTGGGTATAGCGCTGACGCACTGGCCAATGACACTGATTTGGCCGCTCTTCGGTCACATTCGAGGTGGGAAGCTGTTATCGCCGCGGCACGGCGCAAGTCCGAGCCGTGCAACTACGATCCGCGATTTCGTGAATTCGACTTTTGGGTGGGCGAGTGGGAGGTGACCACCGCCGATGGCGTTGTTGCCGGCACCAACCGGATCAGTCGCGAGGAACTTGGCTGTACGTTGATTGAGCGCTGGTCCGGTGCCTCGGGTGGCACAGGCACCAGTCTTAATTATTTCGACCCTGTCTCGGACAGCTGGGTGCAGCACTGGGTCGGTGTCGGCGTCATCATCGACATTGCCGGCGGACTGCGCGACGGATCGATGCGACTCAGCGGTCATGTTCATTACATCGGCAACGGGCAAACCAAACCGTTTCGCGGCACCTGGACTGCTCTGGACGATGGCCGGGTGCGGCAATTCTTCGAGGAGTCGCAGGATGAGGGTGAATCCTGGCAGGCCTGGTTCGAGGGTTTCTATTCCCGGATCGACCAACCGTGAGGTCCGGGTGGCACTGATTTTTTTCGGCTTTGGCCAGCGGATTCGGGCCCCGCGTATACTCACGGGTGAAACTCGGGCGTCTCAGGACGAACTTCGCTGGAACCATACTCGGTCCGCATGAAAAAACAATTTCGAAAAATGCGCCGCAAGCCGTTCTATCTGCCACTTGCGATTCCGGTTACCGCCACGCTGGCGCTGTTGGCACTGGGGCTTTGGTGGAGTTCTCAGTGGCATTCGACGACGGTGGTCATCGTTCGCCATGCCGAGAAAATGGCGGTTGCGGACGATCCTGGCCTGACTCCCGCGGGACAGGCCCGCTCCGCAGAGCTCGCGCGCATGCTTTCGCCGGCTGCAGCCGGCGAAAGCCCGCCGGCGGTTTACTCCACCGACTATCGGCGGACCCGGGACACGGCCGGACCGACCGCAGCAGCCTGGCAGACAGATCTGCGATTGTACGAGCCTGGAGATACGCGGGCGTTCGCGCGTGAGGTACGACGGCAGCATCGCGGAGCCACCGTGCTCGTTGTCGGCCACAGCAACACTGTGCCGGAACTGGTTGCGGCTTTCGGTGGGCCGTCAGGGATCGAGATTGCCGATGACGAATACGACAACCTGTTTGTTTTGACCGTCCCGCAGTTCGGCGCAGCGACCACGCTCAGGATGACTTTCAGCGCAGAACCGCGTTAGCCGGCGGCAAGACCGGGTGAGTCGGACTCGTCCTTCCGGATAGTGCGCCGGTGCCACCATGCGGCGGCATTCTGCTGAATCTTCAGCAAGCTCGGTGTCAGAATAAGTGTCAGCACCGTCGCGAAAGCGAGACCGCCGGCCACGGCCGATGCCAATTGCCGCCACAACTGCGCCGACGGGCCACCGATACTCACGTCACGGTTTATGAAATCGATATTCATTTCCAGCACCATCGGCATCAGACCGAGAATGGTTGTGACCGTCGTCAGCATCACCGGACGCAAACGCTGGGCGCAGGTCCGCAATATTGCTTCGGTCCCGCGCTGGCCCTGCGCCAGCAAGTTGTTATAGGTATCGATCAACACGATGTTGTTGTTGACGACCACTCCGGCCAGCGCGATTACGCCAACGCCGCTCATGACCACTCCGAACGCCATGTCTGCAAACAGCAGACCGAGTAGCACGCCCCCGGTCGAAAAAAGCACGGCGGTCAGTATCAGCATCGCCTGGTAAATGCTGTTGAACTGTGTGACCAGGATAATGGCAATAATCGCAAGGGCCGCGAAAAATGCCTTTTTCAGGAAGTCCATGGCTTCGCGCAGATCGCGGTCTTCGCCCTTGAACTGAGCCTTTACAATCGGGTCGATACCGAGCTGCGGCAGCAGCTCTCCGATTTCGACTATTTTGTTGGCGGCCAGCACACCCGGGTCTACGTCTGCTTCGACTTTCATCGTTCGTCGAAGGTCCGTGCGCTGCAGCGTGGAGACCTTGGGCGCCGGTTCCCGGATGACAAAATTACTGATTGGTACGCTACCCTGGGTGGTCGAAACCCGCAGCGCGCCAATCTGGTCCAGACTGCGGTCCGGCATCGGGTAACGGACGCGGATATCGATTTCGTCATCGGTATCGTCCGGGCGGTACTCGCCGATCTTCACCCCGTTAGTCACGAGCTGGACCGTGTTACCGACAATCGTAATGTCAGCGCCGAATTTGGCCGCCTGTTCGCGGTCGACGTCAATGCGCCACTCGATGCCGGGCAGCGGCCGGGTATCGGTGATGTCGCGCAAGCCTTCGATCGACTCGAACGCCTTGCGTACCGTCACGGTAGCGCGTTCCAGTGCGGCGGGATCGATCGACGCCAGTTCCAGTGAGATGGCCTTGTCGCGCGGCGGACCCACCCGGGGCTTGAACGATTCGATGACGATTCCGACCAGGTCCGAAGTTCCTGAACGCACGTCGGCAATGATTTCGTCGGCGCGGGGCCGCGAGCGCCAGTCCTCGAGTTCGAGCTTGATTGAGCCAATGACATCCTCGGCCTCACGGCTGCCCTTGCCACTGCGGGCGTACACGCTTTTGACCCCATCCAGCCCGAGAATCCGGTTCTCTACTTCTTGCACGAGATCGTCCTGTTCGTCGATTGACAGGTCGCCGCGTGCCTTGACTGTAAAAGTGATGAACTCGGGTTCGGTATCGGGAAAGAACTCGACGCCACGACCGAACTTGCCGTACGCAGCAAAGATGCAAATCAACGCGAAGGTCACCAGCGCCACCGATATCAGCGGGTGGCGTAGCGAACTCGACAGCAGACGCAGATAGCGACCGGTCCAGCCGGATACGTCCTCGAGGTTGCCACCTTCGGCGAGCGAAAGCTGTCGCGCCGCCTCCGGGTTTATTGCTCCCTGCTTGCCGAAGAACGCACCGAGAGTCGGGACGAATATCAGTGCCATCAACAGCGAGGCGCTCAACGTCGCGATAATCGTGATCGGCATGTAGCGCATGAACTGCCCGGCGATTCCGGGCCAGAACAACAGCGGAAAGAATGCGGCCAGTGTCGTCACGGTCGAGGCGATGATCGGCCACGCCATCCGTTTCGATGCCAGCGCGTAGGCCTCTTTTCTGTGGTGGCCTTCTGCCATTTTTCGGTCGGCAAGCTCGGTGACGACAATCGCACCGTCGACCAGCATGCCCACCGCCATAATGAGTGCGAAAAGCACCACCATGTTGACGGTGACGCCGGCCAGTCCTAGCGCGAGGATCGCCATCAGGAACGAGCCGGGGATGGCGATGCCAACGAGCATGGCGCTGCGGAAGCCAAGAAAACCGATGATGACGAGAAATACCAGCAATACCGCGGAAAGAACGTTGTTCTGCAGATCGGTCAGGCGGTCCCGAACCTCGTCCGACTTGTCGCGGGAAATCGTCACCGTGACGCCGCGTGGCCAGGCTTTCTCGCGTTCCGCGATGATATCCTTGATCCGGTCGACCGTAGCGATAATGTTGGCGCCGGCGCGCTTGGCTACTTCCAGGCCGATTGCGGTGTGACCATTGATTCGGGCGTAGCTCTCCGGGTCCTTGAACGTGCGGCGGGCGCTGGCAATGTCGCGAAATCGCACGACCCGGGTGTCGTCCACTTTGACCGGGAGGTTCAGCACGTCCTCCGGGTCTTCGAATACGCCGGGAACCTTGACCGCGAACCGGCCTTTGCCGGCGTCCAGCGAACCGGCCGCGACGAGACGGTTGTTTCGCGCCACCAGGTTATAGAGATCCTCCTGCTTGAGCCCGTAACTCTCCATCGCCAGTGGATCAACCACGACCTCGAGAACTTCCTCGCGATCGCCGCGCATATCGACCTCGAGTACACCGGCAATGCTTTCGATATCGTCTTTCAGATCGCGCGCCAGACGTATCAGTGTCCGTTCCTGAATTTCGCCCGAAATGTTGATGACCAGCATCGGGTCCATTTTCGAAAATTTGACTTCGTTTACCCGCGGCTCTTCGGTGTCTTCGGGTAGTTCCGCTTTCGCCAGGTCGACTTTCTCGCGCACGTCCTGCATGGCCTGATCAGTGTCGATACCTGCATAGAATTCGACGGTGACTGACGCGCCGCCTTCATAGGCCTCGCCGGACAGTTCCTTGACCCCTTCGAGGCCGCGTAGTTCCTGCTCCATCGGCCGAACCAGCAGGCGTTCCGCATCTTCCGGAGAGATCCCCTCGTGATGCATTCGTACGTAGATGACCGGAATCTCGATATCCGGCTGAGCTTCCTTCGGGATAGAGCCGTAGATAGACGCTCCGGCGATCAGGATGACCGCAAGGCTAAGCAGAATCGTTCGCGTACGCCCGAGCGCCGCGTCGATGAGTCTCATTCCGCCTTCTCCGAGGCCACTGCTGTTGCGCCGGGTTCTTCCTGGATAGCAACGACGCGCTCGCCATCGGAAACGAATCCGTGTCCTACCGTAACGAACGTTGTGATGTGGGGCAGTCCGGCCAGCCAAATTCCATCCGCGGTCGAAGCCGCAACGTTGGCATTGACGAACACGACGCGACCGTCCTCATCGAGAATCTTGACTCCGACCTTGCCGTCATCATCGAGTGACAGCAGTGCCGGTGAAACGAGATGAGCGTCGACTTCGCCGACCGGCAAACGCAGTTCCGCGGTAACCCCGGAGGGCAGCCGGCGTTCGCGGTTGTCGATAGCCACCTCGACACGGAACGTGCGAGTCGCGGCGTCCGCAACCGGGGCGAGATAGCGGATCTTGCCGCTGGCGGTCGCGCCGGTAACCAGCCGCACTTCACCGGTTTCGTTGCCCGCGAGGCGGTCGCGTTCCATCTCGGAAACCGACCCGCTGACGAGCAGCGTTTCGTTGTCGACAAATTCGGCTACGGGATCACCGACCTGGAGGTAGTCGCCGACCTCTACCATCAGGTCCTGGACATTGCCGTTAAATGGCGCGCTCACCACCATCCGTTCCAGGTCGAGTTCGGCCCGTTTGACTTCGACGCGCGCGCGTTCCAGCAGGGCCTCGCCTTCGGCGAGCTGAGTCTCCGAGACGTAGCCTTCGAGATTGAGCTTTTGCCGGGCCTCAAATTCGAGTTCGCGTTGTTTCAGCACTGCTCGTGCTTCGCTAAGGCGCGCCGCCCGATCTCTTTCGTCCAGCTTGAGAATTGCCGCGCCGCGGCGCGCGGGCTGGCCGCGGTTAATAAAGATCTCAACTACGCGACCGTCGGTCTGAGCGTCGAGAGCGACTGTTCGCGAAGGTTCGGTTCGGCCGTTGATCGTAACGTAGCGCACGACCGGCTCGGACGCCACGCGCCGCACCCGCACCTCGGCCAGGCTCGGGTCGGAGGTATCTGCAGTGTCCGCCCCGGCGGGACTCCGGGGCGGCTCGCCAATCTCTCCGGAGAGCATCCATAGCGTGACGGCGACCGCGATGATCACGGCCAGAATCCATGGCTTGCGGGCAAAGATATTGGGGTTGCTCATGCTGGCATTCCTGCTGCTGATATCCGTATCGGCGCTATGTGGCGGTCCTGCTGACCGGCTGCAGTTTCGGTTCGTGGCCTTCATGGCCGGCACAAAGTTCGGCGCGGTGGGTTTCGATATAGTCGAGGGCGGCGCGCAGAATCGTCTCGCCGAACCCGCGCACGAAACGCGGACCAGGGCCCTGGTCCGCCGCGCTGTCGTGTTTCAATTCGTCGAGAAGCCGCAAGACATCCTGCATTTCCCCGACTCTGTGGTTGATGATCCGGTCCAGTTGTGCCGGTCCGATCAGCTCAGCGAAATAAAGGACCGCGAGAAACTCCGACCGGATCTTGTGGGTCGGTGTCGTGGATTCGAGGGTTTTGACCAGCTCGTGCCGGCCTGACTCGGTGATCCGGTAAATCTTCTTAGCCGGTTTGCCTTCCTCGAGGACCTCGCAACACGACACCAGGTCGGTCTCAGCCAATTGCGCCAGCGCCGGATAAATAGAGCCGTACCCGGCCTGGAAGAAATGCCCGAAAGTGCTTTCGAAGCGTTTCTTGAGGTCATATCCGCTGCCATCACCGAGGCTCAGGATGCCAAGGCAGACCGTTTTTACGTCGATGCTCATAGAAACCTATCAACTCGATATGTATCGGACCGATAGTATATCGCTCCGATAGCTCGATGTGAACCGGTTTATTCGTTGTGCAGGCTGAGCCGGATTTAGTCCCGCAGTGGATTCGAGAGCATGTTGCCGTCCTCGTCGAGGGCCGGGTAGGGACGGCCGCGGCTACGGCACCGGCTCGCGATATCGGGATGAGACCACTCGAAAAGCAGGCGCTCGTATTCATCGCGCTCGAGCCGGCAACGATCATAGAGTCCGGCACAACGGCGCTGGCGCTGCGCCTCATACAAAATCAGCGCTGCAGCGACAGATACGTTCAACGAGGCAACCATTCCTTCCATTGGAATAGTCAGGTGCGCGTCAGCCAGTTGCGCGGCCTCGTCGCTTACTCCGCGCAGTTCCGAACCCAGCAGGATCGCGCACGGCGCGGTATAGTCCCACGCACGAAAATCGATGGCATCACTGCTGAAATGCGCGGCCGCGATTGTCATTCCCGATTGTTTTAGCTCAAGGCAGGCCAGTTCGACCGTATCGTGCATCCGAACGGGTACCCAGGCCTGGGTGCCGGCGGCGCTCATGTGATGGCGAAGAACCTCGCCGCCCGGGGAAACGGCGTGCATCGTTTGTACTCCGACCGCGTCGCAACTCCTTCGAATAGCCGCGATGTTGTGGCTCTTGTGGACGTCTTCGGCGAGGACTGTAAGATCGGGTTGGCGCTGCTGCAGAACGCGCTTGAGTTTGGCGAATCGTTCCGGTGTCATCGCAGTCCGATAAGGTTTATGCATTGCCCGCAGGGAGGTGATGTCGACATGATACAACGGGGAATCGAAGTGGCCAGCTGCGGCCGGGGAACGCTCGATATAACCTCCAAAGTCGAGAGCGTCGTGGTCGAGTCCGGTATCACCACTGGCCTGGCCCACTTGTTTTTACGCCATACCAGTGCCTCGTTGATACTGTGCGAGAACGCCGATCCTGCGGTGCGCCGGGATCTCGAGACTTTCATGTCGCGTTGCGTGCCCGACGGCGATCCGGAATTCGAGCATTCCGCAGAAGGGCGCGACGATATGCCAGCCCATGTGCGCACGATTCTGACCCACAGTTCGTTCAGTTTGCCGATTGTGGGCGGAAGGCTCGGTCTGGGAACCTGGCAGGGAATCTATTTATGGGAACACCGCACGGCGCCCCACAATCGACGAATTCTCGTCACCATTCAGGGCGAATAAGGCGCTTGAACCTGGCGCAAATGCACCCATGTAGAGAATTGACTTCCGATAGGCCGGGACAATGAAATTCAGGGACTACTACAAGGTGATGGGCGTCGACCAGACGGCATCGGCCGATGAAATCAAAAAGGCCTATCGGGTTCTTGCGCGTAAATTCCATCCGGATGTCAGCAAGGAACAGAATGCCGAAGACAAGTTCAAGGAACTCGGCGAAGCCTACGAGGTGCTGAAGGACCCGGAGAAGCGCGAGGAATACGACAATCTCCGCAAGTATGGTTATCACGATGGCGGAGATTTTCAGCCACCTCCCGGGTGGAGTGGCGGCGGCTTTCGCGATACCGGTTTCGGAACTTCGGGCGGCGGAGATTTCAGCGATTTCTTCGAGGCGATGTTCGGCAGGGCAGGGCCCGGCTCCGGGGGCGGTTTTCGTGAAATGCGGACCCGTGGCCGCGATCTTCATTACCGGCTCGGTGTGGATCTCGAGGAGGCCTTTGCCGGTGGAACCCGAAATATTCACTTACAGGCGGCGGGCGGTGGCCAGCGCAGTCTGAACGTAAAAGTGCCGGCGGGCGTAACTGAGGGTCAGAATATTCGGCTACGCGGCCAGGGCGAGCCCGGTCTCGGCGGCGGTCCGGCCGGCGACCTGTATCTGGAAATCGAAATAAATCCTCATCGGCATTATCGACTCGACGGGAAAAACGTCCATCTCGAGGTTCCGGTAGCGCCATGGGAGGCTGGTCTTGGCGCCGAGATTACCGTTCCGACACTGGGTGGCAGCGTCAAGCTGAAGATCCCCGCCGGTGCGCGCGGCGGTCAGAAGATGCGGCTCAAGGGCAAGGGGCTGCCGGGGCCGGGCCCCGGCGACCAGATTGTCGAACTCAAAGTGGTTATGCCGCCTGTGCGCGGAGAGAAAGACGAAGAACTGTTGCGGAAAATGGCCGAGACCATGAACTTCGACCCGCGTGCGGAACTCAACGGGTAGCTTGCGATGAACGAGAGCCACGCTGTATTTGTAACCGGGGAGTTTCTCGACGAGTCCGAGCGCTACAGTCTGAGCGAGTTGATGGACATCTGCGGTATCGATGATGAGCGCCTGATCGAGTTTATCCAGTACGGCGTGGTGGAACCGGCAGGCGAGGCGCGCGAGAACTGGCGATTCTCTTCGCTCCACGCCTGGCGTTTGCATCGCGCAATTCGCCTGCAGTCCGAGCTCGGCCTGAATGTGGCCGGTGTGGCGTTGTGTCTTGACCTCCTGGATGAGATCGCGAGTCTGCGAGTCCAGCTTCGGTCGCGGCGCCGGACCTGAGCGGCTCTAGGCGGTTTTTCCGCTCTCGGCCTGACGCAATTCGATGGCTTTTTCGACGAATGCCTTGTGCCGGCCGATCGCAATGTCGGCGAGGACGGCGCCTTGGATCACGCGGTCCTGCGACAATAAATAGGTTGCCCTGCGAACACCGAAGCCGAGTGGACCATTGACGTCGTACATTTTGACGACCGTTTTTTCCTCATCGGAAAGCAAAACGAACGGAAGGCTGTGTTTGTCGCGAAAGCGCGAATGGCTTTGCGAGCTTTGCGGACTGATGCCCACCACCTGCAATCCGACGCTGGTAATATCGCGTTGCAAATCGCGTAGTTCGCAGGCCTCTTTGGTGCAACCGGGCGTAAAGTCAGCGGGGTAGAAATACAGGATCAACGGACCGCGATGCAAAAAGTCCGTAAGGTTGCGGTCCACACCGGTGTGATCCGGCAACGTGAATTCCGGTGCCCGTTGTCCCACCTTCAACATTCCGTGCCTCCGAGGTCAGAATTCCGTTTCCATCAGGTCATAGCGCGTCAGCATCATACCGAGTTTCGAGTAGACACTGCGCGCATGGATATTTTCACGCTCCACGTACAGGCGCAGGCCGCAACAGCTGCTGTCCTGCCTGCCAAGCTGTTCCACATGCCGGTACAGCATCGAAAATACCTTGTTGCCGCGGATTTCTGGACGCACATAAACGCTCTGAATCCACCAAAAGTTGCCGTTGCGCCAGTCGCTCCACTCCAGTGTGATCATCATCTGGCCGACGGTTCCGATATCGCCTTTCGCCAGGTGATAGGCGCCCTTGGCGGGATCGCTCAGGACCGCCAGCACACCATGGCGAATGGTCCCGGGAGCCAGAGATTTGCCCTCGGTTTCCATCGCCATCTTCTGGTTGAAGTCGATGATCGTGTCGAGATCCGCCATTTCGGCGGGTCGGATGCTGAATGACATCGGGATTGCCTCAATATGCATTGGCCGTTCAGGCGGCGAGCCGGGTTCGGGCTGGGATGGGTGACTCGCGCCGGTACCGAGTATAGAATACGCGACCTCGTGGGGCCGTAGCTCAGTTGGGAGAGCGCGACAATCGCACTGTCGAGGTCAGGGGTTCGATTCCCCTCGGCTCCACCATTTTCTCCCCCGACGCTGTTTCTGGCCAGGCGCCTCCCGCGCGAAGCGGGTGGCAGGGCCGGAGGCGCAAGCCGGAGGGAGCGTCCAGCAGCGCGGCAGCGCTGCCCGGTTTGAATCTGTGGCGAGTTCGAACGACACTTGCATCGCAAGCCCCGGTAGCTCAGCAGGATAGAGCGTCCGCCTCCTAAGCGGAAGGTCACAGGTTCGACTCCTGTCCGGGGCGCCACGTAACCTCGCGTCCGGCGCGTGCGGGCGGGGCGAAAAACAGGTGTAATGCGAGTGCTCGCGACGGGCGGCCGTATCGTTAGGGGTTGAGA
>Ga0102958_1000041_pt1 | contig 22370 bp, 18 predicted proteins | sample SalPonF2_B_D1_MG_FD_84513 | JGI IMG/M metagenome (GOLD analysis project Ga0102958, IMG submission 84513) | Salt pond soil microbial communities from South San Francisco under conditions of wetland restoration - Salt Pond MetaG SF2_B_D1_MG ...
CCCAAAGCATGACCGGCAGCCATTTCAAGCTGTTGAACAGTAAACCGCCTGCTTTTTCTTCCTGGTGCCTGCGCCGGAGAATCTGCAGGAATAGGTATGACAGAGCCATGCCTCCGAGCAGGAATGCAACCTGCCAGAACCTGACAATCCCGGGTGAGGCTGTGACACTGAGAAAATCAAGGTTGATGCCGAATTGCCTGCCCAGCACAGGGAAAAAAGTACCAAGCCGGGTGAGAAGTGGCTTGAGCTGGTAGACAAACTCAAAGGCAAAGGCAAGCGGTATGATCGCATGGGTAAAGAGCTCTCCCTTTTTCACAGTTTTGTTTTTCAGTTTTGCAAAGGATACATTGCCTGCTGCCTGGATAAAGCCATAGGAAATGGCGATGCAGAGCAGCAGGAGCAACCCATACAGCAGCCAGGTCGAATGGGTGTTGGCTTCCAGGGTCTGCACGAAACTTGTATGTTCAATACCGCGGAATAATTGCGTCCCAAGGATTACCGGCACAAAGATGGTGGTGACCTTTTCAGGTTTGATGGTGGCCCATAATTCATGGCCGGGCATACGCAGGTTCAAGGCAGGAGAATCATTCGGGCATGTCTTGACACAATTGCCGCACAGGATGCAGTTCTGGTTCGAACTTAAGGAGAACGGACCCTGGTACAGAGGACATCCCTTCGTTGTTTCATTGCCCTTGTAGCAGGAGTTATCCTTGCAGGTGCTGTTGCAGATACTGCTGTTGGAGCGCCATTCTACTATGGAGCATCCGGAGAAAATAGCAGCCAGGCGGCCGAGGGGGCACAAATACCTGCACCAAAGCCTGCGCTCATAGAAAATACCGGAGAGAACGGCAAAAGCGGCAATGGACAACAGCAGCAGCCCTGTGGCCATGGGCGAATACGGCATCTTCGAGGCTGCTTCCGCCCATATGATCACCCCCAGGCCAATGGCGCTTAGATAAATGCCATGATCCCGTATTAAAGCCGGGACCTTGAACTTCTTTTTTCCTACCCGGTTCAGCAGGTCATTTACAGCGCCCATGGGGCAGACAGAGCACCATATGCGGGCCCCGACCAGCCAGCTTACTGTAAGCATCGGCCACCACATGGCCCAGACGAGCAGAACCGTGACATTGCTGTCCGGAGACCTGCTGCCGAGAAAGGCCAGGATAAAGATAAGGCTGAATACAGAAGCGGTCACTACCTGCAGCCCAAGAGGATAGAAGCGGCTTTTGAAAAAAGCTTTGACCCTGGCGGACTGCAGAAGGTTGATCGTGTATTTACCTTTGGGAGGAGCGATGCCTATGAAAACATCCTCCGGAATGAGGTATTCACCCTGGGCCAGGTTTATGGCCCGGCGGATAACGATCTGCAGTTCATCCATGTTGCCGGGCCAGTCATACTCCATGATCCTCTGGTAGGCTTCCGGCGAAATACCCTTGATAAGTTTGCGGTCAGGCGTTTTAAAGCATTCCATGATTATGATGAAATCCACCAGAAGGCGCAGGTCGCTCTTGCGTTTCTTGATAGGGGGCACGGTCAAACTGTTGGATTTCAGCAATTCCAGGAGCTTGTTGTTAAATCGTTCCTCTGAGACAAATTTTTCAAGATCTTCTGAGGTCGTGGCGATAATCCGGGCATTGGATACAATAGACTTTTGGCCCCCGACTGTCATAAAGGTCCCATCGAGCAGATAATTGTAAATTTTCTCCTGGACCCCTTTTGTCAACTTGTCTATGTTCCGGATAACAACGGTCCCCTGGCGGCATATCTGCAGGAGTCCCAGACCTCTTGTCTTGGAAAAGGAAAAAGCCCCTTCCTCATGGCCGAAAAGAACACTGCTTTGGGCCATTTCCAGTTGCAGGGTGTTCGAGTCTGTATCAGGTATGGCACCGTAGCCCTCAATGGTGATATCCTCAGCATCCATGGCGAGAAACGGTGCTGAAGCGCGGCCGCTGTTTTTATGGATCGTGCCGGCAACAACAAGCTTTTCAGTGCCAGGGTCGCCCTGAACTAGGGCCGGCAAGTCGTTTTTTGCTGCCTTGTTTATTTTTTTCCGCAGGTTGTTGATCGTCCGTGTCTGTCCTATGAGATCAGGCAGAGAAAGTTCACTTTCCTGGCTGACGAACTGCTGGTAGGCCTTTTCCTTTTCTTCGGCCCTGATAATCTCTTCATCTTTCTGGTTCAATCGGCTGGCAAAACCTTTAATGAGAGCCAGGGAAATGTCCGGGTGCGATTCGATCAGGCTGTGGAATTCCTTTTTTGAAAAGACGAGCAGACTCGTTGGTGTTGTGGTTTTGGCAGATGCGGAATGCGGCTCGCCTGTGAGAAGGGATACCTCGCCAAACCCCTCGCCTTCTTTCAGATAGGCAACTATGCTTTCCTGGCCATCGGCTGAGGTCTTGAATATCTTGACGCTACCTGAAATGACAATAAAAAAACTTTCCGGCTCCTCACCCTGGCTGAAAATAACGGAGTCTTCAGGCACAATCCTGAACTGTGCCCCCTCAAGTGTTTCCAGGAGTGTTTCCTTTGAAATGTTCTGAAAAAAAACTGAATTAGAAAGGACATTCAGGTGCATGAGGGAAATTGCTTTATCAATATCCTGTTGCGATATCTCTTGTGAATCCATGAGAAGAGAGCCGAGAGGCTTGAAAATGCCCTTGTTATGGAGTTGTGCCTGTTCCTGCAACGCATTATCCAGCAGCGCTTTATCGCATATATCATTTTCAATTAAATATTCGCCTAATTTTTTCATTGCAAAACCTTCATCAGGCTGTTTCTTTAATACTTGCTTCATCTGCTGGCATTATGCGTGGATGCGGCTGCAAGTATGCCCTCCTGCACTGGACATAGACCACTGTAAGCACTGCACCCATCAGACCGTCAAAAAATGCAGCCAGGTATATCATTGCCGGTGCAGTTGTTAATTGCGCGTTGGTTATGAGAAATAAAACAGCAACGGTCTTGGAGAAAATAACGAGCAGGACCAGGCTGTAGAGATTTTTAAGATTGAAAAGGGGATAGAGGTAAAAAAGTCCAATTAAAAAAAGAAATATACCTGACTGCCGTACGAAGAAAAAATTTTCAATCTTTGCTGCAAAGAAAACCTTGTAAAAGATTTCCGTAAAAAAATAGATGGACAGTCCGAGCAGGATGCTATGAATCCCGACGAGGGATAGGATTAAAGCTGCCCAGAAGAGGTTTTTTGAATTGGTATCAGGCCCTGAATTGCTCATGATGCTCTCAATAGAAGCTTAAAATTTCTTGATTACATACTATTCGTACACGTGTTCTTTCCTGTTCACTCCATGAGAAGGGTACACGCGTGGCACAACTAAACAGAATATAAATCTCTCAGATCCGAAGAACTGATGATTGCGATAACGGTGTAAATAGAAATATTAATTGCTTGAAAAAAACAAGTTGTTTTTGAAAAAAAATTTCGTGCAGAGAGGCAAAAAAGGCAGGATAGGCATGGAAGGAGTCAATACTTGAAAATGTTGCTGCAATGACAGATGTATTGAGGTTTTCAGGAATGGTATATCTTGCTAATTGAACATGGAGGTGGCTGAGAAATTGGCCGGAACCGTAGACGGGTTGGGTTTTGTTAGAATTGTTTGCAGACGCATAACAGGTAGCCTTGAGTAAATGGTTCAGGTTATAATTTTCAGTATAAACATCACCTTTTTCAATGCTCAGCATGCACATTGAATGACCGTAAAGCGTATTGGCAAAAAATATGAGCAGGAAAAGGGTTGCCAATTTTTTCATATGTCTTCCGAATTGTCAGTTAAATCAAGGTGCCACATACACTAATTAATAAAGTTGCTTTCTTGCAAAAGCTTTTTATTAAATCCATCCCTTATTTATGCAAATTCATCATGATTGTCATTTGATAACCATGAAAGGGAAAAACACCTAAAACCTATGCATTGTATTGATAATAATATTTAAATTATTCCCTAAATTAAATAGATTGTCAAGAAATTTCATATGATACATTGTGGTACAGCAACGGATTGCTGAAATAATTTCACAGCAAACCAGGACATTACAAAAATCTACTTTGTTTGACACAATAGTAACCGTTGCAAGCCTTTTTAGAAGTTTCCCTATTCAAATGAAAACCCAATATTTAGCCAATATATACACTATGCAAATGCCTTTGAAGGAAACTCCTTTATTGTAATGCATCATTTTTTTCTGTAATAATGTATAGTTAATTTAATATAAAGAAAAGTCAATCGATCGACAGGAGGATTTTATAGAGTATTTTTTTGTTAGGCTGGAGGGGAATCTAGTCCTTTTGTAGTATTTTGTTTTGGTCAATCACAATTGATTAACGTAAATGAATTTGAACTCAGCTCCCCGTAAAAATTTAGACATTGCAACCAGGGCTATGCAATGCTTAAATGATAAACTGCAAGCATTAAAGAGTATGGCTTTCAATTTTTATAAATATAAACTGCTGTTAACTAAGATTAAATACACCTAAAGGACTGGATTCTGCTCCAGCCTGACAAATAAATACTCTATAAAATACTCCTGTCGGTCGATTGACTTTTTCCCATACTACGTTAAGTATTTAACTGTTAGAAAAGGTTTCACTGCACTATCATGGAAATTTTCCCCCTACTCCTGAAGTAGGTTGATTGCAGTAGGAGGATATAAATATCACGGTGTATTGAGCCTGTTGCATTAACTGCAATTTCAGGCTGATACAGTTGCGCTTTATTGATGAAGGGTTTTGGGGCTGATTTTGCTTGGCAGCCTATGGAACGGAATGTACATTAATAAGATTGCTTTTTGCATATACAATAGTTCAAATTTATTTTAAACGTGCTCAAAATAAACACCTGTTGATTATTTGAATGGCAATACATTAATGCAATGACGCCTCCCAAAACGAAAAAAATTCTGTCACCTTGAATTTATCATCACAGGGTGAATGAATGGAAACAAGAAACAACAGTGCTAAACAACCAGATAAAGGAGACAGGCGCAAAGCTCTTAACCGCAGGCGAGATGAGGACAGGAGAAAATCGGCTGACAGGAGAGGCAGCCAAGACAGACGCCTGGGCTGGGGTAAAGTAGAAAACCACCTCCTGCGGGGAGCGCTGGCTGCAACGGCTTCAATCGTCTTTCAATTCAGTCGACCTTTCACAATTATTTTCGGCTATGTTGATCTTTTGTTAGCCAGCAGCAAGGAAGAACATACAAAAGAAAAGCTCATAATAATAAAAGAGCAGTTGAATATAATTTCAGAGATACTTGATAATTTCAGAGAAGTTGACAATTTTAAAACGATAGATTTTGACGGTGTGGATATACTGGATACAAAGAAAATGCTGGATGGGGAGCCCAATGAATTTGACCGTAAAATACTTTGAACCGGAACCTGCTCAGCCCAAGGTGTTACCGTGTTAAACTTGAGTAACATGGAGGTCTTGCTCTTTGATTGCAGAAGCGACCAATTAATGCTGCTGGAAAAAATTCTGACGCGCATCGGCTGTAAGGTTTCAGCGGTCATGAGAGAATCCGAATGCCTCGCGAAACTCATGAGTGGGCCATACGATCTGGTGATATTCGATCACGCTATTCCAGGGCTGGATGTTACTGCTTTTGTTACTCAGGTTGAAGCAATTGATTGCTGCATGCCCGTTGCAATGATGGTTACACTGCCAAGCAAATTTTATGAGGATAAATACGGCTGCTCAGGAATTGATTTCCTGATTTTTAAACCATTCGGATATAAAGAGGTTTTGTGGTTGGTCAGTGAGGCTTTTCAATATTCACTGAAATTAAGGAAGGCCTCCTGAAAAACTAAAATGCCTAATCGGTTTGCCTGCTGTTGTTGATTGGCAAAACAGCCCCAACCGGTGCAATAATATAACCTTCAGACGTTAACGGTCGATTAGTTTAACTAATTATTAACAATTGCTAACAACAAACCAGGGGAGGAAGTGATGAACAAAATAACAAAAAAAGATAACGGAATAAAGAATTCCATCTCCAAGCTTTTTATTCTGAGAGATTCATGCGTGGGCACCAGCATTACCCAAAAAGACAACCCGAACATTATCTGGTTCGAGGGCGCGGCAATCTTGCTGGAGGAAGGTGTTGACCAGCTGAGGTCGGCGAAGAACAAAATGGATAGCGGCGGCACAGACGCTAGCAAAGATTTCAGCCTCAGTGTGAAGGATGCAGTCTCAAAACTGATTGTTTTGAAAAATTCATGCCGGGGTGACTCAAGTTTAGATGAGTCGGATGAAAATACCAACTGGTTTGCAGGCGCCGAATCCATAATCTGTGAAGCAATTGATCAGCTGCAAAAGGCACTTCAGGAAACTGTTACACAGGCAGTTGTTACAGCAGCCCCTAAGGCCGCAGATGATTCCGGGGATAATGATTCTGTTGAAGCGGAGAAGCAGGCTGCTGCAGGTTAATTAATAAAGAACATTTGCAAGGACTCGCGATGCTTTCTGCTTAAAACTCTTTGGGCTATTCGCTTGTTTCCTGAAATGAATCTACTGAAGAATTGATAACATGAATATCCCTTTGAGGAAAAGGGATGGTTATGGATTGCTCTTCAAAAGCCTTATACGCTGCCTTTAACAGGTGGTGCACTTGCAATCCCTTGTCCCTTGGATCCTTGACCCAGCAGAGCAGTTCGAAATTTAAAGATGAATCTGCAAAGGCCCGCAAACGCACCCGTGGTTCCGGGAATTTTTCTATATTGCTGTTTGCATCCGCCACAGCCAGAAGAACTTCTTCCACCTTTGCAAGATCGCTGCCGTATGCAACTCCCACGGGAACCCTGATACGGAATCTTGGGATCGGGGCACTTTCATTGATTATCTTTGAATTGGCAATAATGGAGTTCGGAATGGTTACGATGACATCATCTCGTGTCTTAATCCGTGTGGAACGGATGCCTATCTCCACCACTTCACCCCTCTCACCGGTATCTAAAATAATATATTCACCCACCTTGTAGGTATTGTCCATGAAGATGGAAATACCACCAAAGAAATTTGCCAAGGTATCTTTGGCTGCCAGGGCCACAGCAATTCCTGCAATTCCGGCCGAGGCAAAAAGCGGCGTTAGGCTGATCCGCCATATAGAAAGCAGCCAGAGAAGACCGGCAATGATAACAACTACCCTGAGGAGATTTTTCAGGAGCATGAAAAGATCCTTGCCAATCTTGCCTTTTTCGTGGGCTCCGGCCATGTACTCTTCAACCATCCAGTTGAATGTCCTGATCAGGGCAACCAACCAGAGGATAAGGAGAACACTTTTGGTAACCTGGGGCAGGATGGCCTGCCAGGGGTCACTCAGGGGACTTACAGACAGGGCATGCAATACACCAAAGCCAAAAACCGTCCAGCAGATTGGAGCATGCAGATATTTAATGAGCTTATCGTCAAAACGTATCTTTGTCTTTAAGGCAGTCTTGCTCAACACGCGGTCCAGGAAGAGATCTACAGCCTTGGCCAGGAGAGCATAGATAGTAATAATGACAAGTCTTTGAAGCAGAATATTTTCCTGCAGGATGGCCCATTCATTTATAAAAGCAGAGAGTTGCATAGTAATAACGTTTCAGTTCTTAGTTTGCTTATTGGGCAAGAGGTAATCTAGTCAGCGGCTTCTTCTTCAAGTTTCTTGGCTTCATCTATCAGCATGATGGGGATATCATCCCTTATTTCATATACAAGTCTGCAAGATCTGCACATTAACCCATCGGCTTTTGCAGTTAATTCAACCGGGCCTTTACACTTGGGGCAGGCCAGAATATCAAGCAGTTCCTTCTGGATCATAATTACACCTCATAACACATTATTTGAAATTTTACTTACCGTTCAGCAGTTCCTTAGCATCATCCTGAAACTGCATATCATAAAGCATTTTATACACACCGCCCAGGGGAAGCAATGAGTCATGTGTCCCCTCCTCGACTATTCTGCCCTCCTGGATCACAATTATCCGGTCAGCATTACGGATGGTTGACAGCCGGTGCGCTATGACAAAGGTTGTTCGGTTCTGCACCAGATTTTCTATGGCCTGCTGGACTTCCCGCTCAGACTCGGTATCAAGAGATGATGTGGCCTCATCAAGGATAAGAATGGGAGCATTCTTCAATATTGCACGGGCAATGGAAATCCTCTGGCGTTCACCACCCGAGAGCCTGGCACCCGACTCACCAATAACTGTATCAAAGCCTTCCGGCAGCTGCTGGATAAAACCCAGGGCATGGGCAGCACGTGCCGCATCTTTAACCTGCTCATACGTTGCATCCGGGCTACCATACGCTATATTATTACGTACGGTATCGTTGAACAGAATAGTCTGCTGAGTAACAATCCCTATCTGCTTACGCAGGGAATTAAAGGTAACCTCCCTGATATCCGTGCCATCAATGGTAAGAGAACCACTGCTCACATCAAAAAACCTTGGTATCAGATTGACCAGTGTCGACTTACCGCCACCGCTTGAACCAACCAGAGCCAGGACCTCACCGGCTTTTACCTTTAAATTTATGCCCTTTACTACCTCTGTATCTTTTTCATATTTAAAGCGGACATCTGTAAATTCAATTACGTCCTTGACGGGTGGAAGCTCAATCGCATCTTTTTTCTCAGACACATCAGATTTTACATCCAAAACTTCAAAAACCCTCTCTGCAGCAGCAATGCCCTGTTGCAGCACATTGTTGATTGCACTGACACCCTTGATAGGTTCATAAATCATAATCAGGGCAGTGAGAAAGGAAAAAAAAGTCCCTGGCGTCGATTTGCCTTCAAGTACCTGGCTTCCGCCATACAAGACAACCAGGGATATACCGACTCCACCTAAAAACTCCATCAAGGGCCGCGAAATCGCTCCAATTTTTGTATCCCGCATAACAATAGCAAAGAGCGCATCAAGTGTTTTTGCAAATCGGCCCTCCTCGTATTTTTCCATGCAGAAGGCCTTAACAATACGATTGCCTGTGATGGTCTCATACAGGATATTTGAAACCTGGGCTGTTGTCTGCTGACTCCCTCTGCTGAGCCGCCGGTGCCTCCGGCCGAAATTAATTATGGGATATATAACCAGCGGCAGTGATATCATAGCAATCGAGGCCATACGCCAGTCCTGATAAAAAATAACACCGATGAGAAAGAGAACCTGACAGGTATCCTTCAGAATTCCCACAAGAACGTTTGAAACGGCTCCCTGTATCAGGGTTACGTCAGAAATAATGCGGGAAATCAATTCACCGGTAGGTTTCGTATGAAAAAAGGAAAGGGGCAGCGACTGGATATGACCATAAAGTATATTCCGCAAGTCCCGGATAACTGATTGCCCCACCTTTACCAAGAGGTAATTATAGATAAAATAAAAGAGCCCTTTTACAAGAAAAATTCCCAGGATAGCTAAAGGTACAAGCTTAAGCATGGCACGATCCTGTTTGAAAAATATCCCGTCCAACATTGGCTTGACCATATAGGCCTGTGCTCCAGCCATTGAGGCCACTATGACCATGCAGACCATGGCAATTGCCAGCCAACTCCTATATGGCTTGACGTACTGCAATATGCGGGAGATTATTGGATGTTTCGTCATACAGTGCTCATCGGGCATAGAATTTTCAACTGCCTTGCAAAAAGGGGAAATGTCCTTTTCTCTGGATATTTTTCAACATTTACCTGGACATCTGCTTATAGTCACGACCACTCAAGTGGGCAAGAAAAAATTAAAAAACCAGGTTAATACCAGCCATGCAGCACGAAATTTACTGGGCTCATTTCTTCCTGAGTTTGACCAGGGTTGCACCCCACCCTCCTCCTCTTTCTCCGGCCAGTTTGAATTCCTCTACTTCCGGCAGCCTGCCCAGTATGGCATGAACTGTGCGGCGTAAATTGCCGATGCCTTTGCCGTGGATGATTCGCACCTGAAAAATATTTGCCTTACGGCACTCCTCCAGGTAATCCGGGAGCAGATATTTAAAATCCTTTGGGGAAAAATTGTGCAGGTCAAGGACGCCGTCAATGGGCACCTTAACTATGCCATTATCAGCAGTATCCGATGTATCAGTCACGGGGAATCATCCCTGCTGCCACCATCTCCATGGCTAATTTTGCCGCCCGTTTGGAGGCTCCTGGTTCACCTAACTGTGCGCTGACCCTGGCCAACTCCTGTTGCATGTCCTTTGCAGCATCCTTATTGAGCAGCAAAGGCAATATCTCCTTATAAATATTTTCAGGAGTTGCCTTATACTGCAGCAGTTCCGGTACCACCTCCTTTTCCGCCACCAGGTTGACCAATGAAGCATATTTGACCTTGATAAACGGCTTGGCCAGCAGGTAACTAATCAATGAAACCCGATAGCATACCACCATGGGCACCTTAAGGATTGCCAGCTCCATGGTCAGGGTGCCTGATGCAGCCATAGCAGCGTCACAGGCAGCCATGGCTGCATAGCGTTCATCTTTTATAATACGGATATCGAGCAGCCTGTCAAGCTGCCTGCAATGCTCTTTAATTTCATCTTCTGCCAAGGTCGAGGCAAGGGGCAGCAGGAAAACACATTTCTTAATTTCACTGTTCAGCTTAACAGCTGCTTGCATGAACAGCGGCAGAAGTTTTGCGATTTCCTGTCTGCGGCTGCCCGGCATGATGCCAATAACAGTGGCATCGGATTCTATATTGTATCGGGTTTTGATTTCGGCAGGTTTCAATGTTGCATGAACCTGGTCCAGGAGCGGATTACCCACAAAGTCAACATCAACGTCATGCCGCTGGTAAAACTTTTTTTCAAACGGCAGGATGACAGCCATCCGGTCAACATATTTTTTTATACGTTCAATACGACCTTCGCGCCAGGCCCAGATCTTAGGACTAATATAATAAAAAACCGGTATATCATATTTTTTAGCCCTGCGGGCCAATTCAAGGTTAAATCCGGGATAGTCAATCAGTATAAGAAGGTCCGGCCGCTTGGTTCTAAACTGCTTTTCCAGGATATGCATAGCTGACCTGATATCTTTCAAGCGCGTGAGAACTTCAATTATTCCCATGACGGCCAGATTTGAAATATCAAACAGAAGAGTGACACCCGCCCCTGCCATTCCAGCCCCGCCAATACCTGTCATTTGCCAGCTGCTGTCCAGTATTTTTAATTCCCGGGCCAGATTTGCTCCATGCAGGTCTCCAGAAGCCTCACCTGCGATTATCATTACACTTTTTAACACGGGTTTAATTATCTTTTCGATTATCTGGAAATTTTAAAACCGCGGGATATTGCCGTCTGCCCCATGATCTCAAAAAACAGTTTTACAGCGCAACAGAGTAAACAGGTAACGCCCTCATTTACTAAATTAAGAGTTCGTCTTCTTCCGGACTATGCCGCCGTTTCAATTTTTCTGCCTTCCAGGGGACAAAGGCTAATGCCAATGCCACAACAAAACAGACAAGCATCCACCCTACACCGTAAAGGATAAGCTGGTCCGTCGGATAGTCGCTGTAGTTTTCTGCCAAGTCACCTGCAAGGGATAGATATAGAAGATAGATAAGAATTGCCGGGGTGATAAATTTAACCAGAATATCCCAGAGAGGCGGAATAGCTGTTCCGAGACGGCTGACATGTTTTCGCAGCACAGAAGCCTTTAGTATCCAGCCGATAATTAGGCATTCCAGAAGTCCACCGCTAACCAGGCCGTAGTTGGTGATAAAATGGTCCGCAATATCAAGAAGGTATAATCCCCCCCGGGTCGTGAAAATAAGACTGCCCAGAAAACCTATAACACAGACGGCTGTTACCACTTTGCCGCGTGGCCAGTCAAATTTGTCAGTGATGGCGCAGGCAAAGGCCTCGATCAAGGAGATGCCGGAGGTGAGTCCGGCAATAACAAGCATGAGGAAAAATATAACCCCGAACAAAACATTCATGCTCGGTAGTAGGGAAATTGCCTGCGGATAGACCACGAAAGCAAGCTGCGGCCCCCCCTTGATCGCATCTTCAAATGGGACGCCCTGGCTATGGGCCATAAATCCTACTATGCCGAAAACGGCAAAACCTGCAACAAATGAATAGAAACAATTTACCAAGCAGGTAATAAATGCATTCTTGCCGATGTTTGTTTTTCGGGGCAGGTAGCTGGCATAGGTTATCATTATGCCGAATCCAAGTGACAGCGTAAAAAATATCTGCCCAAAGGCAGCGGCCCATACCTTGCCGGCTTCACTGCGAACTGCCGCATCAGAACTGAACAGGTTAATTTTTGACCAGTCTGCATGCAGGTAATGATTGAAAATGGCATCGGATGCCCCTTCAAGGAAGAGACTCCATATAACAAGAATTATTGTAAGCAAAAAAAGAATCGGCATGAAAATGACACTTGCCTTTTCAATACCATGCCTTATATCGCGATAGCAGATAAGCCAGCACAGAACCCAGACAAACAAAGTGGCAGCAGCAATCGGAATACGAATTCCTCCAATTGCTGCAGCAGAATCGGATAACTGCAGAAACTGGCTGAAAAAGAAAGCCTGGGTGTCGGCGCCCCAGGAAAGGTTGAAAGAATAAAAAAAATAGTTGATGCACCAGCCGATTACTACTGAATAGTAAAGCATAATGCCGAACATGGCGACTACGGGCATCCACCATCCGAGCCATTCGAAATTTCTGTTTATGCGGACAAAACTCAGGGGTGAGGAGCCTTTTTCACGGTGCCCAAGACCATATTCAATGATCATGATAGGCAAACCGGCGACTATGAGAGCTACCAGGTAGGGCACCAGGAAAGCACCGCCTCCGTGCTGGTGGGCCATGTAACTGAAACGCCAGACATTGCCCAGTCCAATTGCTGAACCAATTGCTGCAAGGAGAAATCCAATATTTGATTTCCAACTACTCCTTTGCTGGCTCATATATCCCCCTTACCCCAAGATGACCATTTACATTGTATTATCCCAGGCGCCGTGCTTCCAGGGCCAATTAGTTGAACAGGCTGCTGCGCAAAGTTACATAACAGATCAACAAGCCCAGTCCCACCGCAAAAAGCCCTACTACCCGTAACTGGCCGGGCCTCATTTCCATAAGCTGCCGCAACCATCTCTGCATTGCCTCGGGAAATGTCAGATAGGGCAGCCCTTCCAATATGAAAACCAGGCCGATAAGCGTGAACAGAAATTTCATAACATTGATATGCTACCAGGAATATTAGACTATTTCAACGCACAATACCTATATGCAAAAGTTGGGACAATCTGCAGAATTTCGGCGTTTCTCCACCAAAGTACCTGCCTGCTGGAGACATGCAATTCAGCATGAATTTTATTGACTTTTTGGGGGCCCAAAATTATAAGTATTGGTTTTCGGACGAAACGGTCAAGGCTTAATTATTCCACTGAAGCAACCTGTTTGCTTCCTAACTGACATATTGAGTTTATTTGAAAAATATAAAAATGGGCAACTTAAAAACCTCTAGATACAGCGAAGCTGGAGTTGACATAGACAAGGGCAATGAACTCGTATCCAGGATAAAAGAGATCGTCACGCCAACTTTTGGCAGGGGCGTACTCACCGATATAGGAGGATTCAGTGGTTTATACGCCATTGGCTCAGACCAGTTTGATGATCCTGTCCTTGTCTCTTCAACAGACGGTGTTGGCACCAAGTTAAATATAGCCAAACAGTGCAACAAGCATGACACCATCGGAATTGACCTTGTAGCCATGTGCGTTAATGACATTGCTGTCGGGGGTGCCAAACCGCTCTTTTTCCTTGATTATCTTGCTGTCGGCAAATTAGACATAAATGTTGCCAGTGATATAATCAAGGGTATTGCCGATGGATGCAAAATCTCCAAATGCTCTCTTATTGGTGGAGAAACAGCTGAAATGCCCGGCCTGTACGCGGAAGGTGATTATGATCTGGCCGGGTTTGTTGTTGGTATTGCAGAACGCGATAAAATAATCGACGGTTCCGATATAAAAGTCGGCGACCAGATTATAGGCTTGGCCTCTTCCGGTTTGCACAGCAATGGGTATTCCCTGGTAAGAAAGATATGTTTCGAGGAACTGGGCCTGTCTGTGGATCAATATATGGATGAGTTTGGCTGCACATTGGGTGAAGAGCTCTTAAAACCGACCCGGATCTATAGTGAATCACTTCTGAATCTCAGTAAAAACTTCCAGGTCGGCGGCTATGTTCATATTACAGGCGGGGGATTTATCGATAACATCCCCAGAATACTGCCCCAGGGAAGCAGGGCCATCATCCACTCTGGGAGCTGGAAGATACCTCCTATTTTTGACTTCCTGAAAGAAAAAGGCAAAATAACGCCAAAAGAGATGTGCCGGACCTTCAATATGGGTATCGGCATGATTGTTATAGTTGATGAAGATATTTTAGAAGACGTCATGCAGCAGCTCAAAGCCCTGGGGGAAATGCCCTACCACCTGGGAGAAATCGCTGCCCGCCGGGATAAACCAGGCTCATCGCAGATTGAAATAGATTGCTACTGAGTTTTATTCCCAGGGAATAATAAAAAAACCTCGCCTGCGTAAAATTTTCAGGCGAGGTTTTTTTATTTGCGGGGCAACTGAAACAGCTATTTACAAAAGCCAATACAAATCATTCTTCTTTCCTGGCTGCCTCTATAATCTTTTCTGCCAGTTGTGCCGGGACTTCCTCATAATGGGAGAAGCTCAAGGTAAAAGACCCCCTGCCGCCGGTAAATGAGGTAAGGTCACCAGCATACTTCTGGATCTCCGCCATGGGCACCTGGGCATTTATCACTTCATTTTTTGCCTCAGAATCCATGCCCATGACTCTGCCACGACGTGAATTCAAATCACCCATGACATCACCGACACAATCCTCGGGAACCCGGATAGTAATATTCATAATCGGCTCCAGCAGAACAGGATTTGCCTCCTGGGCCGCTTTCTTGAAAGCAATGGAACCGGCAATCTTAAAAGCAAGTTCCGAAGAGTCAACAGCATGAAATGACCCGTCAACGAGCCGGGCCTGAACGTCAATCACGGGATACCCGGCAAGAACACCCTTCTCCATGGCTTCCTGGATACCTTTATCAACAGCCGGGATATATGTTTTGGGGATTGCACCACCAACAATCTTATCGATAAATTCGTAACCACCACCTCTTGGCAATGGTTCAATCTCTACCCAGGTATCGGCAAACTGCCCCCGGCCGCCGCTCTGTTTTTTATGCTTTCCCTGGACACGCGCCTTGCCTTTCAATGTTTCCATATATGGTATCTTCGGTGTATGCAATTCCATTTCCACGCCGAACTTTCGCTTAATTTTTTCACCGATTACTTCCAGATGAACCTGCCCGACACCGGAAATAAGTATCTCCTTGGTCTGGTTATCCCTTGTGAGCTGCAAGGTCAGGTCTTCGTCCAGCATCTTGGTTATGGAGCTGAAGAGTTTTTCTTCGTCGCCCTTTTTGGCCGTCACGGCATAAGAGATAACCGGTGAAATAGGGATAAGGGGGTCATAAATGATGGGCGCATTTTCAACACAGAGCGTATCTCCGGTAACGGTCTCCTTCAACTTGGCAACAGCAGCTATCGTTCCTGGGCCAACGGAGTCAACAGGCTTCTGGTTTTTGCCCTCCATTATAAATATCTGACCGAATCGTTCACTGACCTCTTTGGTTGAATTATAAAAATGATCTCCGGATAACGTGCCGGAAAAAACTCTGAATATGGTTAACCTCCCAGCAAATGGGTCTGCCATGGTTTTAAATACCTGGGCCGAAAAGGGCGCATCAGGTTTTGGCTTTCTTTCCGCGATATCCTTACTCTTCGGGTCCGTTCCAACCTGGGAAGGACAATCACCTGGAGAAGGAAGCAGATCGTTGATCATGTCAAGCATAAGATCAGCGCCTTGATTCTTAAAAGCCGCTGTTACACTCACAGGGCTAATCGTCCCGACCCGTACCCCTGCTTTCAGGCCTGCAAGCAAATCTTCATCGGTCAATTCACCTTCTTCCAAAAACTTTTCAATCAGTTCGTCATCTGTTTCGGCAACCTGCTCCATCAAGCCTTCCCTGTATGCTGCAATTTCATCTACCATTTCCTCCGGTATTGCAGTTTCCTTAGCTTTACCCTTATCATCGAACATGTATGCTTTCTGGTTTATAACATTAACAACGCCCTTGAAGCTTTCTTCGGCTCCGATTGGCACATAGGTTATTGCCGGTTTTAAGGGAAGATTTTCCTTGATACCCTGAATAACACCGGCGAAATTCGCGCGCTCACGATCCATACGGGTAATACATATGATTGTGGGGATCTTCCGTTCTTCAATAAAATCCGTAAATTTCGTTGTCTGGTTTTTTACGCTGGTAGCGGCCCCTATACAGAACAAGGCACAGTCGGCGACCCGGGCTACATACTTCGACTCATTGATGAAATTATCGTCCCCTGGAGTATCTGCCAGGAAAACCTCATGCTTCTTCCAGGTATAATGATTGAATGCTGCCCCAATCGTAATATTGCGCTTTATCTCTTCCGGCTCATAATCCATAGTGGAAGAACCATCGTCTACCTTGCCCAGGCGGTTTATTTTACCTGCACTAAAAAGCATGGCCTCAACCAGGGTGGTTTTACCGCAATTGCCATGTCCTAAGATCGCCACATTTCTAACCAGCTTAACGTCCGTCATGTAACCCTCCAATTTGTATCGCAAACAAATAACTGCACCGGGGAAATCCGTCCTTTACAACGTAAACCCCATCATTCAATTCTTTTCAAATCATCTATTTTGGGTCGTTGAATTACCGTCAACATTACTATTACGAAATACGAAGCAATCCATACTATTCATAAGGTAACTTCAAAGTCAAGCAAGAACATTGTCTTCTTTTCTTCAGCCTGCTAAAGTAGCAAAAAAATTATGTTTTTGTAATAATTGGGCACTCAACCATCTCAGGATAATAACTTACTCGTATGCAGCACCCCGCGGAAGACACAGGAACAATAGCACGCTCAGCCTCAAAGGTGAGTATTGCCGTTATGTGCAGCAGGGTGCTCGGCCTGGTCCGGGAGCAGGCATTTGCTATCATGTTCGGTGCCGGATTTGCCTTTGATTCTTTTGTCGTTGCTTTCAGAATTCCAAACCTGTTGCGTGACCTGTTTGGCGAGGGCGCACTCAGCGCAGCCTTTGTAACGGTATTTTCAGATTACGATGAAACACGCGGCCGGGAAGCCACCTGGAAACTGGCCGGGAATGTTATTGTCTTTATTACCATCCTGCTCAGCTTCATTACCCTTCTCGGTATACTATTTGCCGATAAGATCGTCCTGGTCCTGGTGGATGCAGACTTTGAAAAAATTCCTGACAAGGTTGCTTTGACACATCTTCTCACCATGATCATGTTCCCTTTCCTTATTTTTATCTCGCTTTCGTCCGTGGTCATGGGAATCTTGAACACCAAGGGCAGATTTTTTATTCCAGCCCTCGCCTCCAGCTTTTTCAACCTCGGGTCCATCATCGGTGGAGTGAGCCTTGCATTTCTGCTCGGCAAGAACGGACAACCCTCCATCGTGGGTATGGCCATCGGCACGCTCATAGGCGGCATGCTGCAGCTCGGCGGCCAACTTCCTTCCCTTTTTCGCACTGATTTCAGATTTATGCCCCGTCTTAACCTCAAGGACCCCGGCCTGCATCGCATCTTAAAACTTATGGCTCCGGCTGTGTTTGGCCTTGCCGCCCTGCAGATTAACGTTTTCATCAATACCTATTTCGCCTCCTCCCTCCAGGAGGGCAGCATCTCCTGGCTGAACTATGCCTTTCGTTTTTTCCAATTCCCGGTAGGTGTTTTCGGAGTCGCCATCTCTGTGGCCGCCCTGCCCCTTTTGGCCCGCCAGGCTGCAACAAAGATTTTGCTCGCCTGAAGGAAACATTCACCTCTTCCCTTACAATGGCTTTTTCGCTGACCATTCCCGCAACACTAGGACTGGTTCTGCTTGCTGAACCAATCATCAGGATAATATTCGAACACGGCAACTTTAGTGCTGCCGACACCTTCAAAACAGCTGAAGCTCTGCGTTTTTATGCCCTTGGCCTCTTCGCCTATGCCTCTGTAAAAGTCATGGTGCCGGTTTTTTACGCCCTTGACGACACGCGCTACCCTGTTGTCGGCAGCTTCCTGGCGGTTGCTGCCAATATCCTCATTATTTTTCTGACCATTACACACATGCAGCACAAAGCCATGGCCCTGTCAATCTCAGGCGCCATGACAGCTAATTTTCTTTTCCTCGGTGTCATTTTGTACTGGAAGCTTGAAGGTTTTTCCCTCTCGTACCTGACAACCGGGCTCGGGAAAGTGCTTGCAGCTGCCATTGTAATGGGGATATATCTTTACGTGATGGGTGTTGTTCTTCATGCGTGGATGCTAAAAGGATTTGTCTATGAACTCCTGGGAATACTATTTTTTGTGGCATCCAGCGCTGCAGTATATGGTATCACGCTTTACATGCTCAGACTGCAGGAGCTCAAGATGATGGTGGATAAAGTCTTAGGGAGGGTTAAATAGAAAGGTTTAATGTTTCAATACAAATCGGCAGCAGATTTATTTTAAAAACTCAAAAATCCTCCTGAGATAGATAAACGCCAGAAACGGTCAAATCAATTTAAACTATGGCAAGCTACACATAATAAATTTACGTTTTTTCTTTTTATATTAAACCGCTCCACCTGAGTGCCGGAGTAATGCCAAAAACACCCGCAGAGACACTGAGCCAGATCTTCGGATATAAAGATTTCAGGCCATATCAGCAGGAGGTCATCGAGGCCCTGATTGACGGTCATGACCTTTTTGTTCTAATGCCCACCGGCGGCGGCAAATCCCTCTGCTACCAGATTCCCGCCCTGCACCGGCCTGGTGTTGCCATTGTGGCCTCTCCTCTCATATCGCTGATGAAAGACCAGGTTGACGCCCTGAATGCAAATGGTGTACGGGCCGCTTTCTACAATTCTTCCCTGAAGGCGGCAGAGGCCCGCAAAACACTGGCTCGGCTGCACGACAACAGCCTTGACCTCCTTTATGTCGCCCCTGAACGGTTGATGAGTGACTCCTTCATCGAGCGGCTGCAGGATATTGAGATTGCTCTGTTTGCTATTGATGAGGCTCATTGCATCTCCCAGTGGGGTCACGATTTCAGGCCGGAATACCGGCAGCTCGGTCGATTGCGCCAACTTCTGCCCGGCCCGCCGATCATTGCCCTTACCGCCACTGCCGAACCCCACACCAGGGAAGACATCCTGAAAGGTCTGGGGCTGACAGGAGCCCGGACCTTTGTTACCGGCTTTGACCGCCCCAATATACGGTATACCGTGGTTGACAAGATAAAAGCGGCTGCCCAGCTCAGGGATTTTCTGGCCGCCCATCCCGGTGAAGAGGGTATTGTTTATGCCCTGAGCCGCAAGCGGGTCGAGGCCATTGCCAATGATCTCAACAAGGCCGGTATAAGTGCCGCCGCCTATCATGCCGGTCTTTCCGATGATGTTCGCCAAGAGGTGCAAAACGCTTTTCAGCATGACGATATCCAGGTGATAGTCGCCACTGTTGCTTTTGGCATGGGGATAGACAAGTCCAACGTCCGCTTTGTGGTCCATTATGACCTGCCGAAAAACATCGAGAGTTATTACCAGGAAACAGGCCGGGCCGGACGGGACGGATTGAGCGCCGAAGCCCTGCTGTTTTTTGGTTATGGCGATATAGTTATTGCCAGGAGCCTTATAGAGCAAGGCTATAACCAGGAACGCAAACGCATTGAGCTCCATAAACTCAACAGCATGGTCGCCTTTGGCGAGGCCCAGTCCTGCCGGCGCCGGATCCTGCTTGGCTATTTTGGCGACAAACTGGGCCGGGACTGCGGCAACTGCGATATCTGTCTGAACCCGCCCCAACAGATCGATGTTACTGAAGAGGCGCGCAAGGCCCTGTCCTGCGTCTACCGAGTCGGGCAGCGCTTCGGCATGGGTCATATCCTTGAAGTATTGCGGGGCTCAAAGAATCAGCGTCTTATCCAGCTAGGTCACGACCGGCTTTCCACCTATGGTATAGGTGCGGACCGGCCCCGTGAATTCTGGGCGGCCCTGCTGCGCCATCTTATTAATCAGGGCTTTCTTTTGCAGGATATTGCCAACTATTCGATACTCAGCTTGACCGGGGAGGCAGGGCCGCTGCTTCGGGGAGAACAGGCATTTATTATGCCGGAGCCAAGGCTCAGGGCCCCTGTCAAAAAAGAAAAATCCAGACGTAAACCTGTTGGCGACCGAGAATATGACCAGAACCTTTTTGAGAAATTGCGGAAATTAAGAAAGGAGATAGCCGTAGAACAGGGGGTGCCTCCCTTTGTGGTCTTCAGTGACACGAGCCTGGTGGAAATGGCTGCGCTCCGCCCCCGGAACGATGGGGAAATGCTCGATATCACCGGCGTCGGCAAATACAAGCTGGAACATTATGGGCCCCGTTTCCTTAAGGTATTGCAAGATTCAACGATCGGGGAGGAAACCCCGCACCCCCGCTAAAGATAGGGGGCAAGTCTTCTTTTGACTTTATTTAATTATTCCCGATCAGGTTCACAGGCCATCGCTTGAAGCCCTTTTTGATCGACTGTTCAGTAATTTTTCCGGAAGAGAACAGACCAAAGGGGAGCGTCCCGAAAATCTCTCAGCAGTTATAACATTGACACCAGAACAAGCCTTCCGTGGAGGACATGTACGGATTTATGCTCCTGCCAGGTTCGGTGCCCACGGTGTTTTTGAGTATATATTTCTTGCCACAATCTTGAGTTTTGTCAGACAAAATCTGACTCAACATGTTAACGCGATTGTTAGGTGCTATCTTTGGCTTTTTTTGTGTTTCATTATTGTTTTACAGTGTTTCCCAAACTGCCTGTCCTTTTTCCTTTTCTCTAAATATGACATTTCATTGTAAGTAGACTCTTTGGACATTTTTAAATAATTATGATAACGATCAATAGACAATAAGTCTTTATCAACTGCATCCAAAACTGCACATCCTTTTTCCTTAACATGTGTACAATCGTTGAACTGACATTTTTCAGCCAGAGCCATTATTTCAGAAAATGTCTCTTCAATCCCAGTATCAACTGAAAAATTCCCTAGTTCACGCATACCTGGCGTGTCTATTACCATGGCTCCACAATCTAGTTTAGTAAGCTGTCTATGCGTTGTGACATGCCTTCCTTTACTTTCTTTTTTGCTTACAGTTTTAGTTTTATAAGTTGATTGTCCGATGAGGTTATTGATTAGTGTTGTTTTGCCAACACCCGATGATCCCAATAAGCAGTATGTTAGTCCAGGTTGCATGATTTCTCTTACAGAGTCCAAGCCAGATTCATTTTCGTTGCTGAAAGGAATTACTTGTAGGTCAGGCATAACTTCTTGAATATCATTGATTTTGTCTGCAATATCTTCCGAGGCAAGCAAGTCACTTTTGCTCAACAATACAATCGGTTGGATATTGCTTTCGTTGACCATGACAAGATAGCGTTCAAGGCGACGAAGGTTAAAATTCTCATTCAAAGATTGAACGATGAATGCCACATCGATATTGGCTGCAATCAACTGAAAATCAACTTTTTTCCCAGGAGCTTTTCTTTTTAGCAAAGATTTACGATATGCGACTTCGTGAATTATAGCGAATGTATTTTCATCATAAAAATTGACAAAAACCCAATCTCCTACTGCTGGATAATCAGTTGGCGATGAAGCACTAAATATTAGTTTGCCAACCAATTCCGCTAAAATATCACTCTCACCATTGCTTATAGTATAGCTTTCTTTATGAACAGCTACTACTCGTGCTAAATCATATTGTTCAAGGGTCTCAGGGCAAACTGATGACTGTACTGATTTATTAAATCCTATTTTTTCTAAATTGTTCGACATGTTATTTATGTAAAATTAAAACACCTAACAACTTATTAGACATCGTTTTTGCAATTATATCCATTATAGAGGGGATATAACTGCAAAAATGCAGTTTTATACGGTACAGCTTTATCCTGTATATCAAGATAGAGCTGCATTAAACAATCCTTGCCATTGTTTGTAGTGATTTGACCGCCCAGACCACTTAACAATATTAGTAGTTATATTAACTCATTCAATAGTCAACATGTATTGCCAAAATATGGACTTTTGTTAACAAAAAAAATACTAACATATCTTCTGGATATGTTAACCTGTCCTCTCAATGGCCGGCTCATCAAAAAAAGTCATCTACGCAGCCCTGGCAGGCAACGCACTCATCGCATTTACCAAATTTGCAGCCGCAGCAATTACAGGCAGTTCAGCCATCTTCTCCGAAGGCATACAC
>Ga0102958_1000044_pt1 | contig 22029 bp, 36 predicted proteins | sample SalPonF2_B_D1_MG_FD_84513 | JGI IMG/M metagenome (GOLD analysis project Ga0102958, IMG submission 84513) | Salt pond soil microbial communities from South San Francisco under conditions of wetland restoration - Salt Pond MetaG SF2_B_D1_MG ...
ATGGTGTTGAAAGAATAGGTTTTTATAGAAAGGAAGATTTTAAGGATGCCACTGTTATTGATGTTGGATGTTATATAGGGCAAATGTCATTTGAAGCAGAAAAAATGGGAGCAAAAGAAATTCTTGGTGTTGAATATGATAGAACGGCTTTTGAAAAATCATTAGAGATAAAGAAGAAATTAAATTCTAAAGTTAAATTTATGTTGGATGATATAGACAATCCGTTTTTTTGGAGAAGCATAAGTGAATTTGATGTTAGTTTTTTTCTGTCGGTAATTGATACACAGGAATTGACCAATAGATTTGGTGATTTGGCTAGATTGTCAGATAAGACACGTAAAATAATGTATTTTGAAGGACACAATAAGCAGCCTATATCAAAATATTTTAAATTTATTATGGATTATACGAATTTTACTCAATTTGAATATTTAGGTGATGTTACTGATTCAAATGATAAAAGAGTTATGATAAGATGCTCAAGAAATGTTTTAAATTCGGAACAATGTGTTGATAAAATAAAAACATGTAAATATAATAAAATAGCGGTTATAGGTAAGTGTAATGCTGGCAAAAGTCATATTAGAGAAAAACTTGAAAAGATTAATAAAAAATACGTCATTGTTGATGATTTAAAAACAGAAAATAAAACAAAATGGATTGGAAAAGAAGGAGTAAGAAATATTGAAAAAATTGTTTTATTTGATTATAGAGCTTTAGAATATATAGAAGATTTTGATGTTGTTTTTCTTATTTCAACACATGATGCAGAAAATTTTAGGGAAACAGATAAAATAGTAAGAAGTTCGACAGGTAGTTTTGAAAATGTTAAGGAATTTTATACTGTTTTTTCAAGGTAAAATATGTTTCACGCAATTGGTGATAGTCATGTAAGAATTTTTAAGTTTTTGAATAAAACTGGTCTTTTAAAAACAAAATTTAATATATGTTCGGTGACAGGTGCAACAAATATTGGTTTGTCAAGCAAAGAATCAAAAAGTGGTGCCAATAGAATTTTTGAAAGTTATTTGAATGAAAAGGTAAATTTTGGTGATAATGTTGTTTTTATGTGTGGTGAAGGTGATTGTGGATATGTAATATGGACAAGAATGGAAAAATATAAAACTTCAATAAAAGAACAATTTGATATATCTCTTAAAAATTATTTTGAATTGATTGAAAGTTTTTATAAAAAGACAAGATCTAAAATTATAGTTTGCGATACACCTTATCCAACTTTGAGAACTGGTGATAGAAATGGTGAAGTTGCCAACATAAGGTTTGATATAGGAAAACGATATACACAAGAAGAAAGAACCAAACTTACTTTTGAATATAATGACAAAATAAAAGAATTTTGTTTTAATAAAGGTTTTCAACATCTTGATTATAGGAAAGAAATAATAAATCTTAAAACGGGATTAATATTTGATAAATTTAGAAATAAAACAAAACCGTATGATCATCATTATGAAGATATTGAATTTGCTATGATTTTGAGCAGTAAATTGAATGGAATTGATATAAGGAACAGATAAATGATTTCAATAATTATTCCCATAAAGAATCAATTCAAAATTGTCCAGATGTGTCTAGAATCGGTTGTTAGACATTATAAAAATGAAGATGTAATATTAATAGACGATGGTTCAACTGAACTGCAGACAATCCAGATGTTGCAAGAATACAAAAATAATTATCAATGGAAATTATTCAGGAATGAAAATTCAGTTGGGCATTCAAGGGCATGTGAAATAGGCATAAAAAATAGTACACAAAAAAATATCTGCCTTCTTAATTCAGATACTATTATAACTAAAAATAGTTTAAAAAAATTATCAGATTTTCTTGATAATCATAAAGATGTTGGTGTTTGTGGTCCTATGACATCTTCTGCAAGTGGTCCACAATTGATTAAAAAAGCTTTTAATAATAGATTCATTTGGGATATAGATACTATAGAAAATTATGCATTGGAAATAGAAAAAAACAAAGAAGATTTTGCTAATATTGGATTAGTAAATGGATTTTGTTTTTTTATAAAACGAGAAGTTATAAATAAGCTTGAATACTTATTCGATCCGGCTTTAAATTGTTATGGAAATGAAAAAGAATTGTTGATTCGAATTCGTGATTTGGGATATAAAACTGTTTGCATTTTTAACATTTATTTGCATCATTTTGGGAAAATGAGTTACAGTCAAGTAAAAAATTTAAATATCGGACAATGTCAAATTGATAGTGACAGATATATAAAAAGAAAACATGGAAAATTAGAATGAACAATTCTAAAATTTTATATTTACATGATAAAGAAAATTGGGCTATTCATAATGTTGGAAAGTTATGGTTAGAACATAAAAATGTAAAATACATTCATTACAGCAACGCAGATAAAGAGAATTTGTCTGAATTTGATATTATATGGTACGGCTATTCTATTTTGATAGAACGAACTAAAATTCCTTTTATAAAAGAAAAAAGTGTAGTTGCTATTCATGACCCAATAGAATTACCAAAATTAAAGCTAGATTCAAATACAAATATAATAACAGCTTCAATAGAAATTTATAATTGTTTAAAAGAAAAATTTTCAAAAATAAAATTAATACCAACAACTAGTTTATTAAATTATAGAACTCATATTATAGAAGTCGAAAAACCAAAATTAATTGCTATATCTAGCACGCAAGCAAGAAAAAATTTAAATAAATTATCATTAATTTATGAACGATTAAAAAATGATAATATAATTGCAGATAAAAAAATAGGATATGATATTATAAATAATTATGAAGAATTTTTGGATAGATATAATATTTTTATTTGTACATCTTTAAAAGAAGGCGGTCCAATTCCAGCTATGGATGCAATGAAAAGAGGATGTATTGTTCTTACTACTCCAGTTGGGCAAATGCCAGAATTAATTGATGGCAGTAATGGGTTTATTTTAAATTCTGTAGAAGAATTTGTTGAGAAGATTATTTGGATAAAAAATAATCTTTTGTGGTTACAACAAGCAAGAAAAAATGCTATTAAAACGATAAAAGAAAAAAGAGATAAAACAAAAATACAAAATATGATAAAAAGTTATATTGGAGAATTAAAATGAAATTTGATTTAGGAGGAGTTCAAGATCATGATGGTTATATTACTGTAAATCTTACTGGAAATGCAAGAATAAAAGAGAACATTTTAAATTTAGATGCTTTTTGTAAAGATAATACAGTTGAAGAATTTTATATGTCACATACGTATGAACATATTTCACCAATTAATTCTAAAAAATTTATTAAAAATATTTTAAAAAAATTAAAAAATGGTGGAAAATTACATATTATACAAACTGATGCTAAAAAAGTTTTAGATTTATATAAAAAAGAAATTTTAGATTTTAAAGCCGTGAGAGATATTATTTTTACTCCAATTAGTAGAAGAATAAAAGCGTATAAAAATAGCAATGAAGATTTAATGGGACATAAATATATGTGGGGTGAAGAAGAATTAATGGAAGAATTACTTTTTTATGGTTTTTCAAAAGTAAAAAAAATTAATGGTGGAACTTGGAAATTTGATATTGAAAATTATTTTCCCAATGATAATATGCAAAAATTTTATAATATTAATATACCAAATTTACGTATAGTGGGGATTAAATGAAAATATTAGTTATAGGATACGCACATGGTGGCACATCATTTACAGCAAGTTTATTTCAACATTTTGGACTTGATATAAGACATGAAGATTATCGTGGTGCAGATGGCGTATCTAGTTGGCCTTATGCTGTAGATGATGATTTTCTTAATAGCGTTCTGGGGTGGAAACAAAGAGGAGATATTTCTCAATATGATATAGTATTACATCAAGTTAGAGACCCTTTAAATTCGATTAGGTCAGTAGCACCAGAGCCAGAATGGACAAAAATTTTTAGAAAACGCCATTTATCATTTTTTGATCATGATAATCCTTTAGCTTCTGGATTACGTTCTTGGACAGGTTGGCATGAATTGTGTGATAAAATAGCGCATTGGACATATAAAATAGAAGATTTATCAAATCCAGATATTTGGAAAAAATTTAAAGAATTATGTCAATTAGATAAAAATTTAGATTATCCTAATTTAAAGAAGAATATAAATTCTAAAAGAAATAAATCCCATGGGCTTTGGAAAAATATTAATAATTCATGGGAAAATTTTAAAAAAATAGATCCAGAATTTGCTGAAAGAGCTTATAATTTAGCAATTAAATACGGATATAAATATGATTAAATTAATAACTGGATATGGAAGAAGTGGAACAACTTTTATAGCTCAAAATTTGAATAAAATTAACGGTGTTAAATGCTTACATGAAAGTTGTAAACTGTATAAAGAAATTTATTTGGGAAAAAATAATAAAGAATTTTTAAAAAATTATTATCAAAAATTATATGATAATAATATAAATATTGAAGTAGATAGTCATTATAGAACAAGACTTAAAGATGTAAAATACATTTTTGAAATTAATAAAATTTATATATTGATAAGAAACGGGAAAGATGTAGTACGTTCTGCTTTAAATAAACCTCTCCCAGAATGGTTAAATAATTATTTAAATTCTTTACCGGGCTCAACAAAATTAGAAAAATATTGTTATTGTTGGATTAATGATATGAAAAAATTATTTAATGATATAGAAAAATATAATTTTAACTCAACTGTTTATAAATTTGAAAATTTTACTTCAAATGTGAATTATTTAAAATCTATGGCCAATGAAATTACTGGTATAAATACAAATATAGAATTTAATATAAATAAAGTGAATTTTACTAAATCAACTGTTTATGATTGGAAAAATAAAGATGATGAAATTTTTGAAAAAATAGCTGGTAATTTTAATAAACATTTAGGATATTAAAGGAGAACTAATAATGGATGAAATTCAAAAAGTATTGATTAAAGCTGGACGTAAGGATCTGGCTCAAGAATATTATAAAAAAAACGTTTATGAAAACTTATTTTAAAGGAAGTGATGTTCTTATTGATCCCATTTCACCATCACTTATTACTAGGTACCCAGCAGGTTCATGGGTAAAGCAAAGAACAAAAGTAAAACTTTTAGAAAATGTGCCAACAGACAATAAAGTTGATACAATAAAAGTTAAATACGAAGGAAATGAAAAGAATATTTATGATTTTCAAATGATAAGAAGGGTATAATATGTGTGTTGTTGCTCTTAAATATTTTGACAAAATTGGATGGGTTGGAGTAAAGAATAGAGACCGAAACTATAAACCTACAATTTTGATTAGACAATCACATAAGGATGATATTGAAAGATTGTATATTTGGGATGAAAAAACAAAATACACAGAAGGAATTAATGAATTTGGCACTAGTATTTTATCATCTGCAACAGCTGTAAAAAATGATGAAAAAGAGGGAGATAAAGAAAATAAAGGAGATGTTGATGAAGTTTTTTATTCACCCGATGGAAAAGTTGTTAGAACTGCTTTATTAGAAAAAAACATTTATGATTCAGTTCATGTTTTAGTAAATAAACACATAATAGGAAATACAATAGTTTTTAATAAAAATAAAGCATTTCTTATTGAAGCAGCATTTAAAGATAAAAACGACGATACTAGTTATGAATACAGAATAAAAGAAATTGATAAAGATAACACAATAACGAGAACAAATCATGGTTTGTTTTTAAAATGGATGGGATATCAATATAATAAGAATGATGAACATGAAAATAATGCAAGAATTTCTTCTGAAACAAGATTAAAAAAAGTAAGAGAAGATATTAAAAATGTAAAAATTTATGATAAAATGCTTGACTGCATTTCGGATACATCCAACATCAACCCACAACTGAACCCATTGCGGATAGATAACTCTAGAACTAAAGTTTTAAAAACTACGGGGCAATTAATGATAATTCCCAATGAAATGACTCTTTACTATAGACCAATTTTTTGCAAAGTTTCATTCGACTTTAATAAACTTGATAATCCTAAAAGTAAAACCTATTTTCAGATACTTTCATCTAGAAAAATTTTGAAAAAAAATTCTAATATTAACTATGAATCATTATTGAATAATTTTATGAAAAGAGAAATATAATGAATATTATTCCCATCATTATGCAAACGTACAATCGTATTTCATACACAATGGAAGTAATATCTTCCTTCCATAATCATTTATTTTATCCGTTTGAATTAATAGTTATAGATAATGGTTCTACAGATGGAACGCAAGAATATTTAAAATTAATGAAAGATATCGGGCATGTGCATCATCTTGTTTTAAATGGAGAAAATAAAGGAATAGCAAAACCAAAACAACAAGGCATTGAAATTGCTAAAGAAATAGCAAAAAAGAAAGATGTAAAATATGTCGTTATTACTGATAACGATATAGTAGTACCATTTATAAGAGATAATAACGCATGTGTTCTTACAAAAATGGTTCAAATTATGGATGGACATCCTGAAATAGGAATGATGGGAATAGATTTGAATAGAGACAATGCGCCAAATTATCAAGAATGGTGGTGGCGTCTTAGACAACATCCATTAGATAATCCAGAATTTGCAGAAATAGCAATTGGTTTTTGGTTTTCTATTACCCGTTTAGAATATTTTAATGAATATTCTTTTGAAACTGCTCATACATCTCTTTATGGTCGAGTAGATGAATCATATCGTAATTTTTGCTATCAAGAAAAACATAAAAAGATTGGGCTTTTGAAGGGCGTTTCAATGAAAGATAGAAAAGGAAAACATGTTGAGACCGTTCCAAAAGTTGGAATTCATTTAGGATGGAGTGAAGATCTGGGAAATGAATATAGCAATTTTAAAAAATTGGAACGTGATAAAGCAAACAAAATTTGGGCAGATACAGGCAAAAAATGGTAATTTTCTAATCTTTTTATATTTTTTATAACTTTTAATCAATTGTGTTTGCTTAAAATAGGAAATATTTATGGCGGATCCAGGTTCTCCAAGTTTAGTATCTCCAAGTGATGGTTCTAGAGTAGTAGGCAATGTTATTGTTTTTACATTTGAAGTGCCTACTGATTCAGATAATGATATTTTAGTGTTTAGAATTGAACTTGATACCAATAGTTCAATAGATACTGAAAGCAGCGATTATATGACTGCAGAAAGTCGCCATGCTGAAGATCAAAAAACGTATGGTCATTGGGAAGTAAAAGATGGATCTGGAAATTGGATTGATATGCCAACTGGTGGTGTTGGTTCAACATATTATGGAAGACAAGCAAGAGTAATACTCAGATCACAAGATACTAATGTATTTCCAACAAGAGAAACAAGTTGGTATTGGAGAATTGGTGTTGGTGATGGAATGAGTTCTGCACCAGTTTTTAATCAAGTAATTTTTGGACAGGCAATATTTGGTTCATAAGGTTGATTTATGTATGATTATAAAGCAAAAGTAATTCGTGTAGTAGATGGTGATACAGCTGAAGTAGTTATTGATTTAGGTTTTAATGTCACTATTAGAGAAACTGTTCGTTTTGCTCGAATTGATGCTTATGAAACTAGATTAGGCAAGAAAACAACACCTGAAATGAAGAAAATTGGACTTGAAGCAAAACAATATGTAATAGACACAATTGAAGGAAAAGAAATTTATCTTAAAACATACAAAGACAGCGGAAAATATGGTCGTTATATAGCTGATATTTTTCTTGATTTTGAAATGACTCAAAATCTGAATGATGATTTAGTCATTAAAAAATATGCTGTTTATAAGGATTATTAAATCATGAACAAAGAACAAACAACCAAAATAGCTAATGAAATATTAGCTTCAAACAAATTTTGGCGTCTTCCTAAAAAGACAATTGGTAATGATGTTTATAGATTACAAAAAAATTTATCATCACTTTATAAAAGTTTAAGTAATGATAATGATTTAGACATGAAACAACTTGATGGAATAATAAAAGGATTGCAAAGAGTTAAAAGTTCAGCAAAAGAATTTGATACATCAGATTTAAGAAAAATGCCTAAGGATTATTAATGCCTACATTTACTTATGATGCTAATAGCGCTACAAGAAGTTTTGATTGGAATGAATTATATGATGCAGATGCGCAAAATAGAGATTTTAATTGGGAAAGAGGAAAATTTCATTATTTAACAATAGTCCTTTCAAATTGTCTTTATAATGGCAATGTTTTTATAGCTGATATGGCTTCACTTGAATCATTAGTTCAAGATGAATTTGAAAATATAACTAATTTAGAATTTCGTGGTGTTGGTTGTTCAATGGTTAGAGGCGAAACAGATTCTTTAACAATTGGTGTATCTGCTGGATTTTATGCAGATAGCGCTAATTTAACTGAATCAGAAGCCTTAAGTCTTAGAGTAGCTTCTAATACAGCAATAACAAATATAAGTGGTTTGACAGTTTCAGAAGTTAGGGTAGAATCAACTCTTATTCAAAGATCGACTTATTAATGGATATTTCTAGAGCAAAAAAAGAATTAGAAAAGAAACTTAAAGGAAAATGGGTTTCGTTAAAAATAGAGAAGGCAAATAATAAACAAATTATATCTGTAAATATTTATGATAACGGTTCAGTAGGGGAACTTCCAGAAAAAATTTATGGATACGATGTTAAATATATCTTCATGGGAGATAAATAATGGATAATATACAAAAAGTGCTAATTAAAGCCGGTCGTAAAGATTTGGCAATTGAATATTATAATAAAATTGCTGGAAAAATAAAAGGGCCAGGAATTCCTGATGGAACTGGACCCATGAAAGATAGCGAAGAATGTCCTTATAAAAAAGAAGATAAAGAAGCTACTGCAAAAAAAGCTTCACCTAATCTTCAAGCAATTCAAGCTGTTGTGAATAAAACAATTGGTTTCGAAATTGCTAAAATTCTTGATAATCTTTGAATTGAAGCGGATACTGCAGAAAAAGCAATGAAAAATCCTGGAATTAAAAGAAAAATTCTTGAATGTATGATGTTAAAAAAGCTATTGATAAATAGTAATAAAAAATCTACAAATATTCCAATGTCTTGGGACGAATTTAAAAAATATTATTCAAATGCTGGTGCAAAAATTATTGATAAAGGTGAAAAATATTATGTTACGTTTCCAAAAGATAAAAAAGTAAAAATTCCGCTTAAAAAGTTGGATAGACAATAAAGATTCAAAAACAATAACTCATCAATGGAAGAAAAAAGATTTTAAAGATTAATTAAAGTTTATCATCATTAAAAAACGAAATTAGATAATGACAAAACATACTGGAATCAGAGCCTACGCATTTCAATGCAGTTATAATTCAGATAGTTGGTTAGATAATCCGACATCATTGATCAGCGCTTTGCAATCTGCTTTGAGTGGTATTACTGACCTTGATTCGTATGCTAGATTAATTGTCTACAATGTACGAAATGCTTCACGTAAGGAAGTTGAAGTAGAAATAGATGGTATTACTTATCTTAATAAAACAGAGCTTTCTGCTTCAGAAAATGACCTTCTTATAACAGATTTAGAAACAGCTTTTAATGGTATTTCTGGATTTGCATATGATCATGTTAATATAGTTAATGATATTTTTAGAGAAGATGCGACATTGAATTGGCCAGATAGTAGTTATGAAAGGGTATAAGCGTGTCTACAACTGATGAAAATCAAGTATACGTAACTGGAGTTCTTTATAATAGTTCTGCATTTCCAGATGATCCTCAAGATTTGTTTGATATAGTTGATGAAAAATTTAGAGAACTTGATGAATTATCTTTTGCAGATTTAAATATAAATCGTAGTGAAACTCGTTTTTCAGATGGCGAAACAAGAGAACAACTTCTTATTTTTATGAAAGGCGTTTCTTGGGATGGAAGTAATTTTCTTTCTGATACAAATTCAAATACTTTAAGAAATAATCTTGTAACAAAATTAAATAGTATTTCTGGTTTATCTTATACTGATGTAGAAATACGAACTTCAAGAGAAACAACATAAGGAAAAGGAAATAAAAATGGATAAAATTCAAAAAGCATTGATTAAAATTGGTAGAAAAGATTTGGCAGCAGAATATTATAATAAAATTGCTGGAAAGAAACTTAAATTGGAATTATTTGATCCGATGAAATATTTGACTGGAAAATCTTTTGATGTAGTTTTTTCTGGAACAAGAGATGAAATCGAAGATTATGCTAAAAACAAAGGATTACAAAAAGCGCGAGGATATGATGGATATACACAAAAAGGAAAAGTATTTGTAATAGCTGGAAAAATAAAAGGGTCGGGAAATCCAGATGGAACTGGGCCAATGAAAGATAATAAAGAATATTATAAAATCGCTGCAAAAATTTTTGTTACAGATGAAAAAGGGTATAAAATTCTTCAACAAATTAGAAGAGATTTGACAGACATATCTTCAAAAGTAGCACAATTAAAAAGAAGTGAAGATAAAAAATTAGGAGAAATGAGTAAAGACATTGAGAAAAAGCTTGATGCAATACGTCAAACAATTTTTGATACTGATTTAAAAAGATAATAACATGAAGAAATTTTCTGAATTGCATATTATATTTAGTAATTGTCTTAGTGGTGGAACTGCATGGAATGAGATCACATCTCAACTTGTAGAAAATCTTTATGAAGAAATGACTAGTGTTGAAGGGCTTGAATTTAAAAAAATTAATTCAAATACTGTAAGAGGACAACATAATAGTTTTACACTTAGCCTTTTTGGAGTATTTTATAAATTTAAAACAAAACATGTTCATAATTCTACTTCATTACTTCTTGAGCAAATAAGAAATGCAACAAATAAAATAAAAGAATTAACATATACTGAAATAAGAGTTGAACATACAAGACATCTTTCAAATTTTAGTATTAGTCATGACATTCTTAATAAAATGAGACAGGCTTTATAATCATGATGTTATCAAATAGCAGAATATACATTTTTGGAGTAACATATAAAGAAAAAGCTTGGCTTGATATTCTTGAAACTAATGAATTATCTGGATTATTAGCTAATCATCTTAAATATGCTATTCCAGAATTAGAATATCAAAATATGCAATTTATCAATTGTTCAATAAATGGGAATTATAGTACTGAAATTCATTTTAATAAAATAAGATATAAAGAAAAAAGAACTATTGAAAAAAGTGATATGAAAAAATTATATAGAGCAATGACACTACAATTTGGAAAAATTCTTCAATTTAAATATAATGTAATGAATATTGTTAATGATGAATATTCTAAGAAACCAAGCGAAGGTTTTATGAGAGAGGATCTTTACTATGCCTGATGATCAAAATTTGCTAGGTTACTGTCCTATATGGAAAAAAGCATGTTTGCAAGAAAAATGTATAAGTTATGAATCACATACGAAACAACGTTTTAAAAATATAAAAACTGGAAATTATATTCCGATAGATCAATTACATTTTTATAGTGGGCTTTCTCAAAGCGAACTTGAAGAAACAGTTGAAAGACATATTCGTATAGCTAGAGAATGTAGAGCTTTTGGAAAAATAATTCAAATAGAAGATATCATTGATCATGAAATTCCAACTGAGGAATAATTGTGGAAAGTTGTGAAATTTATATTAAAAGCGTTAGATATGAAAATGCACAATGGACAGACAATCCAGATGAAATGCTTGATGCTTTATATAATAATTTGAATGAGATAAGAAAATTTTATTTTGTAAGTGTCTCAGTAAATATGGCACAAGTATATAATATAAGTTTAAAAGAGCCCAACTATGATTCAATGATACTTTATTTAAAAGGTTGTAAGTACAAAAATACAGAATTTTTATCTGAAGAGTTAATAGAAGAATTAGAAATAGAGCTCAAAAATAAATTAAATTTTATTGAAGGTTTAGATTATGGTGAAATTGAAATCAGAACTTCAAAACTCTATACAAATAAAATGTTAGGGTTGTGTTAAGGAGAAAATATGAAAATAAATTGGTCAACAATGAAAAATTTTATAGATCAAACTGGTTTATATCATTTTTTAAATTGGATGGAATTAAATGATGCATATTATATTTGGCTTGAATATCAAGGTCAATCATTTAATTGTCTTCTTCCAATTGGAACTCAAGATTTAAAAGATTTTATAGATAATTATAAACCTAAAATTGTTCTTAAAAATGATATTGCGCTTGATGGACAAAGAAGAACAAAAATAACTCATGTTTTTCTTGGAAGAACGTTAAGAGTCCATTATGTTTTGATAAATACTGCTACACTTGAAAGTAATGATACAAGTGGTTGGACTACAGTTCATTTAAAAGATGCAGATGGAAATACAACAGAAGACGGATCGCAAGCTACTAAAACATGTATCGATTTTGAACCGTCATTTGATTATGAAATTTATGGTGGTGGACTTCAAACAATGGAACCTATGGAAGATAATTTTTATGGTTCGGCTATTCTTCTTCCAGATATTCCTGAAAGTTTGGGTGGAAGTGTTTGTAGTATAAGAAATAAATTATTAAAACAACCTAAAGAAGATATATTTATTGCAGGATTTGGAACAGTAGAATTAAAATATAATGAAGAACAACATACAAATAAAGTAAGAATACAAATTGATCATCCAGCAGGTGATACTCATAAATTTCAAATAGAGATTCAATATTATGCTTAAAAATTAAGGAGGATTAAATGCAGATTCAGCCAACTGACCATATATTACATTTAAGTTTTGATGATGAAGCTTTTGGCAGAGCAGATATTTTTTGTGGGCATTTTAATAAAAGACAAGTAGCATCAAAAACGTATAAGCCCCTTGAATTTAGTGCTACAAAATTACCATTTAAAGATAAATCATTTGATTTAGTAATGGCAACAAACGTATTAGCTTATGCTCATCAGCCATTTGTAATTTTTGAAGAAATTAAAAGAATTAGTCGAAGAGCACATTTACGTGAACGTTCTGAATTCGCCGAAGTTTTGTTTGGATGGCCAGATACTCGTTGGATTGTCAGCGTTGAAAATATGCAGCTTGTTATTAAAAGCAAAAATGAACAAAAAATGGGAAAATTTGGACCTTTCTTTCATGGTCTTTATGCAAATGATCCAACATTTTTTGATTATATTTCACAGGCTCCAGGTTTAATGAATGTTTCAGTAGATTGGCATGAAGAAGATGATATAGTTGAAGAAGAAGAATATTTTGATGAAGAATTTGTATTGCCTGATATAGATGAAAGACCTTCAGAAGGGCTTTTTGAAGATATTGATTCTAAAAGTGATGAAAGAGACCAAAATGATGGTTTAGCAAAAGTTAAAAAAGTAAAGAAAACAAAAAGAGTAGTAAAAACTATTCTTCGTCCTTGTCAAACAGAATATGTTGATAATGTAAGAATAAAACTTGGAAAAATAACTGATCAAATTAATGTACGAAATCTTTCTAATAAAAATTTACAACAATAAATTCTAGAAACAATTTTCAGGGATTTACTTTTGAATGTAAAATTCAAGGGTCCTATTTATAATTGTAGTGGTTATTCAAAATTAAAATTCTTGTTTTTAGAATTACATGAATTGGGCGTTAATGTTCAGATAGAACATATCGGAAATAAAGATAATATAGAATTCATAAATTTAGAAAAATTTCAAGAATTAGAACAAACTGAATTAACTGATAATTATATAAATATTGCAGCTGGAATAGGCCCTCAATTACGTATAGATAAAAATGCTGCTTATAATATAGCATATTCAATGTTTGAAACTAGTTCAATTCCTGAGAATTGGGTAAAGTTTTATAATGAGTTTGATGAAATTTGGACTCCAAGCAATTTTTGTAAAAAATCTTTTGATATAAAAGATATTCGTTGTCATACTGAAGTTATACCCCTGGGATATAATTCCAAGCTTTTTAAAAAGAAACATTTTGAAAAAAGACATTTTACATTTCTTGCAGTAGGACAATGGGTTGATCGAAAAGGTTGGGATTTACTCGTTAAAGCATATACTCAAGAATTTATAAATGATTTTAATGTAAGACTTTGTATAAAAACGAATGAGCCAAGAAAAGCTAATTCTGAATTAATAAAAGAATATCTTCCAGAAGAAATTTCTACATCTAATATGCCAAGAATAATGATTAATAATAAACCAATTGGCGAATCTCAAGTACCATTACTTTATCAAGAAGCAGATGTTTATATTCTTCCAAGTAGAGGTGAAGCATTTGGTCTTCCATTCTTAGAAGCAATAGCATCTGGGATTCCTGTTGTAGCTCCAGATTTTGGAGGTCAAACAGATTTTATTAATGAAGAAGTTGGTTGGTTAATTCCAATAAAACAGCTTAGGCATCTTTCAGATAGACTTTGTAAAATTAATTCAGCGTATAAAGGACTTTGGTTTGCTGAATCTGATATAGAAGATATTAGGCAAATGATGAGATATATTTATTATAATAGAGATGAAGTAAAAGAAAAAGGAAATAAAGCAAGAATATTTGCAGAAAATTATACTTGGGAAAAAATAGCAAAAAAAGCTGAAAAAAGATTAAATGAAATATGGGAGAAATTATGATTGATGATTCAAAAAATATAGTAGTTTTTGGATGTGACGGAATGCTTGGACAAGATTTGATGGAAATGTTTTCATACCAAGATGGTGTATATGTAAAAGGATATAATAAAATACAATGTGATATTTCTGATAGAGAAGACGTTTGGAGTTATATTGGTGATACGCATGGAAGCATTACAAATGTGATTAATTGTGCAGCATACACAAATGTTGACGGTTGTGAAGATAATCCTGATTTAGCATATCTTGTTAATGATAAAGCTGTAAAAAATCTTGCAGAAATTTGTCTTGAAAATCAAATTCATCTTACACATGTTTCTACGGATTATGTTTTTGAAGGTTTAGCATCTGAGCCTTATTTAGAACAAAGTGAAACTATTCCTCTTTCAGTTTATGGAAAAAGCAAACTTGCAGGTGAAGGTCATGTAAGAGCTATGGGAAATAAAGGTCTTATTATTAGAACATCATGGCTTTATGGAAAAAATGGAAAAAATTTCATAGATTCAGTAATAAATAAACTTGATTTGGGAACTCCAGCTAAAGTTGTAAATGATCAAATTGGTTCGCCAACATATACAATGGATTTAGCAAATGCTATTATTCAGCTTGTAATGGCAGGAAAATCTGGAATTTATCATATTACGAATAGTGGGCAATGTAGTTGGTATGAATTAGCAGTTAAAGCGGCTCAATTTGTTGATTTGAATCCGGGCTTAATTCAACAAATATCTTCAAAAGATTTAAAACGAAAAGCTGAAAGACCAGCATATAGTGTTCTCAATATGAAACGTTATAATGATACATTTCCAGAGCCCATGAGAAGTTGGGAAGATGCTCTTTACCAATATCTTTTAGAAACAAAAAGGATTTATGAATATTAAAAGGGGAATGAAATGCAAATTACTCAAACGACATTAGAAAATATGCTTGAAAAAATAACAACATGCACTTCAAATAATACTTTGATTTGGAATAATTATATGCAATCAGCAATTTTTTCTGATAATGAAAAAGTAGATATTTTTCTTGAATCGAAAAAGATAATAATACGTTATATTGATAATGATAATAAAAGAACAAAATTTCTTTTTGATAATGATAAAAAAGATTTAATGGATGAATCTTGGTTTTCAACAAAATATAATAGTTTATGTTCTGCAGTTCAATCTCAAATGTCTGGTTTAGAACAAACAACACTTACATCATTTTTAAATAAGATGTCATAATGAAATTTATTAGACAAAAAATTAATGATGTTATAATTATTGAACCAAGTGTGTATGAAGATAGTAGAGGATTCTTTTTAGAAACATATAATAAAGAAGTTTTTAAAGAAAATGGAATTGATGCAGAATTTGTTCAAGATAATATGAGTAGTAGTAGATATGGAACTCTTAGAGGGTTACATTATCAACTTGAACCACATGCTCAAGGAAAATTAATCAGAGTTATTGAAGGCGAAGTTTTTGATGTAGCAGTTGACATCAGAAAAGATTCTCCAACATTTAATCAATGGGTTGGAGCATATATAAATGAAGAAAATAAAAAATCTATGTTTATTCCAGAAGGTTTGGCTCATGCTTTTTTAGTTCTTTCAGAAAAAGCATTATTTCAATATAAATGCACTAATTTTTACTATCCAGAATCTGCAAGAGCAATCATTTGGAATGATAAAGATTTAAATATAGATTGGCCAATTAATCCTATGATTATTTCAGATAAAGATAAAAAAGCAAATTCATTTAAACAAGCGATTAAGGAAATAAAATGAAAGTCTTAATAACGGGCTCAACTGGACAAACAGCTTCATATCTTTGTGATTATTTAAAAGAAAATCATCCTGAAGTAGAAATGCATTGTACAAGACGTTGGCGAAGTAGAGAAGAACATATAGGCTCTTTTAAAAACGATGTTATTTGGCATAATTGTGATATGAGAGACCAATTTAATGCACAATATTTAGTAAAAAAAATAATGCCAGATAAAATATTTATTTATTCAGCAAATAGTTTTGTAAGAGATAGTTGGTTTAGCCCGTATTCATATCTTGAAGAGAATACATACCATTTGCTTAATGTAATGAATTCAATACTTATTATAAATAATGTTGATATAAACAAAAAGAATGATGTTACACTTCAATATAACCCTAAGATCTTTGTCGCTCTTTCATCAGAAGAGTATGGGCATGTAAAACATGGTACTGTAATTACAGAAGAACATCCATTACTTCCAGTAAGTCCCTACGGAGTTTCGAAAGTTACGGCGGATTTACTTGCGTTTCAGTATTATATGTCTTATGGAATGAATGTTCTTCGTATTAGAACTTTTAATCATGAAAGCGCTCGTAGAGGGGATATATTTGTTACAGGTAATTTTGTGAAACAAGTTGTTCAAATGGAACTGGGAATTAGAGAAAAAGTTTTACATGTAGGTAATACTGCATCTGTGAGAGATTGGTTATCGGCAAAAGATGTTATTAAAGCTGCATGGATAGCTACTGAGAAATGTATTCCCGGAGAAGCATATAATGTATGTAGTGGAAAGGCTCATACAATTGATGAATTTATTGAAAGATGCAGAGAATTATCAACAATAGATTTCAGAATTGAAGTGGATGAAAATAGAATCCGCCCGTCAGATGTTACATGGCTTTTAGGAAGTAATGAAAAGTTTGTAAAAGTGACAGGATGGAAGCCTGAATACGATTTTATGCAAGATACAGTTCCCGAAATGTTTTCTTATTGGCGAAATCGTTTAAAAGGATAAAAAGGAGACTATAATGCGTTTTTTCAAACGTGGAGAAGTTGCTGATTCAAAATTTACTTTTCTTGATAGTGAAGATAATCAGCCACTTGATATTGATGATCCAAAATATAAAATTGCATATTTTGATGGTCCTACTGAAATTATTGTAGTCCCAGAAACAACATTGACAAAAGTTGCTGGTTCTATTGGAGAATATATAGTAAATTGGACTATACCGACAAATGCAGTTGAAAATGAAACATATTTTGTTACAGCAACTGGAATACATCCAGTAGATAATACTATTACTGTAATTGAAGATTTTTATAGAGTTCTTCCTGCTAGCTTTTTTGGAGGGGGTGGTAGTGGGGGAACAATTGGTTTGGTGGCTAAATTCACAAAACCATAAATAATTTTCTACTATTTTTATAATATCTGCCTGTTAAAGATTAAAACGTCTTTAATGGGCTTTTTTATGCTAAAAGGATATTATTATGGCGGTTACACTTGTAAGAGGCCAAGAATTAACAAAAAAAGATTTAAATATTTATATTTTTGAAACAACTACCCCGTTGACACCTTTTGAACCATTTAGAATAACATATACAATATATAGAGTAATTTCTGACAGATTTTATAATCAGCATTGCGGAGAAGAAGCTCTTAGAGAAACTGTAAATTCTGTTCCATTACCCTTTGGAATGGGAGAATATTTTGCGCCTTGGGTTATGCCCAAAGATATTCAATTGGGTCCGTATAGGATCAAATGGCAAATTAAAAAATATGTAGATTCACCATGGTGGGAAGAAGCAGAAGAATTTGAAATTGTAGCACCGGGTTCAATATGCACTGATAATGGCAGTGATTCTTCAAGAAATGGACCTTTCCCCCACAATGAATATAAAGGAGGATGTGATGAAGGCGTTTGATCTTTTCAAGGGGGAAAAATGGATAATAGAATCAAAGAATTCGTATCCCATGCAATTTTCGATATGCTCAATAATAAAGTCGATATCACTATTAGAAATTCATCATATCTTAAATATAGTTCCGGAATAAATAATGTATCTGTAAGTGGATGGTTTAGTGAAAGTGATTCTTTAGAATTCGCTTGCGCAGTAGGAAAATCTCAAAAAAATTGGATTCAAACATTTGTTCATGAATATTGTCATTTTCAACAATGGAAAGAAAAAGAATCAACATATACCCGTTGGGATGATGAAACTGATTTATTAGTAAAATATGATGAATGGCTTGAAGGAAGAGAAGAACTTACAAAAAAAGAATTAATAAAAGCTACAAGAGTTATTCAAGCTTGCGAATTAAATTGTGAAAAACGTTCAGTAAAAATGATAAAAGAATGGGATCTTCCTATTAATATAGATGATTATATCAAAAAAGCTAATTGTTACATTTATTTTTATAATGCAGTTTCAAAATATAGAAATTGGTATAAAAAAGCTCCTTATAATGTTTCTAAAATAAATAAATTAGTTCCGAATACATTTCAAAAATCTTATGTTAAAAGCCCAGAAGGGTTTGATGAACTTTGTAATGAACTTTGTTTAGATAAACGAAGGAAAAAGAATGAAAAATATAGAAAAAATAGCAAAAGAAATTTTTGCAAAAAGTCTCACTAATATTTCTGATACCATACAAATAAATCTTGATGGAATTGATATGCAACTTTCACGTCATGGTGAAGAAAGAAAATTTCGTGATAAAGGTGAAGAAATAAATGAAAGAGAAATTATTAACACAACAAGAAAAGGAATTAAAGCAGTAATTCGTGATATTGCTAATGGTGAAATTGAACAAAGACCGAAAGTTCATATACATAATAAAGCCACTGATTTAAATGTAGTAGGACACATGATGATGCAAAAAGGAAAAGATGTTTTTGTAGTTATCACAATAATGAGAAAGAAAAATTTTATACCGAAATCTGGCACTATAACTTATGAGGTTTAATATGAATAAACGAGGAAAATTTGATTTTGATGATGGGCAAATTCATATTCGTTATGAAGATGAAGATGATGTTATGGAAATTCGCCCGGTAGCTTGGGAGTTTGTAATTAAAGAAAAAGATTCCGGTGATGAATATAGTACTGAATTCGATTTTCTTGAAGATGCTAAAACAGCTATGCAAGAAGAAATTGAAGCAGAAGATAGAGACCGAGAAAAAATTTATGATGGAAAAAATGTTGAAGATAAGCCAGATAAAGAAAAAACAAATAAACTTGTTGAAGAACTTTGGGCAGAAAGAACTGCTGCAATTTCAGATAATAAATAAGGAAATAAATAATGCCAACACTTAAAAGAGGTCAAACTGTTACAAAAGATGATCTTAATGTTTATTTCTATGTAGGCGGAAGTCTTTCAGATCCATTCAATGTAACATATACATTAATAGATTCTACTTCAGGCGTAGATGAAATTATAGGATTGCCAAGAAGATCACCACAGAAATTTGCTACAGGCAGTTTTTGGGCCCCTTGGACTGTACCAGACGATGAGCCTCTTGGTTTGCATAAAATTAAATGGTTTTATAAAGAGACTGCGAATAGTGAAGAATTAATTGATACTGAAGAATTTGAAATTGTAAGTGAATGTACTGCAATGAAACAGGAATTTCCTGATTTTATCAAATATCTTATACAACAACTTCGTATTAAACTTAGAGATGTGAATCCAGATCGCGATTATCATTTTGCGAGTCCCTCGTCAGAAGAAACTATAGCTTCTTTTACTAGGACCAGAGGGTACCGTTGGCCTGACGAACAACTTTATGGGCATTTAATTCAGGCTGCTAATTATATAAATTTGATGCCACCTGATACTAGTTTTAGTCTTGAAAATTATCCTGCTGTATGGCAACCAATTCTTCTTCAACAGGCGATGGTTTATGCACTTTGGGATTTAGCAATTCTTTGGATTGGTGAAGAATTTAATTATAGTTTAAATGGTATCAGTCTTGATATTGATAAAAGTAGTAAATATCAAGGGGCAGCAGATAGTCTTCAATCTTCATTAGATAATTCTATTGAAAAAGCGAAAGCTAGAGTACACATAATTAAGGGATTAGCGCAATCAAGATTTACGTTTGGAAGGGGTGCAGCGTTAGGCCCATGGACCGGAGGCAATAATATTAAACGTTGGGTTGCTACTGGAAGTGGTGGCATAATTGGATTAAGTGGAAGATAAAAATTTTAAAAATAAATTAATTTGTAAATAATAATTTTTAAATAGCAAAAGGGAGATTTAACAATGTCTACAGGTTCAAATAATTTTCAATATCCATCTGCTATTGACCAATTTATAACATGGCAAGATGATGTTGATAATATAATAGCTTCTACTGTGAATAATGCTTATGATAGAATTATAGCAACACAGACAGAACTTGGAACAGATCCGGCTGGAAACAAAACTGATGTTACGTCAAGACTTAAAGTGTGGATGGATGATGACGGAAGAATGAAAAGTTATGTTGAAGACAGATATGATCCAAACAGTGGTCTTCCGGCAGGAGTTACTGGTAACAGATATATTGCAACAGCAACAGCAAACGGCTGGACAGCAAACAATATTTATGAATATAACGGCGCTTCATGGGATGAGACAACAGCTGTTGAAGGAATGATTGTATGGGTAAAGGATGAAGATGTTCTTTACACTTTTGATGGTTCAAGCTGGAGTGAATATTCAAGTGGTTTGTCTAGTTTAAATCAGTATGAAATTCTTTTTGGTGATTCTGATGGAACAGAAGCGCAAGCATCCACATTTGTTTACAATTCTGGAAATGTTGGTATAGGAACAACAGATCCACAGAATATTGTTGAAATAAAAGTTTCAGATGATACAAATTATTTAGCATTGGCTGGAACTATTGCGCAGTCAAATTGTATAATGCATATTGAAAATACAAAGAATGATACCTCTACAAGTAGAAGATTTGCATTTATGGATTTTGGAGCTTATTCTAATTCTATATATCCGAATATAGGGCGATCAATTATAGGAAATGTTACGAATGATGATGGCGATGGTAATTTTATAATTGCAACATCAAGTCAGTCTGATGGACTTACATGGGAAAGAATGCGTGTTACTGATGATGGGAAAATAGGTGTAAATATAGCTTCGCCTACATGTGAATTTCATGTTGATCGTTTACAGGCAAGTGAAACGGCTTTTTGTATTCAAAACACCAGTTCTGATACCGGTGCTAAAGCAACAATAAGAATAAAAACAGATTCAACAAAATCCTGTTATCTTGATTTTGATGATTCGGCAAATGCAGGAAGAATAGAATATAATCATTCAAGCAATTATATGATGTTTTCAACAAATGCTACGGAACAGATGATTATTGATTCTGCTGGTGCCGTTGGAATAGGAACAACTAATCCGCAAGATACACTGCATGTTTTTGGAAATATTGTAGGAAAAAATGACGATACATCGAATCTTGGAAGTTCGGCAAGACGTTGGGCCAATCTTTACTTGGCTTCAACAGTTGACTATGCGAGTAATCTTAATTTTAATTCATCCGGAACAAAAATGACCCTTACAACTAGTGGAAATCTTGGTATTGGTTCGACACAGCCTGCTAATAAATTGGATGTTGCCGGTGCAGTTGACATAACAGGAAATGCAACAGTTGGGGGAAATTTTCAGGTAGATGGTACGACA
>Ga0102958_1000045_pt1 | contig 21866 bp, 20 predicted proteins | sample SalPonF2_B_D1_MG_FD_84513 | JGI IMG/M metagenome (GOLD analysis project Ga0102958, IMG submission 84513) | Salt pond soil microbial communities from South San Francisco under conditions of wetland restoration - Salt Pond MetaG SF2_B_D1_MG ...
CAGCGGGCGTTGCTCAACGCGATCGAGTCGATTATCGCGACCACCGGCGGTCTGCCGGTCAACCTGATGATTACCGCGGAAGGCGAAGAGGAACTCGGTTCGCCGCACTACCCGCAAATCGTCGATAAATACGAAGCGCGATTGAGAAACGCCGATGGCGTATTGTTTCCGTTCAACTCGCAGACACCCGACGGAAACGTCCTGATCAATCTCGGCGTCAAGGGCATTCTGTATGTGGAAATGGAGGCAAAGGGCGGGCCGCAGGGCGGGCCGGCCAGGCACGAGATCCACGGCTCGTACAAGGCGATTGTCGATGCACCGGCGTTACGCCTGATCCAGGCGCTGGCGTCGTTGACTAGCGCCGACGGCAACACGATTACCGTACCCGGTTATTACGATGGAATCCGGCCGCCGACCGCGGAAGAGCAGATGCTGATCAACGGCATGGCAGCGGACTGGGACGATGCCCAGTTGCTGCAGTCGCTTGGCGTGACCCGCTGGATCGACGGTCAGACCGGTGTCGATGCAATCATGGAATACCTGTACATGCCGACGCTCAACGTCGACGGAATCTGGAGCGGATACACCGGCGAGGGAACGAAAACCATTCTGCCGCATATCGCCACCGCGAAGGTCGATTCGCGCCTGCCGTTGGGGCTCGATCCGGAGCAGGCGCTGGCGAAGATCCGCAAGCACCTCGATGACGGCGGCTTCGAGGATATCGAGATCCGCAAGTTCAGCGGCTACCCTGGCGCACAAACGTCGGTCGATGCGGCACTGGTCAGGGCCGCAATCGGCGTATTCAACAAGCGTGGGATCGACGTGGCGGTGCGGCCGCGGCTGGCCGGCAGCGCGCCCTTCTACCAGTTCACGGAGCGCCTGGATCTGCCCCTGGTATTCGCGGCGCTCGGCTATGGGACCGGCGCGCATGGCCCCGACGAATTCATGGTGATTGAGGCGGCCAAAGGCACGAACATCGCGGGTCTCGCCGACGTGGAGAAATACTACGTCGACCTGTTGTACGCACTGGCGCAGCAATAGGCGCGGCGCCAGGTTGTCGACGCCACCGCACACGCGATCTGATTGTGTGACCTCTTGTGTGACCTCGAGGCGGGCGCATGACAGCGCCAATCGGGTAGTTGCCTGAAACGCTACCGGGCTGACGTTGGCCGCCTGCTCGATCAATGCTGTACTCGGGTTGGGACAGGCATATCGTTTTGGTGATCCGGAGCCACGCAAGATCGCAGACCCGATCGTTATCGACCAGGATTTCGTCGAGCTGGCCGGGCGCGGCGATGCCGGCCTGGGGTCCGGACGACGCGGGTGCTGGCCACGATCTTCGACGGCGCGGTGGTTTTTAAGTCACAAGAATGGACCGTGCCGGGTGAGGCAGCCTTCAGAGCGGTTTGCGAAAACGCAGTACGAAGCGATCCGTGCGACCTCTGATCTGCGGGTCGAAAACGCGTTTTTGATAGTCGTCCGCGGGATTGCGCAATACCCCGGAGCGATCTTCGAGGACAAATCCTGCCTGCTCGATATCCCGAATTACCACGCCTTCGTCAATGCGATGAAGCGCGGTGGCGATTTCGGCGGGATCATCGCCCGGTCTTGCGATGTGATCCACAACTCCCAGCGTTGCGCCCGGTTTAAGTGCGTCAAAGATGGCGTGCAGCATGGCTGCCCGATCGATGGCGGGCCAGTTCTGATCGGGGCGAACGTAGACGTCATGGTAGGCAAGGACAAGGAAAACGCCGTCGAGACTGGCCGGCGCCAACTGTATGTCCTCTGCCTCGGTATCCAGGCGAATGACATTCGCCAGTCTCTGATCGCGGTATCGCAACGCGAGCGCATCGGCAAGAAATCGCCGATGCGCCGAATTGTTGTGTGCGTAGACCTTCCCCTCCGGGCCTACGACTCGCGCCAGCACTTCGACGTAGTAGCCGCCGCCGGAGAACATCTCGAGAACCGTCATTCCCGGTCTGACATCGAAAAAACGCATTACCTCCGCGGGTTTGCGGTTGAGGTCACGGTCGCGGTCAGTAGCCGGTCTGTCTGGATTTGCGACAGCGGCGTCGATCGGGTCGGATGGGGCCGGCGTATCGCAGGCTGTGAGCAATGCAAGCCCGGCTACCAGCGCGGGCAGGGCGGCCACGACGGTTCGCGCCCTGGCCGCGATTGCGCCTGCCGCGCATTTTGCGAACGGGTTTCTCACCCGGCGAGTGTAGCGCGGGTTTGTCAGTACGGCACACCGGTGGCGGCGCAAAGAAATTCCATCATCGGGGTAGCGTCGCGGTAGTAGCGGCTGAGTGTTTTCACGATGTCGTCGCGGTAGAGGTCGGAATGAGCCAGATTTGCTACCGCGACAAAGTCCTTGCGCTTGAGATCGTCGATCAGCGGGTGATCGGCAGAGAAACCCCTTGGCGGGCGCTTGAGCGAGGCGCCGGTCATGCTGAAGCGGCGCGCGAACGCGCGCGAATCGCGCGCCCTGCGCCATTCTTCGGGACTGTCCGTGATCGCGCTGCGGATATCGCGCAGCGCCACGGCATCCGGGTGCCACAGCCCGACGCCGATGAAAACCTGTTCGGGATCGACGTGGAAGTAATAGCCGGGTGCGTGCACATCACGGCCACGCTCGTGCCGGAACTGGATGCCGAGGTTGGTCTTGTACGGACTCTTGTCGGCCGAGAATCGCGTATCGCGGTAGATTCTCATCATTGAGCCGCCCGAGCGTTTTGCCACCGCCCTGAAGCGCGGTGCGAATTTTGCCAGCGGTACGGCCATGGCTTCGATAAATGCCAGCGCCGGTTCCAGAACGTGTTGCTCGTAGCGATGCTTATTGCGCTTGAACCATTCGCGGTCATTGTGCGCAGCCAGCTCCTCGAGAAAACCCGCGAGGTCCGGTGTGAATGCCGTGAAATTTTTAGACGTCATTTCCCCTTTGACTCCGCTGGAATATAAATGTGCCGGATTGTCATCGACGGTTGCGGCGCCGGGTAGCGCAGGCTCTGCAACTTCGCGGCAAAGCGAGCGTGCTTCTGCTAAACATAGCCCAATGCATCACTATTTTGGGGGGATCGTGATGAATTGGAAAATCGTCTTTATTGGCGGTCTTGCCTGTTATGTTGCGCAGTGGATTGCTGGTTTTGTCACCGGTGCGGTAATCCACGAGGGCATACTCGATCCGGTCTACATCGCGACGCCGCAGTTCTGGCGCCCGGAACTGGTTCAGGACCCGCCGGACATAATGGCATTGCTGCCGCGCTGGATCAGCGCCGGCCTGATCGGGTCTTTTTTGTTCGCCGGGATCTACTCGTTGTTGCGCCATGCGTTCGCCGGGCCTGGCTGGTTGAGAGGGCTCAAGTTCGGCCTGATGGTCGCGGTCATCGCCGCGTCGGCGATGCTTGGCTGGTCCGGAGTCTTGGCCCTGCCGGATGTCATCTGGGCATGGTGGGCGTTCGAGAGTTTCATCTACTATCCGCTGGGCGGTGCCGTACTTGGCTGGGTTGCCGCGCGACTTGTTCCTGATCCGGGGTTATCACCATGACTGATTCGTACCTTCGCATTGCATTGGTGCAACAAAAGGCCGGCGAGGACCGCAACGCGAACCGGGCGCGCGGTATCGCGGCGGTCCGCGCGGCTGCGCGCGATGGTGCGAGGCTGGTGTGTTTTGCCGAACTTGCGTTCGATCCGTTCTGGCCGCAGGTGCCGGCCACCGCTGCCGCGGCCGACAAGGCCGAGGCGGTGCCAGGCCCGACAACCGAGGCGTTTTCCGAGCTCGCGCGCGAGCTCGGCGTCGTCATCGTTCTCAACGTGTTCGAACGTGACGGCCGGCACTGTTATGACAGCTCACCGGTGATCGACGCCGACGGCTCGCTGGTGGGCGTTACCCGGATGCTGCATATCACCGAATACCCGTGTTTTCATGAGCAGGGCTATTACACGCCGGGCGATCGCGGGGCGCCGGTATTCGACACCGCCGCCGGCCGGGTCGGCGTTGCAATCTGCTACGACCGCCATTACCCGGAAGTGATGCGGGCACTGGCACTGCAACGCGCCGACCTGGTCGTGGTGCCGCAGGCCGGGGCAATCGGCGAATGGCCGGACGGTCTGTATGAAGCCGAAATGCGTGTAGCGGCTTTTCAGAATGGTTTCTTCACCGCACTGTGCAATCGAGTCGGCCCTGAGCAGGCGCTGCATTTTGCCGGTGAGAGCTTTGTCTGCGATCCCGCGGGACGGGTGATCGCGCGCGCGGGAACGGATACCGAGGAAATCCTGTTTTGCAATCTCGACCTCGGCGCGATCGAAAACAGCCATGCGCGGCGGTTGTTTTTGCGCGACCGGCGCCCGGAACTGTATGGCGACTGGCTCACCTAGCCGGGGGCGATGCGGCCGGGCGTGATTGCTTGACGCTATGCAGCGCGGCGATGTACTTTGCAGACCTCTGCCACAGGTGTCCCATGATCCAACCGGGTCTGGGGTGAAACGGGAAGACGGTGCGCCGGGCATGATGCCCCTTGGCAATTCCGTCGCTGCCCCCGCAACGGTAGGCGAGTTTGCGAGCAATCTCTAAACCACTGTGCTGGAAGCATGGGAAGGTGATTGCTCCAGAGCCGTGACGGCTTTACTCGCGAGCCCGGAGACCGGCCTGAGGTGAGAAGTGGACGTCGGATCTCGGTGGGAGATGGCGTGCCGGTTTCAAGGGCGATTGGTCTTTTGTCTTCGATCTCCGGGCGCAATCCTCGCGGTTGACCGATGTGGCTCGGCAGGGCGTCGGTGGGGGCGCCGGGGGGCTCGCAGATCGGTGAAAAAGACTTTCTCCGCAATCGTTTTGTCGGGATGCGCCGTCGTGGCTGGGGCCCAGGAACCGGCTGAGCTGGATCCCGTGGTGGTGAGTGCGTCGCGCGTGCCTCTGACCCTGTCCGAGGTGCCCGGCAGCGTCACGGTGATCGAGCGTGAGGAGATCGAACGACGCCAGGTCGTGCATGTCGCTGATCTGTTGCGTTCGGTGGCCGGCGTATCGGTTAGTCGTTCGGGTACGGCCGGCTCGCAGACCCAGGTCCGCGTGAGAGGCTCGGAGTCGAATCACGTGCTCGTGCTGATCGACGGCGTCGAGGCCAATGATCCAGCCTCCGGCGATGAATTTCGCTGGGAGCAATTGACAACGTTCGATGTCGAGCGGATCGAGATTGTGCGCGGTCCGCAAAGTGCATTGTGGGGCAGCGACGCACTGGCGGGCGTCGTCAATATCATTACCCGGCGCAATGTCAGCGGTCCGGCGGCATCAGGATTTGTCGAGGGCGGCTCTTTCGGAACCGTCTACAGCGGTGCCAGCGCCCAGACCGCGGGGGAACGCTGGACCGCCTCGGTCGGTGCGGCTTACCTCGATAGCGAGGGCAGCAACATTTCGCGCCACGGTGGCGAGGACGACGGCTATCAAAACCTGACCGTGACGGGTAGCGCAGGATTGGACGCGACCGAAGCACTGCAGTTCGAGTTCGGCGGCCGTTACGTCGATGCCGAAAACGACTATGACGCAGTCGACTTTTTCGAGACCGGTTTGCCGACCGACGCCGACCTGGTCAGCGATACCGATTCGTTGTTCCTGTCGTCGATCGCGAAACTGAGCTTGTTCGACGATTTCTGGCGCAATCAGTTCAAAGTCACTTATGCCGACAGCGACAACGACAACCATGCGGACGGGGAATCAAGCGGCTCCACGGCTGCCGACACGCTGGGGCTGTACTACCAGGGCGGAATCGAATTCGCAGCGGGTCCCGGGCTGGCACAGCATGGGTTAACGCTGGCGCTGGAACACGAACAGGAGGATTTTTCGCAACGCGGCGCGGCGTCGGATTTCGGCGATCCCAATCAGGATCAGAACATGGACAATACCGCGTATGCGGCTGAATACGTGGTACGTGCCTACCAGCGCCTGGTGCTGACCTCGAGCCTGCGCTATGACGACAACAGCGATTTCGGCAACGAATACTCGTGGCGCCTCGGCGGTTCGTACCGGTTATCCGATCGGGGCAGCAGGGTGCGTGCCAGTATCGGCAAGGGACACAAGGCGCCGACCTTTATCGAGCGCTTCGGTTTTTTCCCCGACCTGTTTATCGGTAACCCCGATTTGCGCCCTGAAGAATCGCGCAGTTGGGAGATCGGTGTCGACCAGGCATTGGCCGACGGGCAGGTCGAGATCGGCCTGACCTATTTCCGGGCCCGGTTGGAGGATGAGATAAACGGATTCGTGTTCGATCCCGATACCTTTCTTTTCACCGCGCGCAACGTTAGCGGGACCAGCCATCGCAAGGGCATGGAGGCAAGCGTGACGGCACGTCTCGGCGAACACCTCGATTTCGGCGGCAGCTATACATTTACCGACTCGACTCAACCGCAGGCGCAGGGTGGGCACGAGGACGAGTTGCGCCGTCCGCGCCACATGGCGGCTGCCGACCTCAACTATGCGTTTGCCGCCAATCGAGCCAACGTCAATCTGGCGGTGACCTACACCGGGGAACGTGACGATGTATTTTTCCCGCCGTTTCCCGCCGATTCCGAGGTGGTCAGTCTCGACAGCTACACGCTGGTCAACCTTGCGGCGAGTTACCGCTTCGGTCACGGCACCGAGTTCTATGGCCGGATCGAGAATATGTTCGACGAGGACTACGAGGATATTTACGGGTTCAGCAATCCCGGCGTCGGTGCGTTTGCCGGGCTGCGGATCGCGTTTGGCAACTGATCGCGGCAACCGGCGCCGGGGTGATGGGTTTTACTATGGCGGCACAGGAACTCAATTGCTGGAAATGCGGAACGCCGGTTCGCGAAGAACCGTTGCCGCTGCAACGCCTGGCCGAGTGCCGCCATTGTCGCGCCGAGCTTCATGTCTGCCGCATGTGTGAGTTTTACGATACCGCGGTGGCCCGGTTCTGCCGTGAGCCCGTCGCCGAAGAAGTCCACGAGAAAGAGCGCGCCAACTTCTGCGGCTATTTCGTTGCTTCGCCGGCGGCCTACGTGGCACCGGACAGCGCACCTGCGGAGCAGGCGCAGCGCGACCTCGAGCGACTCTTTGGCGATGAGTCCGGCGCTGATCCGGCAAGCGACGAGGACGCGGCCCGACGCCAGCTCGAGCGTCTGTTCGGCGATGACGACGAGACCTGAGCCCGCAACCGCGCTTTAGCCAGCCAGGCTCAGCGTCAGCCGGCGAATCCCGGCCTCCTGTTGGCGCACGTCCCGCAACAGGTCAGACATCGCGCCGGCACGTGCGAGGTTGTGTTCGCCGCGTCCCGGATAACGGGTCGGGTCCCAGCCGAAATAGTTTTCGTTCAACGCATCAGCCGCGAAACGGCAGGCCAATTCGAGGCAAATCTGGATGAGTCCGTCGGTCAAGGCACCGGTTTCCTCGCGTTTTAGCAGTCCGGGGGTTGTCCCGGCGTAGCCCTCGAGCGCTGCCGTCAACAGGTCGAGGTCGAGTTTGCCGGGGCGCCGGTCCTCGCGGCCGGGGTTGCACCAGGAGCGCAGGGCGTCCCCCATCTCGAGCGGCCAGCGCATCCGCGTCAGCGTGTCGAGGTCGATAAGGCAGACAGCCTCGCCCGAGGAATCGAATATCAGGTTCGATATTTTGAGGTCGCCGTGTGAATGGCGCTCGGGCAAATCCGACAGGTCACGAAGTAACTCGGCCTGACGCAAGAGGTCCTCGGCGAGTGGGGCAGTCGCATCGAAAAGCCGGTGATCGTGCTTCTCCATGAGTGCGGCAGCCAGGTTTTGCAGGTGCAGCGGCGTGTCGTGTACACCGGGCCGGATCGATCGGTACTCATAGTCAAAGCCGTCCAGCACGGCGTGAAAACGGCCAACGAGTGCGCCAGCCGCACGGGCGCGCGCCGGGCTGTCGACGAAATCGATGCTGTGTCCCGGGACAAAGCTAAGCACGCGCCAGGTACGGTTCTCATGGATGATCGAAGTGGCCCCGTCCCGGGTCAGAACGAGCCGCGGAGTCACCATGCCGTGTGCCGCAAGATGACGAGTCACGGCATCGATATCTTCATTGACCTCCGGTGCGAAAATGGTATGCAGGCGTTGCAGTACCAGTTTCCCGTCTCCGGGCCCGCTGAGAAGAAAGGTGTCGTTGATCAGGCCGGTGCCGATCCGCTGCTGCGACCAGTCCGCGGGCTCGGCCCAGTGCGCGATCACGATGTCGGGTGCGGTGTCGAGGGTCACGCTGTGCCTTGTTTCGCGGCGGAACCGGGGTTTTGGTCGAGGGCCGGTCCGGTGCGCGGTCCTGATCTGAGGTTTCGTGCAAGCAAATGATACAGCAGCTGTGCAAAGCGGCAACGTAACGCTGAGCCGATGGTGTCGATTCGACCCCAGTGCCTGGAGTACGATCAAGCGATGTTGAACGATGCTGTTCGTCCGCGTTTGCGGATCTTTGCGGTCCCCCTCCGGCTCGGTGTTCTGCTGCTGGCGCTTTCCAGCAGTTCCGCGGTCGCCACAGATGCGATTGAATTCGACCTCGATCAGGTGCGATGGGTCAATCGGATACTGGTGGTAGCAGCGGATTCGCAACAACAGCGCGATCTGCTGGCAATGGCAAGCGACGCAAAAGCGCATTCCTGCCAATTCTCGAATCGGGATTTGCGGATGTTGTTGATAGTTGCAGGGTCGACCGTTTTTTTTGATGGCAAGGCGGTGGGAGCGACATCGGCGTCTCGGCTGATAGCGCAACTGGGGTTGCCGGACGAGGAGTTCGCGATGCTCCTGATTGGCAAGGATGGAGGGATCAAGCAGCGCTGGCGCAGTGCCGTGCCAGTACAGGAGATTTTCGCGGTGATCGATGGGATGCCCATGCGACGCAGCGAAAGCGACGCTGACCTCGATTGCCGGTGATCGGCTCCCGCAAAATGCGGGTCCGCTGATCGGATTTTCGTTTGTCGCAATGATTTGGAATGGGTCTGGGCCGAGATTTGTTCGGAGCGCGGATCACCGGGTTGGTGGAGTTCAGGTACAGCGCCGATCTGTCGCATGCGCGCGCCGGCGACGCTATACAGGGCTCGCGCCGGTTGCGCAAGGATCCGCATCGCCGGAAACGGCTGACGTCGCTTGCGTTGAGCGGGGCATCCGGAGGCGATTCGGCGAATCATCTGCTGTGCGATACCGGCATTGCCGAGTTGCAGGTGTCGGCGGGACCGAATCCCCCGCCGCTGGTCCCGGCAGCGTGGGATTGCCGCTCTGTTTTCTTTGGCAAGCCCATGCCCGCTCGGTTACTCTTGTTCTCGCTTTGTGCCTGTACCCGGCTAACCGGGGCCGGTCAGGCGGCAACCCCGGCAGGGAGCTGAACAGCGCGTGAAATCCACGGTTCATTACAGGGAAGTGCAGAGATTCACTCAGCCCTGGCTGTGGGTTTTCATCCTCGCCACGCTGCTCTTTGTACTGGCCACTTTCGGCTGGGCGCTTTACCAGCAACTTGTGCTCGGAGAGCCATGGGGCAACAGGCCGATGTCCAATACGGGGCTCGTTCTTTCAAGTTGTGGTGCGATTGGCGTCTCCGCGGCGATTGTGTTGTTGTTTGTGGTGTTGCGGCTGGAGGTCGAAGTGCGCGACGACGGCGTCCACGTAGCGTTCCGGCCGCTTTCGCGGCGGGTCTTCAGCTTTTCGGATATTCGTCAGTGCACGGCGCGAAAATACCCGCCGCTGCGCAATTACGGGGGTTGGGGCCTGCGCTCGAACTTCCGCAGCAATGCCTACACGGTAAGAGGCGATTCCGGGGTGTGGTTCGAGTTTCACGGTCAGAAGCCGGTTCTCGTGGGATCGCAGCGGGCGGAGGAGCTTGCAGATGTCGTCAACGCAGTCATGGCCAGCAGGACCTAGCGGCCCGGGCTTGCCTGCTCGCCCCTGCGCAGTTGCTACGCTATATTCAGACGCGTTTTACCGGCGGCGGGACGGATAGGGTGAAGGCGCGGCAATTTCGCCTTCGCACGCGATCATGAGTACATTCCTGACATCGATCTTGCTTGTGGGGCTTGGTGGCGCACTGGGCGCAGCCTGCCGTTATCTCGCCGCGCTGGCCGGGCAGACGTTTTCGATTGATTTTCCCTATGGCACGCTGACCGCGAACCTGCTTGGGTGCTTTGTTATCGGGTTTCTGATGCAACTGGTCGTTGCGTTCAACTGGCCTTCGCCAATGGGGCGCCTGTTTCTCGCGACCGGGTTTTGCGGCGGCCTCACGACGCTGTCCTCGTTCGTTTACGAATTGCACGCGTTCATGCAGGACAAGGAATATTTTTACGCATCGCTGTATTTTGGCGGAACGCTGCTAGGCAGCGTGCTGTGTTTTTATCTTGGCGTTCTTCTTGTCGCCACCACGGTCAGGTAATTCTAATGAGACAAGACGGCGAAGCGACACTGCTGAGCATATACATCGGTGAGGCCGACAAACTGCAGCATAAACCGCTGTACACGGCGATAATCGAGGCCGCGCGCGAGCATGGCCTTGCCGGGGCAACGGCATGGAGGGGCCTGATGGCATACGGGGCCAAATCGGTCATTCATACGTCACGCTTGCTGGACATGTCCGCGGACCTGCCGATTGTGGTTGAAATTATCGACGAGAAAAACAAGGTCGAGGCATTCTGCGATGTCCTGGACGAAATGTTCGAAACCGCCGACGCGGGTGTTCTGTTGACTACCCATGCGATTGGCGTGCGCCGCTATCTGCCCGCGTCAGACGCTGAGAAATAGCCGCCGCGGCCGCGTGCCCAAACCGGCGCAGTCGCCACGCCGGTTTAGTCGCGGCAACTAGCTTAGTATTGGTAGTCTGCGGATGCGAGTCCCGGTCGCCGCAAACAGCGCATTGGTCAATGCTGGTGCGAGCGGTGGAATCGGCGGTTCGCCCACCCCGCATGGCGGGTACGGGCTGTCGACGATGTGCATTTCCATGTGGCGCGGCGTATCGCCAATGCGGGCAAGGCGATAGCTATCGAAATTGCCTTGTGCAACCCGGCCGCCGTCAACGTTGATCGCCAGCCTCAGCGCGGTGCTCAGTCCGTCCAGTGCACCGCCCTCCATCTGCGCGATGACGTGATTCGGGTTGACCGCCAGTCCGCAGTCGATTGCGCCGACGATACTGGTGACACTGAAGTCCTGTGTCGATACAGCCTCGACCTCGACCACGAACGCAGCATACCCGCCGAAAGTGAAATGGCCGGCGATACCGCGGCCGCGTCCGGCGCCCACCGGCTTGCCCCAGTTGCCTTTGGTTGCGGCGAGATTCAGAACCCCCGCGAGACGCCCCGGGTTCCACTTGGGCCCGCCATGATTCGAGTAGTCGATTTCGCGCGAATCGCCGAGCAGGCGCAGCTGAAATGCGAGCGGGTCTTCACCGCGGGCATGGGCGATTTCATCGATAAAGCTCTGCACCGCAAATGCATTCGCGGTGTGCGCCGGCGCCCGCCACGATCCGCGCGGAGCGCCCGATTTGAGTGAAAAATACTCGAGACGCAGATTTGGCGTCAGCTGGGCCGGGAAATCATCGGCGTAGAGTTCGCTCTTCCAGTAGTCGGTCTCGGGAAGATTTGGCCGCCGGTAGTATTTGGAAGCACTCGCGAGCCTGTGCGTCCAGGCAATCAGATTGCCGCCGGCATCAAAACCCGCGCTTAGTTCGTGCAGACCGGTCGGACGGAAAAAATCGTGTTGCATATCGTCTTCACGGGTCCATTGCAGCTGGATCGCCCGGCCGGCCGCTTTCGATATCAGAGCTGCCTCGACCGCATAGTCCGTTGTCAGGCGGCGTCCGAAACCGCCACCGAGCCGTGTAATTTCGACCTCGATATTCAGGCGATCGATGCCCAGTGCGGCATTGATGCCGCGACTGGCTCCCGACGGCATCTGCATCGGACCGATGACCCGGCAGCGGTCGCCGGCGACATGCGCGATGCAATTACCGGGTTCGAGCGGGGCGTGTGACAAGTACGGCGAGTGGTAGCGCGCCGTGTGGCGCATTGCGGCCGCGCCCATCGCCGCGGGAAAATCGCCATCGTCGCGAACGATCTGGCCGCTCCCATCCAGAGCGTCCCGCATCTGTTTTTCCAGTGTGGCGGTCGTCTCGTGCTGCCATGGCCCCTTGTCCCATTCGATTTCCAGGGCCTCGCGGCCCTTTATTGCGGCCCAGGTCGAATCCGCGACGACCGCGACTCCAGCGGCCAGGATGGTATACGGCTGTCCTGGTTCGGGGCCGTCGAGACGTACGATGTCGATGACTCCGGGTACTGCGCGCGCGGCTCGTTCGTCGACCTTGACGACCTTCCCGTCGAACCACGGGCACCGCGCGATGACCGCATGCGCCATGCCGGGGATCTCGGCGTCGATGCCATAAACCGCCGTACCGGTGACGATCTCAGCGGCATCGATGGTGCGGCGTGGTGTGCCGATGATGCGATAGTCCTCGCGCGACTTGAGCACCGGATCCTGCGGCGGAGACAGTTTCGCCGCTCGGGCCGCGATCTGACCGTAACGCACACTGCGTCCCGATTCCGTGTGGTGCACGGCGCCTGCGCCGGCCACACAGGACTCCGGGGCCACATTCCACGACCCGGCTGCCGCTTCGATCAGCATTTGTCGTGCGGCTGCTCCGGTCTGTCGCAGTCGATCCCAGTGCCCGGTAATGCTCGTGCTGCCCCCGGCGCCTTGCGGCACATGTTTCCAGGTGTAACCGTCACCGTCCGGGTTTTTCTTTATAGCCAATGGCATTTGTTCCACCGAAACCCGGTCCCAGTCGACCTCCAGTTCTTCGGCGACGAGCATCGGTAGCGAAGTGCGCACTCCCTGGCCCATGTCGGGGTTGGGGCAGGCGATGACAATACGGTCGTCGGGTTCGATCCGGATACAGAAATCCAGCTGAGTAGCGCCATTTGCGCGGGCCTCGAGCAGCGGAAATCCGATCATCAGGCCGCCCGCGGCGGTGGCGCTGGCCTGGAGGAATTCGCGACGCGATATCATGGGGCCTGTCATCGATCATCCTCCTGGCCGATCAGGTCGGCGGCGCGGTGGATGGCTTTGCGGATACGCCAGTAGGTCCCGCAGCGGCAAATATTGGTCTGCAGCCTGTCGATGTCGTCGTCGCTGGGATTGGGGATGCGTTCGAGCAGGTCAGCCGCGGTCATGATCTGGCCGGCCTGGCAGTAGCCGCACTGCGGCACATCGATTTCCAGCCAGGCGCGCTGTACCGGGTGATCACCGTTCGCGGACAAGCCTTCGATTGTTGTCACCGCACGGCCATCGAGTTGCGAAACCGGGAGCATGCAAGAGCGTTTCGCGCGTCCATCGACATGCACGGTACACGCTCCACACAGACCCGCGCCGCAGCCGTACTTGGTCCCCTTCAGGCCGACCCTTTGGCGAATAACCCACAACAGTGGCTCGTCGCCATCGCCGTCATGCTCGACGGCGCTGCCATTAATTTTGAATCGAATCACCGCTTCCCCCCGTTGCAAGAGTGTTTTTTTGTCCGTCCTTGTTGTCTGACATCGTCTTTGCCGCAGGGTTCGCAGGAGTCGATTGTGTGACGGTGCGCAACCATGAACCGGCGCCGATGTTCTACTATCGCGTTTCCCCAAACATAGTCCGGAATTCGAAACGGTGCAGAGACTCTCGCCAGCGTCGGTACTCATTGTCACGAACATGTTCGCGTTTCCGCTCGCGTCCGCCGCGGCAGAGGTTCTTCTCGATGAGCACGGCTGCCACTACACGGGCGAGGGCGCCGACTATCACTGCCATGAAGGCGAATTCCCGGGCCAGACTTTCTCTTCGAAGTGGCGAATGCTGATGGCCCGGCGCGAACTTGTCATAACGCGACAGACATGGGCGGTTGTCACCGATGCCGCGCGCCTTGCGCGCGGCGAATCGATGTCCGGGGAGAAGCCCTGATCAGTTTCCGCCGGCGTCTGGCGGATTTGCGACATTGCCGCGGCGGCCCGATGTCTGCAGCAGCCGGCCCAGCCGTTCCAGTCCATCGAGCCCCGTGGGTTCATCGTCGAGTTCCGCGATTTTGACGACCGCCGTTTTGTGGCCCTGCAGACGCGAGAACGCCGCATGAGCGCGGCCGCGCCTCGAGTAGTAGCGGCGCATGGCGACGTGCATTTCTCCCAGTTTGTCCGCGTCCGCCATGTGCAGCCCGGCAGCGATTTCATCCTGATCGGCGCGAAACCACTCCGGATGAGCCCGATTCACGATCACCGCGGCGAGCCGGTAGCCGCTATCGCGCAGCGCGTTGCGGAAGTCCTCGGCTTCCAGAATCTTGGCCGCGTCCAGACTCGAGACCAGGACGAACGCAGTTCCAGCGCCGGTCAGCAGCTGATGCGCAGCCAGGCTCGATTCACGAATGTCACCGGCAATCGTGCGGACTCCGTCAAAGAACCCGGTCAGTTCGGCAATAAACTCCTTGCCCGTCAGTAACTGCAGAATGCTGAGCGCGGCATGGGTTCCGCGTCGAACCAGTCCGCCCAGTACACCGCTCTGGTCGGGGTTGCTGCCGAGCCAGCGCGCCACACGTCCGTCGAACAATGATGCAAGCCGCTCTGGCGCCTCGAGAAACTCGGCGGCATGCTCGGTGGGAGGGGTGTCCAGCACAACCAGGTCGTAAGCGCCGCCATTGACTGCCTCGCTTAGCCGCAGCAGAGAGGTGAATTCCTGGGAGCCCGACAGGGTCGTGGCGAGTTGCTGGTAAAGCTTGTTGTCGAGAATTCGCCGCGCCTTTTGCTCGTCAGCAGTGACACGCCTGATGTAGTCCTCGAATATTGTGTCTGGCTGGATCATTTCTGCATGCAAAGTGCCACTGCTTCCCAGCGGCACGTCGATTACGCCACCGCCTTGTTGCAGGCCCAGGGCAGCGGCAAGGCGCCTTGCCGGGTCGACGGTCAGCACCAGCACCTTGCGTCCGGCGCGCGCTGCGACCAGTCCCAGCGCAGCGGCGATCGTCGTCTTGCCGACACCGCCGCTGCCGGTACACACGATCACGTTGTGACGATCCAGAATGCGCCTCATAACGGGCCAGTCTCGCGGGCCAGGGCGGCAATCAGGGCGTCGCCTTTGTCGATAAAAAGCTGCGGCAATTGCAGCGTGTTCTTGTCGACCCGCCGCAATTTTTTCAGCCATTGCATTTGCTGTATTTGCACGGCCCGAAGGTGAGCCGCGAATGCAGTGGCCGGGCTTGATTCCGGAGCGGCCGCGAGGTGCGAAATTTCCGCCTCGGGCAGTTGCGGTTGCAGCCTGTTGCAGACGATGCGGGCAGCTTGTCCGGTCTCCGCGGCGATGGCGGCATGCAATTCCAGTGCTTCGCTGACCGGTAGCTCCTGCGCCAGCGTTACGATCACGAAACGGCACTTTCGCGGATCATTCAGAACTTCGAGAATAGTGCCGGTCTGACGGCCGACCGGGCCCGCTGGAATCGCCTCATGGATGCCGCGCGGTGCGCGCAGAAGAGCCAGGAAGTGGCCAGTCGAGAATGCATCGATCACGATCAGGTCGCGATCGGAACGGGCCCACCGCAACCGATGCGGTCCCGTCGCCTTGCCGATCAGGGCAAGCTCCTTCAGGGTCGGTGCGGCACGCACCAGCGCCCGAATAATTTTATTGTCGAGAAAAAAATCGGCGGCGCGCTGAAGTGGCAGGTAGTGGCCGACGTATTCCCGCAGGCAGGCATCTTCCTCCCATCTTTCCAGTTGCAGGTCAGGCTGGCCGGGATAGGTTTTGCTGCCTGGCGCTAATCCGAGCAGCCGCTCGTAAAAGCTCTGCCGGCCGAATTCGACCAGCAGCGTTTTGCGTCCGGCCGCCGCCGCTCGTAGTGCAAGCGCAGCGGCAACGACGGATTTTCCTACGCCGCCCTTGCCGGTGACAAACAGGATTTCCGGTTGAGGGCCTTCTGGCTTGGCCATTTCGCTGGCATCGCTCCGGGTACGGGCATTGCGGCCAATACTACCGGTGCGGCGCCCTCGTCTGCATACGTGCTGGCCGCAGCCGGCAGTTCCGATGCCGGGTCAACGCCGTCCCAGCTCGACTTCGATGTAATCGTCGATCAGTAGTTCCAGGATTGGCAGCGTGACCGAGCCGCTCGCCAGAACCGTGTCGTGAAACTTGCGCAGGTCGAAGTTTGCGCCGAGCTGCTGTTCGGCGCGCCGCCGTAACGCCTTTATTTTCAATTCTCCGAGTTTGTATGAGAGCGCCTGGCCCGGCCATGAAATATAGCGGTCGGTCTCGGTAGTCACTTCGTGCAGCGACAAAGCGGTATTGCCGGCCAGATATTCCAGGGCCTGGTCCCGGGTCCAGCCTTTGTCATGCAAGCCGGTGTCGACAACGAGCCGGCAGGCACGCCACATTTCGTAGGTCAGGCGGCCAAAGTCGTCGTAGGGGTCTTCGTAAATTCCGGATTCGACCCCGAGCCATTCGGAATACAGCCCCCAGCCTTCGCCGTAGGCGGATATGTAGTCGTATTGCCTGAAGTCGGGTTGCGCTTCCTGCTCGATTGCCAGCGCCCACTGCAGGTGATGGCCGGGAACCGCTTCGTGCAGCGTGAGTGCGGGCAGGGTGTAGAGCGGGCGGCTGTCGAGCGCGTAGGTGTTGACCCAGTAGTAACCGGGCTGGTTACTTCCTGCCGCGGGCGGCACATACCGGCCCCCGGTATATTTCGGTGCGATGTCATCCGGTACCGGGGCGACCGAATACGGCGTGCGCGGCAGCGTATTGAATAGCGCCGGGAGTTTTCCATCCATCGTTTTGGCGATGAACGCCGCTTCTTTGAGCAGGTCCTCCGGGGTTTCGGCATAGAAACGCGGATCGTTGCGCAGGAATGCCAGGAAGTCCGCGAACGAGCCGTCGAAACCGGTCGCGTCGATTATCGCCTGCATTTCAAGGCGAATCCGCGCGACCTCGTCTAGGCCGATCTGATGGATCTCATCGGCGCTCAGGTCGAGCGTGGTGAACTGGCGGATTTTGTGTGCGTAGTAGGCGCGCCCGTTGGGCAGTGCGAAGGCGCCCAGCGTGGTGCGGGCGCCCGGAAGATACTCGTCACGCATGAAGTCGAGAAAGGCCTGGTAGCCGGGGATGACCGAGTCTGAAATTGCCGTTCGCGCGGCCTGGCGCAGGCGCTCGGCTTCAGCGGCCGAAATCGAGGGCGGCATTTGCCTGAGCGGCGCGTAGTAAGCGCTGTCGTCCGGATCGGCGACGATGTGGGCCGCAATCCCGCTGTCGAAGCCCTCCAGAATCACCCGGGGCTGCGTCATGCCGCGCTCGAGTCCGGCGCGCATGTTGGCGATTTGCTCCGAAACATAGCGCGGCCAGTCCTGCAGGCGCTCAAGATAACGCTCATAGTCGGCGCCGTTGCGGAAGGGCATTTCACCTGGAAGGCGGGCAAACGCCGTGTGAAAGCCCTCGTCGACCAGTATTGGTATCTGGTAATCGCCAAACTCGATGTCGGCTATGAAGTCGCGCAGCTGACGACGAAAAAGCGCGGCGTTTATCTGGTCGGTTCTCGACCACGCAGAGCGTTGCTCGAGTGTTTCAAGTTCGCCGAGGATCCCGCGCCAGAACTCGGCTCTCCTCAACTGCTCTTGCGCTGTTACCCGAGCGAGCCTGTCGTCGTATTCGTTACGGCCGACATAGGTCGCAAGCATCGGAAACTCACGCAGCCGAAATTCCCATTCCTTATCAAACAGCGCCTGCAGGTCGTCGCCAAGTGCTGGCTGCCAAAGCACCGTGGTGATCAGCAAAAACAGGGAACAGCAAGCGCCTCGCGCAGCATTCATGGCGAACTCCGGTTAGTAACTCCGGCGTATGGTAACCCGCCGCGTCGGGCGTGACCTCGGGAATGCGGCCGCGAATCCGGCTCATGTGCGGCCCGTGATGCGGTATCCTCGTTTTTTTTGAGGGTCCGACGCCGCGCGGGCGGGCGGGATTTCGCGAACTTTGAGGAGAAGCTTGGTGAGGAATCGAGTAGTTGGGATTGGGTTGCCGCTGGCATGCGCCGGCGTGTTGATCGGCGGTTGCGGCGGCGGTGATCGTGATGGCGTCACGGAGAAGCAGAGCGCGGCACCGGCCGCGGCGCCGGCGGCTACCGCCCCGGTTGCGCCGCCGGCGGTTGCGGCCACGCCATTTACCGATACGGCCAGCCGCGCGGCCGATTCGATCAGCGGTGATGACATCCGGACCTGGGTGGCCGCGCTTTCCAGTGACGAAATGGGCGGACGCGGGCCCGGCAGCGACGGCGATCGCATGGCACGGCGCTACATCGTCGGGGAGTTGCAGAAGCTCGGGTATAAACCCGGCGCTGCCGATGGCGCCTGGGAGCAGTCTTTCGACCTGGTCGGTATCAACTCGACGATGCCGCCGGTATGGAAGTTCAAAGGCGACGGCGAGCTCGAACTGGCAGCCGGCAGCGAGTACATCGCCGGCAGCGGTGTGCAATCCGAACAAGCGACCCTGACCGATGCGGAACTGGTATTTGTCGGGTACGGGATCGAAGCGCCAGAGTACGACTGGAACGACTTCAAGGGACAGGATCTCAGTGGCAAGGTGCTGGTGATGCTGAATAACGATCCCGACTGGTCTGACGATCTTTTCGAAGGAAACCGCCGCCTCTATTACGGCCGCTGGACGTACAAGTACGAAAGCGCCGCACGCCAGGGCGCGGCGGGTGCAATCATCATCCACACCACACCTTCCGCCGGCTACCCGTTTCAGGTGGTGCAGACTTCGTGGACCGGCGAGCAGTTCGAGATTCCGGCCGGTGACGAGCCGCGGATTCAGGTCGCGGCCTGGGTTACCGAGGACGCCGCGCGCAAATTGATGGCCCTGAACGGTCACGATCTGGAAAACCTGATCGAGAAAGCGCGCAGCAGGGATTTCGAGCCGGTCGCGCTGGGCATGACCACATCGCTTGATCTCGAAAACCGGCTGACCCGGGTCAGTACAGGCAACGTGCTGGGTATGCTCCGGGGCAGCGATCCGGAGCTGGCCGATGAGGTCGTGGTTTTCACGGCCCATCACGATCATCTCGGGACCGCGGAGAGTGGCGAGGGTGACCGGATATACAACGGTGCCCGTGACAACGCCAGTGGTGTTGCGACGATTCTCGCGATCGCGAAAGCGGTCGCGGAATTGCCCGAACCGCCGCGGCGCTCGATCCTGATTGCCGCGGTCGGCGCGGAGGAGCAAGGCCTGCTCGGAGCGAAGGCGCTCGCCGCCGATCCGCCGGTCGCGCCCGGCCTTATCGCCGCGAATATCAATTTCGACGCGGGCAATATCTGGGGTGCGACTCGCGATATCACGTTTATCGGTCTCGGCAAGTCGTCGCTGGACGAGGTCGCCCAAACCGTGGCCGCGCACCAGGACCGCGTCGTGACGGGAGACCAGTTCCCGGACAAGGGCTATTTTTATCGCTCGGACCAGTTTGCACTGGCGCGCATCGGTGTGCCTGCGATGTACATGAAAGGCGGTACCGATTACATCGGTCGCCCCGCGAACTGGGGCGCGGAACAGGTCGGCGCCTATACAGCGAAAAATTATCACCAGCCGAGTGACGAACTGACCGACGATTGGAATTTCGACGGTCTTGTGCAGGACGCGCAACTCGGGTTCTGGTGCGGCCTTATCATCGCCAACGACGATGAGCTGCCGTCGTGGAACCCGGGCGACGAATTCGAGGCGGCGCGCAAGGCGGCGCTTGCCGCGTTGCGCTGATGCAATAAAACGATGCCATGGCATGGCTTGCGGGGCCCGGGCAAAAAGCCCGGGCCTTTTGCATTGCTCGCCGGCGGGCGATTCGGGTGAAACGGAGGTTACGTTGAATGCACAATCAATTTGATCTGAATTGTTCTTTAAAACGCAACAGTAATTTATAAAAAATCGAGTTTATTTCAGTTTCGGTCTCAGTGAAGCTATGTGACAGCGCCGGCAACGGGCCGGTCACCACTTCGGGAGAATCGACCATGAATGCAGCGAGACCCTATCTGAACCTGCTCGGGCGGATTTTTATCGGCGCAATTTTCTTGTTTGCCGGCATCAGCAAGATCAGTGGCTACACGGCGACGGGCGGCTACATGGAAGCCATGGGTGTGCCGGCGCTGCTGTTGCCGCTTGTCATTGCGCTGGAGCTGGGCGGCGCTGCCGCCATCATCCTCGGCTGGAAGACGCGTATTGCGGCATTTTTGCTGGCGGGTTTCAGCGTGCTGTCGGCCTTGTTGTTTCATTTCGATCTGGCCGATCAGAACCAGTTCATCATGTTCTGGAAAAACATCGCGATCGCAGGCGGATTCCTGTTCCTGGTCGCGAACGGTGCCGGCGCGCTCGCACTGGATAACCGCGCCAGCCAGGCTGCGCCCTGATCGGGCTGGAATGGCGGTTGCACCTGAGAAATTTTCAACACGACCTTTGCACGGGAGCTGGAAACGATGGGATTACTTGTTGATGGACAGTGGGTTGACCGCTGGTACGACACCAAATCGACCGGGGGCAGGTTTGTGCGCTCCGACGCCCAGTTTCGCAACTGGATTACCCGCGATGGCGCGGCGGGGCCGACCGGTGACAGCGGATTCAGGGCTGAGCCGGGCCGCTATCACCTCTATGTGTCCTATGCTTGTCCATGGGCCCATCGGACGCTGATCGTTCGCAAACTGAAAGGCCTCGAATCGCAGATCGGCCTGTCGGTGGTGAACTGGCTGATGGCCGAGAATGGCTGGACCTTCGCCGACGGTCCCGGCGTAGTAGCCGACCCGCTGCACGGCGCAGACTTTCTCCACCAGGTCTATACCGCGGCCGATCCCGGCTACAGCGGGCGCGTGACCGTGCCGCTGTTGTGGGACAAGCAGCGCGGCACGATCGTCAACAACGAGTCATCCGAGATCATCCGGATGCTTAACGAGGGGTTTGATGACATCGGTGCCACGCCCGGCGACTACTATCCCGCGGCGCTGCGCGGTGAGATAGACAGCGTCAACGAGCGCGTCTACGACAGCGTCAACAACGGTGTCTACAAGGCCGGATTCGCGACTTCCCAGGCCGCCTATGAAGAGGCCGTCGTACCTTTGTTCGACACCCTCGACTGGCTGGAAAAACGCCTCGCGCACAATCGTTATCTGGTTGGCGATACGCTGACCGAAGCCGACTGGCGTCTGTTCACGACACTGGTCCGGTTCGATGCGGTTTACGTGGGTCATTTCAAATGCAACCTGCGCCGGATCGTCGATTACCCCAATCTCTGGGCCTACACCCGCGAGTTGTATCAGTACCCGGGCGTCGCGGATACGGTGCATTTCGATCACATCAAGGGGCACTATTACCAGAGTCACCTGAACATCAATCCCAGCGGCGTGGTACCGGCCGGCCCGGTAATCGACTGGATGCAGCCTCACCGGCGGGATCGTTGAGGCCGGATGCGTCGGCCGGCTCAGCGATGACCGATGCAGTCGTCCCAGTACGGACGGTCGCCGAACCGCTTAGCGAGATAATCGACGAATGCGCGTATGCGAGTGGAGAGATGGCGTGAATGGGGGTAGACGGCGTAGGCGGCGAGCGGCGCCCATTCGAAATCGGTCAGGGCGACTTCAAGCCGTCCGGCGGCAATTGCCTCGAATACGATAAACGTGGGCAGCAGCGCCACGCCGTGGCCGGCGATGGCAAGATCGCGCAGTACATCGCCATTGTTTGCGCGCAGAACGCCACGGGTTTTCACCGAGCCGGGACGCTCGGCTGCATCGGCGTAGCGCCAGGTGCCGGGGTCATCGGCGAGGCTGTAGTGGAGACAGTCGTGGTTGGCGAGATCGCGCGGGTGTTGCGGGCGGGAGTGGCGCGACCAGTACCCGGGGCTCGAGCAAATGACATTGCGCACC
>Ga0102958_1000047_pt1 | contig 21769 bp, 21 predicted proteins | sample SalPonF2_B_D1_MG_FD_84513 | JGI IMG/M metagenome (GOLD analysis project Ga0102958, IMG submission 84513) | Salt pond soil microbial communities from South San Francisco under conditions of wetland restoration - Salt Pond MetaG SF2_B_D1_MG ...
AGCTGTGCGGCGTAACCGAGATATTCAAACTGGGCGGAGCGCAGGCCGTTGCCGCGATGGCTTTTGGCACCGAGTCGGTGCCGAAGGTCGACAAGATTTTTGGTCCCGGCAACTCCTGGGTGACGGCGGCGAAGATGATCGCGGCGCAAATGCCCGGCGGCGCGGCGCTGGATCTGCCGGCCGGTCCGTCCGAGGTCCTGGTGCTGGCGGATTCCGCGGCCGACCCCGAGTTCATCGCTTCGGATCTGTTGTCACAGGCCGAACACGGAACCGATTCGCAGGTCCTGCTGGTGACGACCAGCAAGCCAATCGCGGTCGCGGTCGCGGCGGAAGTCGAGCGCCAGCTGGTGGATCTGCCGCGAGCCGAAATTGCGCGGGCAGCCCTTGCGGAGAGCCGCCTTATCGTTGTGAAAGACCGCGACGAGGCGATCGAGGTCAGCAATCAGTACGCCCCGGAACACCTGATCATTCAGACCCGGGAGCCGCGTGAGTGGCTGCAGAAGATCCGCCATGCCGGTTCGGTGTTTCTGGGCCCATGGACGCCAGAGTCCGTGGGCGACTATTGCTCCGGTACAAACCACGTATTGCCGACCTACGGCTTCGCTCGTAATACCAGTGGTCTCGGGGTAGACGCTTTCGTCAAGTTGATGACGGTACAGCAGCTCAACCCGGAGGGCTTGCGCGCGGTCGGTCCGGTCGCCGAGACGCTGGCGCAGCTCGAAGGTCTCGACGCCCATGCCCGTGCGGTGAGTCTGCGGCTGTCCCGTTGCGAGGCTGCACAGACATGAGCGGCGTAGCCGAGCTCGCGCGCCCGGAAATACGGGCTCTGCGACCTTACCAGCCAGCCGCCGCCGCGGACGGCGTGCGCCTGAATGCGAATGAAGCGCCGTGGCGCCAGCAATGGGACGACACTCCTCGCGGGCTCAATCGCTATCCAGAGCCGTCGCCGCAGAAGCTCGCCGCGGCGCTGGCGCGCCTGTACGAAGTCGATGCGTCACAAGTGGCGGTGACACGCGGCAGCGACGACGCCATAGATTTGTTACTGCGGGTTTTTTGCCGCGCTGGCGTGGACCGGATCGTGGTGTGTCCGCCGACATTTGGCATGTACCGTGTCGCGGCACAGGTGCAGGGCGCCGGCGTTATCTCGGTACCTTTGCTGGCCGAGCGAGACTTCGCACTCGACAGCGCCGCGGTGGTTGCCGCCGCCGGCGACGGTGCCAAGCTCATTTTCCTTTGTTCGCCCAACAATCCAACCGGCAATTCGATCCCTCAACGAACCGTGGCCGAACTGTGCGCTGCAGTGTCTGGTACCGCGCTCGTGGTCGTAGACGAGGCCTATATCGAATTCTCGGAACAGGCGAGCGCGACGCGGCTCTTGTCGGTGTACCCAAACCTCGCCGTGTTACGAACGTTGTCCAAGGCGCATGCGCTGGCCGGTGCGCGGGTGGGCGCTTTGCTCGCGGCCGCCGAGGTTGTCGATCTGGTGCGCGGGGTGATGCCGCCGTATGCGCTGCCGAGCCTGTCGATTGACGCCGCGCTCGGTCTGGCCGATGCGGATTACCAGGCATGTATCGAAAACCGGATCCGGCAGACCCGCCGTGAGAGAGCGCGTCTGAGCGTGGCGCTTGCAGAGATGCCCGGTGTTGTCCGGGTATGGCCCAGTGACGGGAATTACCTGCTGGTTCGTTTTGTGGATCCAGCCGGTGTCCTGAGACACGCCCGCAGCCGAGGTATTTTGCTGCGGGATTTCTCGGCCCAGGCAGAACTCGCCAACTGCGTGAGGATCAGTATCGGCGATCCCGGGCAGAACGATGCGCTGATCGCGGCCCTGGAGGAATATGGCAATGGCTAGTGTCAAGGTGCTGTTTATAGATCGTGACGGAACCCTGGTGGAAGAGCCGGCCGATCAGCAGGTGGATGCGTTGCACAAGATCCGGCTACTGCCTGGCGTTATCCCGGCATTGCTCAGGCTGCGGGATGCCGGGTACCGGATGATCCTCGTATCGAACCAGGACGGGCGCGGTAGTGACAGCTTTCCCGAAGACGCCTTTCGCGAGAGTCATGATTTCATTATCCGTTTGTTCGCGTCTCAGGGTATCGAATTCGACGGCGAATATATCTGTCCGCATTTTGCCGCCGACGGTTGTGACTGCCGAAAACCGTCGGCGGGCCTGCTGAAGGACTTTCTGCGCGGCACTGAACTCGACCGCGCGGCAAGCCGGGTAATCGGAGACCGCGACAGCGATATGCAGCTGGCCGCCAACATTGGCCTCGACGGCATCAGGGTTGGCGCTGATGGCGGAGTGCCGTGGCCGGAAATTGCGGAGCAACTGCTGTGCCGCCCGCGAGTGGCGCGGGTTCTGCGCCGCACCCGGGAAACGGATATCAGGGTAAACGTTGCGCTGGACCGGCCCGAACCCTTGCGAATCGACAGCGGCATCGGGTTTTTCGATCACATGCTCGAACAGTTTGCGAAACACGGCGGGTTCGCACTGGAGCTCAGCTGCAAGGGCGACCTGGAGATCGACGAACATCACACTGTAGAGGACTGCGCGCTCGCGCTCGGACAGGCGCTGCGCGAGGCGCTCGGAGACAAGCACGGCATCGGCCGTTACGGTTTTGTTTTACCGATGGATGAAGCGCAGGCGCAGGTCGCCGTCGATCTCGCCGGCCGGCCCTATCTGCAATTCAGCGGAAAGTTCGATCGCGAGAGCGTCGGCGGATTACCGACCGAGCTGGTCTCGCACTTTTTTCGCTCATTGTCGGACGCGATGGCGGCGGCCATTCACATCAGCGTGTCCGGTGACAACAGCCATCACATGATCGAGGCGGTGTTCAAGGGAATCGGGCGCGCCATGCGGCCGGCGCTCGCGCAATCCGGAATCGGGCTGCCCTCGACCAAGGGGGCACTGTGAGCGTCGTAATCGTTGATAGCGGCGGCGCCAATATCGGGTCGGTACGTTATGCGCTGGCGCGGCTGGGGGTCGAGGCGCCTATGAGTCGCGACAGTGCTGAAATCCGGCGCGCAGATCTCGTTCTGCTGCCGGGCGTCGGGTCAGCGACCGCTGCGATGGAACGGCTGCGCTCGGCGCGCCTCGATACCGTGATTCCAACGCTGACGCAGCCGGTGCTCGGAATCTGTCTGGGCATGCAATTGATGTTCGAGCATTCGGCCGAAGGTGACACGCCATGCCTGGGTATTCTCGAGGGAAGTGCGCAACGAATCCCGCGTGACATCGGACAGCCCGTGCCGCACATGGGTTGGAACAGCGTCGCAAAAAACGCAGACTCGCGATTGCTCGACGGTATCGGTGACGGGATCTATTTTTATTTCGTACACAGCTATGCAGTTCCGGTCGTTGCGGCCACGACCGGGCTTTGTGAATACGGCTCGCCGTTTACTGCTGTCGCCGAGCAGGGAAATTTTTTCGCGACCCAGTTTCATCCCGAACGATCCGGTGACAACGGGGCGCGACTGCTCGAGAATTTTCTGCGCCTGGGCGGAGGCGGGTAATGGAGCTGATTCCTGCAATCGACCTGTACCAGGGCCGCTGCGTGCGTCTTCTGCATGGTGATTTTGACAAGGTCACCGATTATCCGGATCCGCCGGAGCAGTTGCTGCGAGCCTACCGCGATGCCGGCGCGGCCACATTGCATGTGGTCGATCTGGACGGTGCGCGGGAAGGGCGTCCGGTAAACAGCGCAATTCTCGAAACTCTCGCCGCCCAGGGCGGTATTGAGGTGCAGGTCGGCGGCGGTCTGCGCACCGCAGCCGCCGTAGCGGCCATTCTGGAGACGGGGGTTGCCCGGGCCGTGGTGGGAAGCACCGCGATCAACGCGCCCGCAACGGTGTTGGAGTGGTCGCGCCGGCATGGTGGACAAAGACTGGTTCTGGCGCTCGATGTTCGTCTCGACGACGCAGGCGTGCCGAGGCTCGCCAGCCACGGCTGGCAGCAGCAGCAAGAGATCAGCCTGTGGGAGTTGCTCGATATCTATGCCGATTCCGACATTCGTCACGTGTTGTGTACGGATATTGGTCGCGACGGCGCAATGAGCGGGCCGAATCTTGCTCTGTACGCAGAGTGTCGGCAACGATTCCCGGCCTTCCTGTTTCAGGCCTCGGGTGGTGTGCGCAGGCTCGACGATTTGCATGAGCTCGAGGCAACCGGAGTGGCTGGCGCGATATCGGGTCGCGCCCTGCTGGAGGGCGACCTCAGGCTCGAGGAGGCACGAACATTCTTGCCAAACGCATAGTTCCTTGTCTCGATGTACGTGAAGGGCGCGTGGTAAAGGGCGTCCGGTTTCGCGACCATCGCGATATGGGTGACATCATCGAACTCGCCCGCCGTTACCGTGAGGAGCAGGCGGACGAACTCGTTTTTTACGACATTACCGCCAGCCCTCAGGGACGATCCGTCGACCATGGCTGGGTCAGTCGCGTGGCGGCGGTGATCGACATTCCGTTTTGTGTGGCAGGAGGAATTCGCGATGTCAGCTCCGCCGAGGCCATCCTCAACGCCGGCGCAGACAAAATATCCATCAATACGCCTGCGCTGGAGAATCCGGGTCTGATCGATGAACTGGCGCATCGCTTCGGCTCGCAATGCGTCGTCGTCGGCATCGATAGCCGGGTTAGCGGGGGTGACTGGTTCGTGCATGCCAATACCGGCGATCCCGAGCGGATGCGTCAGGAACCGGTGGCAACGCTGCAGTGGGTTGACGAAGTTCAGGCCCGCGGCGCGGGAGAGATCGTTCTGAACTGCATGAGTCACGACGGCGTGCGCAGCGGCTACGATCTCGAGCAGTTGCAAGCCGTGCGCGAGCGCTGTGGCGTACCTCTGATCGCGTCCGGTGGTGCGGGCGCGATGCAGCACTTTGCCGACGTTTTCGTCACCTGCCGGGTCGATGCCGCACTGGCGGCGACGGTATTTCACTCCGGCGCGATTGCGATACCGGAGCTCAAAACTTTTCTGCGCGACGAAGGCATCGAGGTAAGGCAGTGATTGCGATAGAGAACGACAAAGATCTTGCGGCCCTTGACTGGGAAAAGGGCAGCGGATTGCTGCCGGCCATCGTGCAGCATGCCGACGACGATCGCGTGCTGATGCTCGGCTATGTCAGCAGCGAGTCGTTGCAACGCAGTCTGCAGTTGCGCCAGGTCGTGTTTTTCAGTCGCAGCCGCGGTGAACTCTGGCGCAAGGGCGAGACCTCGGGAAACGTACTCGAACTGGTGGCAGTCCGCGCTGATTGCGACCGCGATACGGTTCTGATCCGGGCCCGTCCGGCCGGGCCGGTATGCCATCTCGGGACTGCCACCTGTTTCGACGATGACCATGGGTACGAGTCGCAGGGGCGGAACTTCCTGGCGCGCCTCGAGAGTGTAATTGCATCACGCGCCAACGCTCCGGCCGAAGAAAGTTACACGGCGCGACTGCTGGCCGACGGCGTGGGAGGCATCGCGAAGAAAGTCGGCGAAGAGGGTGTGGAAACGGCGCTCGCCGCTGTGTCCGATCACGATGATGCCCTGGTCGGAGAGGCGGCGGACCTGGTCTATCACCTACTCGTCCTCCTCAACGCCCGGGGTCTGGACCTTGCGAGCGTCGAACGCGAACTCGAGCGGCGCCATTCCGCCTGAGCTGCAGTGACATAGAGCGCTTGCCGCTGACTAGCTATATCATACGGGCCACGTCAGGTCCGGAGCCTGCTGTTGAGCCGTCGTTTTCTCAAATCCACCTCTGTCGTGAGCGGCATGACCCTGTTGTCGCGCGTGCTGGGTCTTGCGCGCGATATCGTGTTCGCCAGGTTGTTCGGCGCCGGCATCGTGATGGACGCATTTTTTGTTGCGTTCAAAATCCCGAACCTGCTGCGGCGATTCTTCGCCGAGGGCGCGTTCTCGCAGGCCTTCGTTCCGGTTTTCGCCGAATACAAGTCGACACGCACGCGAGCCGAACTCATAGAACTGGCCGATCGCGTGTCCGGTACACTTGGTCTCGCGTTGTTTGTCGTGACGCTGATCGGGGTCATCGCTGCGCCGATTCTGATCATGATCTTCGCGCCGGGTTTTCTCGGCCGCGGGGAGCAGTACGACCTGGCAACGGCAATGTTGCGGTTCACGTTCCCCTACATCCTTTTTATCTCGCTGACCGGTCTTGCCGGAGCGATGCTCAACAATTTCGGCAAGTTCGCGGTGCCGGCGTTTACCCCGGTGCTGCTCAACGTTGTGATGATTTCGGCGGCCATCTGGCTGGAGCCGTTGATGCCGAGACCGGGCCTCGGCCTGGCGCTTGGCGTATTCCTGGCCGGCCTGGTCCAGCTTTTTTTTCAGCTGCCTTTTCTGCGCGGTATCGGGATGTTGCCGCGCCCGCGCTGGGGTTGGCGCGACAGCGGGGTACGCAAAATCGGTCGCCTGATGCTCCCGGCGATTTTCGGTTCCTCGGTCGCGCAAATAAATTTGCTGATCGATACGCTTGTTGCCTCGTTCCTCGCCGCCGGAAGCATTACCTGGCTGTACTATGCCGATCGCATGATGGAATTCCCGCTCGGCGTGTTCGGGGTCGCGCTGGCGACCGTGATACTGCCGGGCCTGTCGGAGCAGCACGCGAAAAAGTCGCGTAGCGATTTCTCCGCTACGCTGGACTGGGCACTGCGGCTCGTCGCCCTGATCGTGGTTCCCGCAGCCGTGGCGCTACTGGTGCTGGCAGCGCCGATTCTCGCAACGCTGTTTTTTGGCGGCAGGTTCGACGCCCACGACGTCGCAATGTCCGCGTACAGCCTGCAGGCATATGCGATCGGTCTGCTGGGATTTTCGCTGGTCAAGGTGCTGGCGCCGGGCTACTACTCGCGCCAGGAAATGCGGACCCCGGTAAGGATCGCGGTGATTGCGCTGCTGGTCAATATCGTGCTCAACCTGCTATTCGTCTACACGATGATCGAGTCTGGATTCAGCGCGCCGCATGCCGGACTTGCGCTGGCGACCGCACTGGCCGCCGCGTTGAATGCAATTCTGCTGTACCGCGGTCTGCGCAAGGCCGGCGTTTACCGCCCCGGCGATGGCTGGTCCTGGCTGGTCGTCCGGGTCGGCGTAGCCAGCGCGGCCATGGCGCTGGTGTTGTGGCAATTGGCCGGCCCGGCCAGCACCTGGCTGGAATTGGGTCTGTCCGCGCGCATTGGCCGGCTGGCGTTGTGCATTGTTGCAGGCGCCACTGCCTATTTCGCGGTGCTTGCCATTCTGGGGTTGCGGCCGCGGCATCTACGTGGGCATGCTCCGGGGCCTGACGTATAATCGCCAGCTTTTTGCGGCCCGGGAAAATGGAGCTGATTCGAGGGTTACACAATTTACGATCGCGCCATGGCGGATGCGTGGCGACAGTCGGAAACTTCGATGGTGTACATCTCGGGCACCGCGCGGTTCTTGCGCGGCTCTTCGAAAAATCGGCCGCTTATGATCTGCCGTCGCTGGTGATGGTTTTCGAGCCCACGCCGCAGGAGTTTTTCGGCCGTGGAGAGGTGCCGGCCAGGTTGACCCGCTTCCGCGAAAAATACGAGGCACTCGCGGCGGCCGGTGTCGACCGGATGCTGTGCATACGCTTCGATCTTGAATATTCGCGAATGCCTGCGGAGGAGTTCGTGTCGGGTTTGCTGGTCGAGGCGCTCGGGGTGCGATACCTGGTCGTCGGTGACGATTTCAGGTTCGGGCATGGCCGGGGCGGCGATTTCGCGATGCTGGAGGCCCGTGGCAAGCGCGACAATTTCGAGGTGGAGAATACCCCCACATTCGAAATTGACGGAGAGCGGGTAAGCAGCTCGCGGATCAGGCTTCTGCTGCTGGACGGAAATATCGGCGCGGCAAACAGGTTGCTAGGGCGGCCTTATAGAATGTCCGGGCGTATTGTCCCGGGCCGGCGACTTGGGCGTGAACTGGGCTATCCGACCGCCAATATCCGGCCTGGCCGGCGGGTTTTGGCGCTGCATGGCGTGTATGCGGTGCGTATAGAGGGCGCCGGGCTCGAACCACGCGATGCGGTAGCGAGTATCGGCACACGGCCGACGATCGATGGCGACACTGCACTTTTGGAAGTACATGTGTTCAACTTCGACGGCGATCTGTACGGCCAACATGTCCACGTGGACTTCGTGGCCAAATTGCGGGATGAGCAGCGATTCGATTCGCTGCAGGCGCTGACCGAGCAGATGGATCGGGACGCGGACGAGGCGCGGCAAATACTGACCGCGCAGATTGACCAGGCAGAACTGACTTCGAGGCAGGACTAGGGTGGCCGAATACAAGGATACGTTGAACCTTCCGCAAACCGGTTTCCCGATGCGGGCGAACCTCGCGAACCGCGAGCCGGCCATGCTGCAAGAGTGGTACAGGCAGGACCTGTACGGTCAGATTCGAGAGGCGTCGAAGGGCCGGCCGCGGTTCGTGCTGTTGGATGGTCCCCCTTACGCCAACGGTGCGATTCATATCGGGCATGCAGTCAATAAAGTGTTGAAGGACGTCATCGTGCGCTCCAAGACGCTGGCGGGCTTCGACGCGCCGTATTTGCCGGGATGGGACTGTCATGGCCTTCCGATCGAACTGGTCGTTGAGAAGAAAAAGGGCCGGGTTGGCGCAAAACTCGACGCGAATGCGTTCCGGACGGCGTGTCGCGAATACGCCGACAAGCAGGTCGAGGATCAGAAAAAGGATTTCAAACGCCTGGGCGTGCTTGGGCAATGGGACGACCCGTACAAAACGATGCAGTTCCGCTATGAGGCTGAGCAACTGCGCGCGTTTGCCCGAATTATTGAGAACGGGCACATGTACAAGGGCTACAAGCCTGTCCACTGGTGCCTGGATTGCCGCTCTGCGCTGGCCGAGGCCGAGGTCGAATATGCCGACCGCACATCGCCGGCTATCGACGTGCGGTTTCGGGTTGTGGACGAGGCCGGGCTGTTGCAACGCTTCGGAGATATCGAAGCCGAAGGTACCGGCCCGATCTCGGTAGTGATCTGGACCACAACGCCGTGGACGCTGCCCGCCAACCAGGCCGTCGCGCTCAACGCCGAACTCTCATATGCGCTGGTGGAGGTCCATGGGGCATCCGGTCCCGAGCGGCTCGTGGTGGCCGAGGACCTGCTGACCGCGGTAATGGCGCGCTACGGCCTCGAGTCTTTCTCGCAGCTCGGCCTGGTGTCCGGCCGGGAACTTGAGTCGGTGCTCGTGCGGCATCCGTTTTACGAGCGCGAGGTACCGCTGATACTCGGCGACCATGTCACGCTGGATGCGGGTACCGGCGCGGTTCATACGGCGCCGGGGCATGGCCTCGAAGATTTCGCGGTCGGCCGCGATTACGATTTGCCGGTCGAGAACCCGGTGGGGCGGGACGGCCGCTTTCTCCCGGAAACGGAAATATTTGCAGGTGAGCAGGTCTTCGAGGCCAACGAGAAAATCGTCGAACTGCTGCAAGCGCGCGGTAGCCTGTTGCATCACGAGGCATTCCGCCATAGCTACCCGCACTGCTGGCGGCACAAGTCGCCGGTGATTTTTCGCGCGACGCCGCAGTGGTTTATCGGCATGGACAGGCAGGGCCTTCGCAGTCAGGCGCTGACCGCGATTGCCACTGTTGGGTGGGTCCCGGAATGGGGCGAACAACGGATCCGGGCGATGGTAGAGGGCCGGCCTGACTGGTGTATTTCGCGGCAACGGACCTGGGGAGTGCCGATCGCGCTGTTTGTCGATCGCCAGAGCGGCGAACCACATCCGGACAGCGTGGAAATCCTCGAGCATGTCGCGCGCGCGGTTGAGCAGCGCGGGATAGATGCATGGTATGAGATGGAACCCCAACAACTGCCGGTAGATATTTCCGGGCAATATGAGAAGGCCACCGACATCATGGATGTATGGGTGGATTCGGGGCTGGCACACCATTGCGTCGGAGCGATGTTCCCGGCTGTCGCCGGTACCGCTGACCTTTACCTTGAAGGGTCGGACCAGCATCGCGGCTGGTTCCAGAGTTCACTCCTGACCGCGGTCGCGATGCATGGCGCCGCGCCGTACCGCCAGGTGCTGACACACGGCTTTACCGTCGACGAGCGCGGCCGCAAAATGTCGAAGTCGCTGGGTAATGTGATTGCGCCGCAGAAGGTGGTCAACTCGCTGGGCGCGGATGTGCTGCGCTTGTGGGTGGCAGCCACCGACTATCGTGGCGAGATCAGCGTTTCCGATGAAATTCTCAAGCGAGTCTCCGATTCCTACCGCCGCATTCGCAATACGGCGCGATTTCTCCTCGGCAACCTGCACCAGTTCGATCCGGCCGTTGACAGTGTCGCGGTGGAGCAGATGCTCGCCCTTGATCGCTGGGCGCTGCAGCGGGCGGAAGCGCTGCATCAAAAAGTAACGGCCGCCTATGAAAGCTACGACTTTCATCAGATATATCAGGGGATACACAATTTCTGCATCGTTGAACTTGGCGGTTTCTACCTCGATGTATTGAAGGACCGGCTTTACACCACGCCGGCTCACGGGCTGGCCCGGTTGTCGGCGCAGACGGCGATGTACCACATTGCCGAGGCACTGGTGCGCTGGCTTGCGCCGATTCTGTGTTTTACCGCGGAGGAGATCTGGGCTGCTCTGCCGGGTGAGCGGCCGGCATCGGTGATGCTCGGGCAATGGCACCAGCTGCCGCATGTCGAGGCGGGCGCGAATGATCCCGACTGGCCGCGGATTCTGCAGGTGCGTGAGGCAGTGGCCAAGGAACTTGAGCGTCTGCGCGAGAACGGTGTTATCGGATCGGCGCTGGAGGCGGATGTGACGCTTTATTGCGATGGCGCGCTTCGCGATTCGTTGAATGATCTCGGCGAAGAACTCCGCTTTGTTCTGATTACCTCTGAGGCCAGGGTCCGCGCCGGTACCGATCGCGACCCGGACGCTTCCGCAGCGGAATCCATCGATGGCCTTTGGATCGGAGCTGTCGCTTCGGCCGATCCGAAGTGTTCGCGTTGCTGGCACCGCCGCGCGGATGTCGGCAGCGATGCCACCCACCCCGAGATCTGTGGCCGATGTATTTCGAATCTCGCGGCCGGTGAGACAAGGCGGTTTGCATGAACGACAGAATTCGCACGCATGGCGCGAGTCAATGGTTGTGGCTGTCGCTGATAGTGATCGTGGCCGATCAGGCCAGCAAGTGGTGGATTCGGACTCGTTTCGATCTGTACGATCGGATCGAGATCGTGCCGTGGCTGGACATTACGCGCCTCCACAATACCGGTGCCGCATTCAGTTTTCTGAGCGACGCGGGTGGATGGCAGCGCTGGATGTTTATCGGCCTGGCGCTGGCGGTCACGCTGTTCATAATGATCTGGCTTAGGCGCTTGCCGCGCACCGGGCAGACATTGCTGGCCATCGCCCTGTCGCTGATCGTTGGCGGAGCGCTGGGCAACGTCATCGACCGTGCGATGCTTGGGCATGTCGTCGATTTCATCAGCGTTCACCGCGGCACGTGGTATTTTCCGGCATTCAATGTGGCTGACTCGGCAATCAGTGTTGGCGCTGCGCTACTGATCCTCGAGGCGCTGCTCGATGGGCGGCGCAAGGAACCGGAATCCGAGTCCGCATAGATTCCGGACCTACCACGGCAAGGCAGGCACACAGACTTATGAAAATTCTATTGGCAAATCCGCGCGGGTTCTGCGCAGGCGTTGATCGCGCAATCGAGATCGTCGAGCGTGCGCTCGAGTTATTCGGTCCTCCGATCTATGTGCGCCATGAAGTTGTGCACAATCGTTTTGTCGTCGATGGGCTTCGCCGCAAGGGTGCGATCTTCGTTGAGGAACTCGACGAAGTGCCGGATGACGCCACGGTGATATTCAGCGCGCACGGCGTGGCACGCGCGGTGCAGATGGATGCGCAACGGCGTCAGTTAACCGTATTTGATGCGACCTGTCCGCTGGTCACCAAGGTACATATGGAAGTAACGCGCTACGCGCGTGAGGGTCGTGAAGTTGTGCTGATCGGCCATGCGGGCCACCCCGAAGTGGAGGGCACAATGGGCCAGTTCGATGCGGATCACGGTGGAAGAATTGTGCTGGTTGAATCCGTGGATGATGTCGATAGCCTCGAGTTTGCGAATCCCGAGAGAGTCGCTTTCGTTACCCAGACAACGCTTTCTGTCGATGACACCGCGGCGATTGTCGATGCGCTCAGGGAGCGCTTTCCGGCGCTGACCGGTCCGCGCAAGGAAGACATATGTTATGCGACCCAGAATCGTCAGGATGCGGTGAAAAAGCTGGTACAGCAAGTCGATGTCATGCTGGTAGTCGGTTCCCGCACCAGCTCCAATTCGAACCGGTTACGTGAAATCGCGGAAAAGGCCGGGATACCCGGTCACCTGATTGATGGCCCGGAAGATCTGCGCGAGCAGTGGTTTACTGATTGCGCCGCCGTAGGCGTCACCGCGGGCGCTTCGGCGCCGGAGCTGCTGGTGCGCCAGGTGATCGAGAGACTGCGCGGATGGGGTGGCGATTTCGCGGAGGAAGTCGAGGGGCGGTCGGAGCAGGTTGTGTTCTCGCTGCCAAAGCTCCTGCGGAAAAACCAAAACACCTCGCACCTGCCGGCGGCGGAATAGTGGCCAGTCGATGTTGGCGCTGAGGGCGTTCAGTTCCGTTTGAAAGGCGGTCCGGATCAGCGATTCCAGCATTCAGCGGTGCTGTCGGCGCCGGCCCCGTTAATGGAACTACGAACGCCTGTCGCGGTAATCGTAAATGTCTGGCACGCCCCATCCTGGAGCTGCGGGCTAAGTGCCCCGGGTGCGGCAGTCACCGTGAAACCGGTCGCGTCCGCGTTGACGACGTTGAGCTGATAGTAGCCTTTCTCGGTTCCCGCTATCCCCAGTCCGGCCGGTGGGGCCGCCGCGAGGTTGTTGGTATAGGTGTTGTTCTGCGCGTAGAACTGTTCCTGGGCCGCCGCCAGGCGTAGCAGCGTCGCCTTGGCATCGGCGCGATTCGCGCGCAGCACATACTGGCGGTAACTGGGAATTGCAAAGGCGGCCAATATGCCGACGATCAGAACCACTACCATCAGCTCGATCAGCGTGACGCCAAGTATCTTTTTCTTCATCGTCTGTTGCTCCGGAGTGAAGCGGGCACCTCGTTTGTGGCGCCCGTTTGCTTACTCGGTATCGTCCTGACTCCAGTAAGTGCGCACGAACGGTGGCAGATCCAGCCCGCCGATGCCTTCCACACCGACGAAGCCATACACACGGTCACAGTCGCCGCCCTTACACGCTTCGTTGCCCGGGAACAGGAACACGATTTCAGGAGCGATGCCGCCCTGCGAGAGGCTGTAAATGCGGTCTTCCACCGTGAGATCGTCATCGCCGCCGACGCCATCGAGGTTGTTCACCGGGCTGCCGTCGCTGGCATTGACAATGAACAGCTTGTTCACGCCAAGGCCGGGCAGGCACGGATTGTCGCCGGATTTTGGCGTAAAGGTCGTGAAAAAGACCTTGTCCGCAAATGTACGTGCCTCCGCCAGCACTTTCTCACCGATCCAGCCGCCACCACGCAACTCGATCTTCCAGCCGGGTTGACCGTCGGCGATGTTCGGGTTGGCGTCGTCTGTCACATCAACCAGGTCGGCCGGGGTAATTGGCGCAAGCACATCGTACTGTGCCTGGGTCAGGCTGTTAAACGTGTTCTTGTCGCGCAGCGCGAAGAACGCATTTTGGTTATCGCGATCCAGCGGATGCGCACGATAGCCGGAGCCGATGCCGACATGCATGAAGCGCATCGATTTGGTAGTGATGACCGCGGTATCCGGTGCGTAATAGAAACGGCGCGTGTCCGCGAGGGTGGGTGCGCCCAAGCCCGCCGCACCAAGCTCGGCAAGAACGCCGCCGGCGGCCAGCGTGTTTGCCGTGTTGCCGTTGGTGATATCTATGCGCCAGACCCGTCCACCGGTGTCCGAAGCATAAAAGCGGTCAGCATAGCCGTCATTGTTCAGGTCGAGGACCCGAACATCGCCCGGAATGGAGTTGACCATCTTGGGTAAATTTAGATTGCTGTTGTCGCTGCTCGCCTGCCACAGCAGTGCGCCGGACAAGGCATCAACGATCGTGATGTTGTTGCCGCTCCCATCGACGCTGTACGGGTCGTTGTCCTGACTCGAGTCGTAACCACCACCGAACACCAGTACGGAATCGTCGGGATTCTGCCCCTTGTCGGCGATCTCGATCCGGGTCGGAATCGGTGTCGACCACGTCTGACCCAGACCCGGAATATCGTTGCCGCCCTTGGCCCACATCAGGATCGGGTTTTGCTTGTCAGTGATATCCATTGCGAAAAGGGTGTCGCCGCCGCGGCGCATGCCGTAGTACAAGTACACCCTGTCACCTTCCAGTGGTTCGACGATGCCGTTTCCGTCTTTATCGACCTTGACCGCTCTGAGATTTCCGTCGATACCGTAGAACCGGTCCGTCGTGGCGTTATTGTCGTACAAACGCGGCAAGTGCTCGAACAACTCGGCAGGGATGAATGCCCACAGTTCTTTACCGCTATTCGGGTCGAGTGCGTGCAGGTACCCGTCGTTGTTGGCAGTGTAGATGACGGAGTCGTCGAGATCCGGGTTGATTTCGGTGCCGCCGTAGATCACCGAAACCGGCCTGGCATGCAACGGATCGCCCATCGCGTAGCGCGGCTCATCGATATTGCCGTCCTGGTCGGCGTCGGTCATGTCGATACCGCGGGCGTGGCGGATAATGTCGCAATTGCGCGAGGGGCACGAGTTCTCAGCGGCATAGCCGGGCAAGCCGTTGAGCGCATCCAGCAGATCCGCATTCGCCTCGTTGAAGCGGTTGATGTCCGCGGCGAGATTCTTGTTGCCAAGGTAGGTAAAGACCTTTCGAATGGCGGGGTCAGGAAGTTGGTTGGCCGCGCCGCCCTCGGCGACATTGGAGCCATCGGCCTGCGCCGACCAGATGCTGTGAGCGTTCTCCTTGAAGAACCCGGTAGCGGGGTCGACCACGGCGGTGACTTCGTCGACACCGACAATTTCACCGTCCACCAGTTTATATTTCTTGATATTTCCGGGCCAGTGCTCTTCGCCGGCAGGGCGGAACACCGCGACGAACAGATCGTTGAGTGTCTGGGTGCGGTTGAATGCGTTGACCGAAACCGTGGGTGAGACAAAGGTCGTATCGTCTTCGAGAATTTCGCGCACGATATTGGTCAGTACCGTTGTCAGCGACGCCGCGTCATTGGCCTGGAAATACTCGCCACCGCCTTTGTTTGCGGTTTCCTGCAGCAGCGGGATGTTTTCTACGAAGCCGATGGTGTAGGTCGTGACGTTTTGCTGGCCGCGCAGATTGGGCTCGATATCGGCCTCGAACAGGTATTTCGCCATATCGTCGAGGCACGCGCCGTTAGTGCCGGTCCCGCAAGCCGGTCCGACGGCCTGCGCATAGCCTGGCAGCGCGGCAATCCGGTCGTCGGCATCTACATCGCGGGTGGGTTCACCGTCAGAAAGCATGACAATGTAATTTTTCTGGCATTCGAAGCTGACGGGCTGGTTATAGGCGGTGAGATCAGCCGGGTTGCGAGAGCCGGGCACGCTGAGCACAGGGCCCACATCGCCATACACGACACTGCCGCCGGTGTAGTACTGTCCGGCTTCGTATAGCGTTTCGGACAACGGCGTCCAGCCCTGCGAGGGTAACGCGTTGACCTGCGCTTTCATGTCGTCGCGGATCAAGTCGATATCGTCGATTTGCTGCAGCACCGGGCCGCCCTGTTCGTTATTGAACCGCATCAGGCCGACGTTGACGCCCTTCATCGAGTCGAGCAACTGGTTGGTCACCTGCTTGACGATGTTGATGCGCGTATCGACGCCGATCGTTACCCCGTTGTCGTTCCACCAGTTGACGTAGTTAGCGTCATACAAGGAATACGTTCGCCCGGTGGTGAGACCGGTCCAGGACACCTCGGCGGCCTCGTCCGCGGTCCACATCTCGTTCAGATCGCCATCCTGGGCATAAACCTTGTTGGGGTCGCCTTCGCCGTGGATGCCACGGTCGCCGCGGCACTCGACCTCGCGGTTTTTCGCCCCGGAACGAATGCGTTGCCAACGTATGTTTCCGCGATGGTACTGAGTCGCGCGGTCGGTGTAGACGCCGGAGCTGGCAAAAGCAATCTCGGCCGATTCGCATTCCAGCGCACTGCGGTTGAAATAGTTGTCGCTATCGCAGGCGGGCGGATCACCGGGGCCCTCGCGCCAGAAAACCACATCGGCGGGACAGCCCGCGTCGTAAACCTGGTTCGCGTCATACGGCAATTTGGTGATGACGTTACCGCCCATACTTCCGGATGTGTCGAGGATGAAGAGGATATTGGGCTGCGAGCCGTCGATCGGATCGACTTCGCCGAGAAACAATTCGGTGTCGTCAGCCGTCACCGGGCCGGCGCTAAACAGCGGCACGGCAAGCGCGGCGACAAAATTCAAAATGGCAGTCCGTTTCATGGTACTGACCTCCCTCTGGCTTCGCTTAAGAGCCTGCACGGAAACCCGGGCGGCGACGCTGGTCGTCCTGCTCGGGTTTGGCGGGCGGTGCTGCCGGCGAAGCCGACGGTCTGGTGATCGGGCTCACGACGATGCGAGTGACTTCATTGGTGCCCGGGCGGAAGAAAACATAAACGGCGGAGTCATAGTTCTGTTTCAGCAACTCACGGAATTCCGTATAGGCGACGGTACCCTGTTCCTCGAAAAATATTGTCTTCGCGCTGGTCTGCATAGCGGTCGGCGCACAATCAGAGCAGGTTTTCACATACATCGTGCGCCCCTGTTCGGTTGGCAGCTGTACGTCGGCAGCGCTGACCTCGTAGGCATCCTCTACCAGTTCCATGAACCGGGCCGCCTGGACCGGGGTCCAGCCGGTTAGCGCCAGCGAAAATACGGACAAGAGAAGCGTGGTTTTCATGACTGTTTACCCTCCCTGAGACGAATCTCAGTTGCCGCCACCGTTTGGCCCGATGACGTAGAAACCCTGGTTGTGTACGGAATTCGCATTGCGCTGCGCCTGGCCGGTGCTGCCAACCTCGAAGTGGTATGCCGAGAAGCCGCCACCACCGACGCCCTGGCTGAAACCGAGACCGGGCCGCGGCGGTGGCGCCGTTTCGAGTTCGAAACTGGTTTCACTGACGAATGTGGACTGATTCGGAAGGACCGTAAGGGGCGATGTCACGGTGCCCTGTGTTGTGAAATTGCCACCGGTCAGCGCCCGGTCGATGCCGGTTTCGGCGGCCTGGAACGCATTTTCCGAATACTGGTCATTGGTGGCCATCGTCCACTCGAGAGTCGCCGTATTCATGCCGGATACACCAAGGACGGTGAGCACGAGCAGCAGCACCAGGCCGACTACCAGCGCGGCGCCTTGTTGACGGGTCTGTAGCGTGACGTTGCTCATATTCGCGAGTTCCTGAGTTCGATCGTTTTCGAGACGAGTACGCGCCGGAACGCGTCGTTCGGCGCGGGCACATTGCGATCCGCGTAAACGTAATTGGTGTTGTCGATGTGACCGATCTGGGGTTGGTCGGAGCGCATCAAAAACCACAGCCTAACCGCGACGATCAGCGCGCCAGGCGGGAGGTTGTTCGGGTTGACGTAGCGGTTCGCGGCGCCGTCGCCGCTCGTGTCGACGCCGTACTGCACCTGGAAGTCCTCGACGCCGGGAATGACTTCCTCGTCCTGGAGCAGGGGCCCGGCGACGAGAGTCTTGCGCCGTAGCGACGGGATGCCGGCGCCAATCGTCGAATCCTGGCTAACGTAATAGCCGTGCACCACAACGTCGTGGGTCTGCGACTGGGCCGGCGCAAACCCGCCCGGCACGACGCCGTCCCAGAACACCTGGATTCGCTGGCGGTCGCTCTGAACCTGCACCCGGCCCGGCTGTGCCACGGTCGGCTCAATGGAAGCGCGACGGACAACGAGGACGTCGGAATTGGCCTGGACGCCGGCACCAAACGCGGCACAACCCGCCCACGGAAAGGCATTGTTGTTGCCCTGTATTGGCTGATTCAGATCGATCGAGAAATTGATACTGCAGTCGCCGGCGACGCCGAGCGCCAGCGGTTCGGCCTGGCTGGCTGCGCCGTCGACCGTGATCATGCCGTTGTTGAGTCCCCAGTAGCCGGCCTGGCGGATATCGGGCTCGACGATATCAAGAGCGAACCGCGCGTTTTCCTGGATACGCGCCAATATCTCGTTGGTCTGATAAGCATTGCGGCTATTGACGTATACCGTAATCGCGCCAGCCAGCAGAATTGCACCGATTAGCAGTGCGACCATCAGTTCGACTAGCGTGACACCGCGTACGCGGTGGCCCATTGCGACCGGAGTTGTGCGGCTGGGGAAGATCATATTTGCACCGTTAAGACGTAGGACACCGGGGCGGCCTGGCCGACCTCGTTCCAGGTGACGGAGATGGTGTAGGTAGCAGGCAGTCCGCCGACGGCCGGGACGAACTGGATTTGCGACACGCCGTTCGGCAGCAGCCCGGCAATCGATTGCTGCCAGATCTGCAGATCGTCGGCAGCCATTTCGGCCGCGGTGCAGTCGTTCGATAGCCCGACGTCATCGGCACAGTTATTGTCTGCCGCGGCGCCGGCGTAAGCGGCTCCGGCGTCCGGGTTGGCGCGGATGCGCTCGGCCATGTCAGAAACGAGGATCACGGCCTGGGTGCGGTGGATCGCGGTACGGCCCGAGCGCAGGCTGTCGACGTACAGCGCGGCGATTCCCAGCATGCCGATTGAAAGCACGACCAGCGCCACCAGAACTTCGATCAGCGAGAATCCGCGTTGTCCTTTCCTGTGGTGTGACAGTTGCATTGCTATGCCTCTCAGATCTTGTCGGGCCCGGCGCCGGCGCTAGGGACATCCACCGAGGGTTGCCGCCACCCGCGCCACATCGCGATAAACCTGCGGTCGTCCGGTCGGCGCGACCGTGATCGTGCGTGCCGCCGAATTCCCGCCACCGAGATCACGGTTGCCACGCACGTCGCAAAAAAGAAAGTTGTTCAACCCCGCCCCGAGCCCGGGGATGTCGCGGGTAAACCCGGTGGCGGCGATAGAGATGTAGTTACCATCGGCGAACACGTTGACCCCATTCGGGAACGGCTGAACCCGGATGATGTCCTCGCCGGCATCGATCGTGCCGTTGCCGTCCGGCAGGCCGTCGCCATTGCCGTCGTTATCGTCCGCAAACACGATCCAGCCCGCATTGGCGCCGACGACGCAGGCCGGCGCCGCGGCTGCCGGGTCGTCGGTAGGGCAAAGGGTGACCGGGGCGCGGCGTTTGACCGCTTCGGCCCGCGCTACGGATATTGCCGCGATCATGTCGTTTGCGACCGTGGTAATGCGCGCGTTGCGCTGAAACTCGACCATGCTGGGTATCCCTAACCCCAGGACGATGCCGGCGATGAATATGGCGACCAGCAACTCGAGCAGCGTAATACCGGATTGACGAAGTTTGTCCATGGCGCCACTTTAGCGAGCCACGGCGTGCGGTCCCAAAGGGTTTCGGACGAGCGGTCCGGATTTGCCGACAAACGGTCATTGCGGTGGCACGGGACAGTCGAGATCGCGGCCGGCCGGTCCCTCGGCGGCCACCCTGGGGCGTCCGGTATAGCTTATGACAAGTGCGCGTGCGGCCGCTTCGCGACGGCGATCGCAGTAGACCAGGGTGCCGTTGGTGGCGCGCTTGCCGAACGGCCGGAAGACGAATGCGCTGCGGTTGCCCGCCAGCGTCGCGGCACCGGTGCCGGTGTTATGCAACAGCACGGCTTCGCCGGGATCGACCCTGGGCGGACGGTCGCGGTCGCTGTTGACGAAGATGATCCATCCCTGCCTCCAGCCGTTGCCGTCACCGCTGCAGGAGCGGCCATTCGCCGACGCGCAGATGACGGCATCGCGACCGCGCTTGGCGGACTCGGAGCGGGCGAGGTGAACAGCGTGAACGAGGCCGTTGAGGATGCTGGTGCGGTGCTGATCAGCCAGCAGGTTGCCGAAAAAGGGCACGGCGGTGGTGGTGACGATCGCGGCGATTGAAATAGCCACCAGTAGTTCCAGCAGGCTCATGCCGTCGGGGGAGCGATGGTGCGAGTCGAAGCTATGCATACCGCCGAGACTAGAAGACGATAGTTGGCGGAGGCCATGCGTAAATCTGTCCGCGCCGGTCAGTTTCTGGTCTGCGCGCGGAAACGTAACCCGCGGCGTTGCTGCAGCGATTGGCTGCATAGTGGGGGCAACGTATAATGGCCGAATTTAATTTACGACGGGGACTATGCCTTGAGACAGGAAGATCTGGTCAGGTTGCTGGAGTCGCGGGGCGTAACGCCGACAGAGCAGCGTCTTGAAGTCGGCAAAGTCGTGTTGCGCCAGCCGCAGCATCTGTCAGCCGATGAGATCCTTGCCGAAGTGAATCGGGAGCAGGCGCGGGTTTCCAAGGCGACCGTTTACAATACGCTGAAGCTTTTCGTCGAGCGCGGACTCGTACGCGAGATCAACGTTGACCCGACCCGCATGATTTATGATTCCACGACCCGGCCGCACCACCATTTTTATAACTCCGACAGCGGCCGGCTTTATGATATCGAGCCCGGTGCGGTAGAAATAAGCGCAATGCCGCGACTGCCCGACGGTACGGTCGAGGACGGTGTCGAGGTGATCATCCGCATCCGTAACCGCCCCTGACGCAGGGTCTTGCACGCCATTGTCGGACCACGGGTCTCCCGATATACTGCGCCACCCTTGCGCGTCGCCGGCATAGCTCAGTTGGTAGAGCACATCATTCGTAATGATGGGGTCGGGGGTTCGAATCCCTCTGCCGGCACCAATTCCTGATTTGCACCTCTCGCTGCGGGCAGCACCGCTCGCGGCGCTCGCCGGACGTAACAAGGAACCCGCTGCAAACCCGCGAGCCGGGTTACGTTTCTGAAACATTCCCTGCGTAAAGCGAAATAGTCCTGATACCCGCTTCGCCCAGAATTTCTCCCACATTGAATTTTCGCACCGGCGACGACATCAGTACCTGCGGTCGTGCCGATGCCAGAAGTGGGACGGCGAACGATGGCAGACTTTTCTGTAAAAATCCGAAAGATTCTGGAGGCAATCGCACTGTCGGTCATCGTTTTTGGAATCGTGTTTTTCCTGCGTGAGCCGTTGCAGGTGCAGTTCCCGTTGCAGTTACTTTCGCGTGGTCCCGATTTATTGTTGCAGCGGTATTTTGCGCAGCAGTGGATGATCGCGGCTCTTGTCATGGTTGTCGCATTTTGTTTTGGCAGCACCGCGCCAGGCAGGGCGAGCGCAACGATAGCTGCGCAATATTCCGGAGATTGCCCGCAACTGGTTTGCTCAAGATGCCTGGTCGAGCCGGGTCGCCTCGCGTGCAGGCTGAGCGGTCGCGGGTCCGTCGCCGTGCACCGAATCGGTGGAGACGGCCGGATCACCACAGCCGGCGACGCAACGAAACTGCCGATAAACGCTTCGCTGACCGGGGCCCGACTCAGCTGAGTTCGCGGCGTCCGATGAACCGATTCCGGGCTCGCCGCCGCTGCCGGTGGCGCTGTAAATCGAGCCGGCATCCCGGTTTTACACGGGTTTGCGCCGGGTCGATGATGCATCTCCGAGTGCCGCGCCAGGCGCGATTCGCCAGGGCGCCGAAAGGACGGTCGCAAACATTGCTGGAGCCGCGGCAATGACCGGGCAATCGATGCCGCGACGTAACCCCGTCAGGCGGCAC
>Ga0102958_1000049_pt1 | contig 21633 bp, 17 predicted proteins | sample SalPonF2_B_D1_MG_FD_84513 | JGI IMG/M metagenome (GOLD analysis project Ga0102958, IMG submission 84513) | Salt pond soil microbial communities from South San Francisco under conditions of wetland restoration - Salt Pond MetaG SF2_B_D1_MG ...
GCAGACCACGGCGTAAGTTGATCATTCTCTCCAGCCCGGTAATGTTGCGACCGACCTGATCTAACTGGGTTTCATTGACGGTCAGCTGTGTCAGTTCATTGATCTGGGTAGCGAAGTCGGTCAAGTCGGGTGTTGATGGCGAATTGAACAGCTTGGTGTTGAAACGGCACATGCCGATCGCATCGCCGGCGGCAAAAGTGTTTTCGCAACGGCGTACCGCGTGCTCTTTACCCGCGTAAGAGGTTGGCTCCGGGGAGACCACTCCGCCGTAGAGTGCGGTCTTGAAGCCTGCATCATCATTGATGCGGGCGTTGATCTCGAGAGTGGCCCGATTACGCAGGTGGTCCATGCCGCGGGTGGCGACTGCCAGCCCCAGGGCAAAAGCCTTGAGGATGCGAGAGTCGTGCGGATCTGATTGGAACAAGTTTTTGGATGCCATACAGTAGTTTAATGCTTCCGATGGGTATTTGCCCTGTTCGACAGCACGGCTGGAAACGGCGATAGTTTCGCCAAAGCCTTGGCGCTTTGCAGTCATAAACAGCAGTTGCTCGATGATCGGATAGTTCCCCCAGGTCAGCTCGAGCCCACCAGTGGTCTCTTGGTCGATGATGCCGCGCTGGTATAGTTCCATGGCCCAGGCGATAGCGCTGCCGGTGCTTGAGGCGTCGAGGGCCAGATCATTGAGGATGTTGTTCAGGCGCAGGACCTTTTCTGGCTCTTTGATGCCGATGTTGGGGCCGAATTTGCCGACGATAATGTACTCAGGACCTTCTCCCTTGTCGTACTTGTCGAAATGGCCGTCGTTGTTAATACCGTTGTAGGTGCGCTGTTTATAATGCTCAAGGGCACTCTGCTCTTTATCATAACTTGCGTTGCCATTCAGACCTGTCAGGGCGCTGGTACCCCAGCCACCTTTGCCGCCCGGAAGCATGTCGTTGTTGGCCCTGCAACCGACCGGGCACTGGTAACAGCGGCTCATCCCAGGACGATAAGGATCGAAGTTGTCCGCGTCGAGACTATCGTGCCAGGTGGTTTCCTGATTATTCTTTGTGCCCATGGCGCCGAGAACCCGGCTCGGCTTGTAAAGAAAGGGGGTGCCGACCTTTTTCAGGGCATTCTGGACCACACTCGCGGCGAGGATCTTTTTGCCAATGTCTCGGTTGTGCTGTTTGAAGGTGTCTGAAAGATCAAAGTCCGGAAGTTTGCCCTGGATGAGGATCGCTTTCAGGTGCAGGGCTCCCATCTTGGCGCCACCTCCACCGCGAGCCCAGATCGACTTCTCTCCCGCCATGATGCCGCTGCACAGGACCTGATTCTCCCCGGCACTGCTGATCCGTGCCATTGCCATGTCTTTGCGTTCAGAACAGTTGAAATCACTTTCAATTGCCGCTGTTAAATCAATGTTGTCCATGCCTCGATAAGGTGTGGCATCGATAAAGCTGATTGTCTCCTTCTGGATCTTGAGCAGTGTCCACTCCGGGTTGCGGCCGTAGAGGACCAGGTGGTCATAGCCGTTGCGTTTCAGATAGGTGGGGAAATAGTCACCGGCGTTGCTGTCGAGAATCGCACGACTCTCTGGAGAGAGACTGGAGACGTTGCCACGGGTCGCTCCTGGCATGTAGCTAGTCAGGAGTCCGGCGCCGAAGATTAATGGCACCTCGGGATCAAGAGCTTGTTTTCCATCCTGAAGCAGATTGTAGAGCAGGTACATGTTGCCACCGCGGCCAGCCAGAAAGTGCTGGACCGCATTAAGTGGCATGTAGCCGCGCTGGCAGCTGCGTTGTTCGAGATCGACAAAGAGCACTGCACCCTGGCTTGGATACTGGGGAGTTTTGTGCATCCGGCTTAATAGCCGCTTAACCCGCTGCCTGATATCCATGGGCTCCTCGTAATCTATGTGAACTGCGCATCGGCACCGAAATCGCCTTCACTGTTATTGTCTAGTAGCTTGGGACTGTACTTCTTATAAGTGGCTGTAATGGCTGCAAAGGGGACATCGGCAAAGGAACCGCGCTCATAGACGTATTCCATGTGCTTGCGCTGGTCCGCATCGAAAGGGTGGAAGATCGAATCATCCCGACCGTTGAATTCCAATGGCTTGACGCGAAACCTGGTGCAGAGCTCGAGATTGAAAGCCGGGGTTGATTTGACCCATATCCCCTGCAGATAGAATTCTGTGAAAGCGTGCCAGCGCATCAAGTCGCCACCATTCATTTCACGTAAACGGGGGGTGTTGAGATGGTTGTTGACGTCGGCAAAGCCAATCCGTGATGGAATTCCCAGTGCCCGACCGCAGGCCGCCAGAAGTGAGGCCTTGGAAATGCAAAAGCCGTAACCACTGCGTAATACACTGCTGGCTCGATACATCTCCGGGTCGCTAAAGTCAAGGTAGGGAGTATAACGAATGTCATCACGCACCCGGTAATAAAGAGCGATGGCTTTTTCGTGCTGTGACCGAAGGTCACGGACCGTTTCTTCCGCAAAAGTCCTTATATTGACAGCAGCGCTGTCGATGAAATCAGCACTTTGCAGAAACTGTACATTCATGAAATACCGAACCTTTGCTTGTGGAGTTTAGAAGAGCAGGACAGGGCACTTGACTGCATCAATTATGTATTTTGCCACAGATCCGAACATGATGTCACGGAGTCCGCCGCCGCCGGGATGACGACCGATGATAACCAGTTGAACGTTCTGCTCCTCGACAACTTTCTGGATCTCTATGCCAGGGGTGCCCAACTCGAGGAGTAAGGTCGGTTCAAAGCCGGCATCCTGAAGAGGCTTGGCAAGTTTTTCAAGTATGCGTTTGCCCGATTTTTTAGCAGCATCGTAGACCATGTTTTTCTGGATATCAGGGACGAGGCGCTGGACCAAGTGGACAGCAACAACATGGACAAGCAAAATTTCTCGCGGTACCAGTTCCTGGTTGGCAATGACGGCTTGAATCGTCTTTTGTGCTGTTTGCGACTCGTCGATAGGAATCAATACTCTTGGGGTCATACCAAACTCCTTAATCCTCGGTGGTGTAGCAATCAGCCGTAAACCAAGCGCGGTAAGAAAAGGACAAGGTCAGCCCAGTAGGTCAGGATCAACAGGATCGCGATCTGAATTAAGATAAATGGCATAACCGCCTTGGAAACGTAAACCAAATTGCGGTCAACCGCAGCTCCAGAGATGTAGAGACTGACACCTAGAGGTGGAGTGCAGTAACCGATCCCCAAATTTATCGTCATCAGCAGACCGAAATGCATCGTGTCAATACCGAACGAGGAAAGCAGCGGCAAGAATATCGGGGTCAGTATCAGAGTTGCAGAAATGATATCCATAAACATGCCGACTATCAGCAACATAATGTTGACTGCCAGCAGGAAAACCCACGGAGATGATATCTGGCTGACTACGGCATTGGCGATTTTGTCCGGTAACTGTTCAAAGGTGAGGTATTCGCCAAACACCGAAGCCCCAGCAACGATTATCAATAAGGTTGCCGAGGTGACAGATGAGCTGACGATGACCTGCTTGACATCCTTAATCTTCATGTCTTTGTGGATGAATAATTCAACAAAGAAGGCATAGAAACAAGCGACTACCGCCGCTTCGTTGGCGGTGAACATTCCTGAGTAGATCCCGCCGAAAATCAGCAGAGGGAGACAAAGAGCCCAGAAACTCTCTTTAAGAACAGCGATTATTTCCTTGAAACTCGGCCGATCCAGCGTTTTGTAGTTTCTCCGCTTACAATAAAAATAGGCGTACAAGCTCATCGCTGCCATGATCATTATCCCAGGGATAAAGCCGGTCAGAAACAGGGCTTCAATCGGGTCGTTGCTGACCATGGCATAGAGAATCATCGCTATCGATGGAGGGATGATTATGCCTAGGTTGGGAGCGGTGGTCATGATGCCGACTGAAAACTTTTCATCATAGCCATTTTCAATCAGTGCCGGGATCATGAAGCCTCCGATCGCGACCACGGTGGCGACCGTTGACCCAGAAATAGCGCCGAAGAAGCCGCAGGCCAATACGCCAGCCATTGCCAGTCCACCCGGCAAAAAGCCGACCAAAGTATTGGCGGTCTTGATCAGTTTTTGCACGATCGAGCCGGTGGTCATGATGTTGCCACAGAGGATAAAGAAGAGCACCACGACCAGGGCAAATTTATCCATGCTGCGGTAGAGGACTTCAATAACAATCTGTGGGTCGATGCCGATCATGAAGACCAGGCCGACAGATCCGGTAAAGAAGAGCGCCATGAAGACTGGCACAGTCGAGGCAAGCAGGCCAAGGAGAAGCACTAAGATGATCAGGTAGTTGGTATCCATAAGTGTCCGTATAACTCAGGCGGGATCAATATGGCCCCCACTTCAGCCGACAGCCCCCTCCTTCAAGTCTTCGACCATGATAATCAGGGTCCGAAAAAACATCATGGCGCCCATCACTGGCAACACTGCATAGAAAATCCATTCTGGAATCTGCAGGCTGGCGGTTCGTGCGTATTGATCCTCATACATCATGACCGTCATCGTCCAGCCGAGGTAGACCATTGCTCCCGCAAAAACCAGAGTGACCACGTGGGCAAACAATGCCAGGGGTTTTTTCAAACCGGGGATCATTTGCGGTAAGGCATCGATTCGAATCAATGAACGCCCACGAACGGCAACAATGCAGCCGACGTAAGTCGAGAAATAGATCGTTTTGCGGACAACTTCGTCAGACCAATAGAGATTGACATCATTGGTCAATTTACGTAGCAGGACATTGGCCATGGCGACTGTCAGGGCGATACAGACCGAAAGGAAAAGAGACCAATCTTCGAAGGCGGTGAATACTCGATCAATTTTTCGAACCGTTTTTTTTAACACTATATTGTCCAGAATAATAAAAGCCGGGGAGCAGAGCTCCCCGGCTCCATTAAAGAACAGGAAAGACCCAAGGTTAATGACTACTTGAGCGTGGCGCGGACTTTGTTCAGATAGTCCAGTCCTATTTTCTCTCCCCAGGAGGCATAAACAGGCTCTGCCATCTTTACAAGGGTGGCCTTGTCGGCGTCTGAGATCTGGATGAATTCTACACCGGCTTCCTTGGCCTTGGCGATCTGTGCATCATGCTGCTCTCTGGTCAGCGCGCGGGTTTTTACGCTTTCCTCTTCGAGAACTTCAATGAAGACTTTTTGCAGGTCTGCCGGCAGTTTGTTGAACCAGCGCTTGTTGACCAGGTGGACGAAAAGGCCTTGGGCATAGTTGAGTTCGGTGAAGTATTTGGCGATGGTGAACTTTTTGGTGATATTGCAGACGATCGCCGTATGGTCGAGACCGTTGATGACACCGGTCTGCAGTGCCTGTGGAACGTCTGGCCAAGGCATGACGGTAAACTTGGTTTCCCATGCATTGTAAACATCGATGTTGACAGGAGCTTCAGCGATGCGGAAGTTAACAGTTTTTGCTTCTTCAATGGTGCGCACCGGAGTTGTGGTGGCCCAGCCGTATTGGCCGTAATTGACGATGTCAGCAACCATCAGACCGGCGGACTGCGCGGAGTTGCTATATGGGCCCCAGAGTTCCGGATCGCTGCGGAACTGGTCGAGCTTGTCATAGGTGTCGACTACATAAGGCAGGTTGACGATGCCAAGTTTGTCGGCAATATTGGCCGAGGCAACTGAAGAAGACAGCATCCCCTGAACCGCGCCAATCCTCAGCTTGGCAATGACGTCCTTCTCGCCGCCAAGTTGGGCCAGAGGGCGGTAGTCTACATAGATACGACCGTTAGATTTTTCCCAGAGAGCGTCGCGAAAGTTGTAACCGTTCGCAACCCCTTGGATAACAGGATGAGAAATGTTCGACAAGATGTAAGTGTACTCGGCCTTCGAAAAGTCGAACTTGGTCTTCCAGTTTGCAAGCGGATCTTTTTTCTTCTCGGCCGCAAGCAGGGGGCTGGTCAGCAAACTGACAATCAGCAGGGCAAGCACGGGAAACACGACAAGGATCTTCTTCATTTCATACCTCCTAGTAGGGGGTTAACCTGCGCCATCCATTTGACGCGAATTTTTTCGTTTTCAATGAAGCGAACGCCAACGAATTGAACCAACACAGAATAACGTTGCAAAACTTGCCGGTCAAGAAAGTCTTTAGTTAAAAAATAACAACGTTATAACCAGTTTAACCATTAAAAACATTTACTTCTATACCCACTGCCTTGTTAGGTTACGGTAAGTATAATAATGTTCTATTAATCGTGGAGGCTAGGTACACGAACCACGAAAATTGTTTCACTGGCTAGCAGACAAGTCCTGCTATAGCTTAAGGATACAGCGAATCTAGGTTTCAAGCGCCTTGACCAAGCTGTGCAAAGTCTTGTTGTAGGGCGTCAGCACCCCCGCTCGTTCTCCATATTCAATAATCTTGCCGTTGATATAATCTATTTCAGTTTGCCGCTTTGCTTCAATATCCTGCAACATGGACGGTTTGTGGTGTCCTGCATCCTTGATGTAGGAGAGGCAATCGAGGTAGTAATCCGGCCCCAGCATCAGCTCATTGGCCCGGGCCACCTTAACCCCTTCTTTCAATAAAGCGTTGACCAGGCCAGAGACAATCGGGTCGTTGATGACTTCGAACATGGTCTTGCCGGTAACGGCGCAGACCGCATTCATGCAGGAGTTATTGACTGTCTTGCTCCAGACCATATTGCGGATCTGGTTGGTGTGGCCCGTATCAAGGCCGCACTCGGACAGAACACGACAAATTCCCACTGCGGCTTCTTTTGAGTCTGCATGCAACTCTTGCAGGTAATGGGGACGATGGTGGAATACCATCTTCACCTTTGCCGGTGCTTCGAGAATGCAACCGTAGTTGACTACCGCGCGCATTACCTGTTTTTCCCCAAGCCGCTCGGCCAGGACGAGCTCGGTGTCGATTCCGTTCTGCCAACTGACAACATAGCGACCTTCGTTAATAAAGCCTTCCAGGGCTGATGTAATTATCGGCAGAGCTGTCGCTTTTACCGTGACGATTACGACATCGGGAGGGTCCTCGGCAAGCTCATCAATCCGGGTCTTGGTTTTCGCCACCTTGGCATGAAAGTTATCCGTTCCTGAAAGGATGATCCCTGAATCCTGGGCCGGTACAAGAAGGCTCGTTTGGACATCGCAGAGAGTGACTTCGTAGCCTCCCCGGGAAAGGAACGCGGCAACGATGCAACCGACAGGTCCGGCACCGACGACGGCAAATTTCTTTGGACTGTAGTTGCTTCTTTCCTGCATAACAGGCTCCCTAACGACTTGAATCTATGGAAAAACCTTCTTCAGAAGAGGAATCTGGGCTTATCCTTGATCAACCAGAATGCCGAACGATTCAGCATCAAGAAGGTTTGCGCCATTTTTCTCCAGAATTTCGATGGCCTGATCAATGGCGCTGAAATGAAAAACCATGACCGCTTTTTCCAGTTTCGCGCCAGCGACGGCATACATGTACTCAACGTTGACTTTGGTCCCAAGAAACAAGTTAAGAATCCGGGCAAGGCTACCTGGGGTATCTTCAATTTCAACGGCAACGACGTCGTCGACACGTGCCGGGATATATCTTTCCATGATGACACCACGAGCACTGGCAAGATCAGAGACCAGAATCCGCAGTACGCCGAAGTCGTGGGTTGAATCGCAGATACAGTGAGCTCTAAGATTGATACCTGCATCACCCAGTGCCTTAGTAACATCGTGTAATCGACCTGGGGAGTTTTCGAGAGGAATCGATAATTGTTTTAACTTCATGGCAATTTTCCTTGCTCAGAATTAATTCTTTGAGAACGTTTTGTTTACTTCGGTTCAAGTGCCTTGACCAGCCCTCTGATCATATTGTTGTAGGGGGTCGGAATGCCTGCCTGTAAGCCATATTTGATGATTTTGCCATTGATGTAATCAACTTCAGTGCGACGGTTTGCCTCGATATCCTGAAGCATTGAGGGTTTGTGTGCGCCGGCATTTTTGATGTAGTTGATGGCGTAAGGATAATAGTTTGAACCGAGAGAAAATTCATTGGTTCGAGCAACGGCAATCCCCTCCTTGATCAGAGCATCAACCAGGTTGAACGTGATTGGGTCATTGATGATTTCTACCATAGTCATGCCGGTTACGGCACATATCGGATTCATGCAGGCGTTGAGAACCGTCTTTCGCCAGACCCTGTCAGTGAGTTGATCGGTGTGCTCGGTATCAAGACCGCACTCAGTCAGAACTTGGCAGATGCCGATGGCTGCTTCCTTTGATTCCGGATCGAGTTCCTGCAGATAATGTGGGCGATGATGAAAAGCCAAGCGGATGTGCCCTGGGCTTAAAGGCACACAGCCAAAGTTGACGACTCCGCGCATAACGGTCTTGTTGCCAAGGTGTTGGGCCAGTTCCAATTCAGTATCGATGCCATTTTGCCAGCTGATTACATAGCGGCCTTCGGCGGCAAAGCCCTCCAGGGCTGAGGCAATCAGGGGGAGAGCCGTTGCTTTTACGGTGATGAAGATGACATCAGGGGGATCGATGAGAAGATCCTCAATCCTCGTTGTTGTGCGAGTTACCTTGGCCTGAAAGTCATCTGCACCCTCAAGGAGAATTCCTGGATCCAGAGCTGGAGCAAGAAGTCCCGGGACAATGTCACAAAGAGTGACTTCGTACCCAGCCTTGGCGAGAAATGCTGCAACAATTCCTCCAACAGGCCCTGCGCCGATGACAGCAAATTTTTTCGGACGGTAGTTCGTTGCACTCATCATTTACCACCTCCATGAGTGGTCAGCCCAGACTTCAGGCAGAGGCTATACTGTTCTTAGAGAATCCCGAAAGCTTTGGCATCGAGGATTTTTATATTGTTTTCAAGCAGCAATTCTATGGCCAGGTCGTTGTCGCTAAAGCTGAAAACCATGACGGCTTTCCCTGAAGAGGTCCCCGCCAAAGCGTACATGTAGTCAACGTTGACTTTGTTTTGCATCAGCACCTTGAGGGCTTTTGCCAGGCTGCCCGGGGTGTCGCTGATCTCGGCGGCAACCACCTCGTCCACGCGGGCCGGGAACTGCTTTTCCATAATTACGCTGCGTGCTTTGGCGACATCGTTAATCAGAATCCTTAGCACTCCAAAACCAGAAACATCGCAAATTGACAAAGATCTCAGGTTGAGGTTTGCATCGCCCAGAGCCTGGGTTGCTTCATATAAACGACCCGGTGAATTTTCAAGGAATATCGATATCTGCTTCAATGTCTGTTTCATGATGAACTTCCTTTGCTTCGGTATAACGACAATGTGAACCGAACTAAAGATTAACGCTCTTTCGCTGCGCTCACTCAAGACGCAATGAAAAGCCGGGAAAAACGCAAAGGAAAACAGGCTTTATTGTAAAAAAACTTTGCGTCTGACTTTCTACTTTTGCATCTTTGCTTTTCGCTTGTGTTTTTAATCTGTTGGTCTATTCATGCATCAAAAAATTACGCTGCTGCGCCGCCGGCCAATGCCCTCATGTTGACATCGACCCCTTTCCCTTTGGAGATTTGTTTAACAACCTCGGTGATGATCTCTTCCTTGAGAGGAAGATATTTCATCACTGTGCCCACCATGACCATGTTGACCGCCTTGCCGTTGCCTGCCTGCCGCGCAATCGACAGGGCGTCAATGCCGTGTGCTTCAGTACAGGCTGCCGCAATTTGTTCTTCCACGTCTTGCGGATAAATTGCCAGCCCGGCAGCCACTGTGCTGGGATTGATTGAGATCTTATTGTAGACCAGACGGCCTTCGGGCTTGAGGAAATGGATGTAGCGCAAAGCTTCAAGTGGTTCGAAGGAAATCAACAGGTCGGCACTCCCGGGCATGACTACTGGTGAGTTGACCTGGTCGCCGATACGCACAAAGCTGATGACGCTACCGCCGCGCTGGGCCATACCGTGAACTTCGTTCTGCTTCACATCCATGCCGCTGGCTAGTGCACCTTCGGCGAGAACCTTGGAGGCCATAAGAACGCCCTGGCCACCGACTCCGGCTATGACGATATTAAAGATTTGCATTGTTATCTCCCTCGATCTCGTGCATTGCGTCAAATTTACACATCTGCTTACAAACACCGCAGCCGTTGCAGACGTTGGGATCGACTCGAACCTTCTGTTTTTCACCTGAAGCGGTCAGACCCAGGGCCATGCAAGCCACCTTGAGACAGGCTCGGCATCCGGTGCACTTTTCGTCTTCAACGGACATGGCCGGTTTGCGAATCTTGTAGCGCAGGATGCAGGGGTTCTTGTCGATCAATACGTAAGGCCCTGGAGCCTCAAGCCCTTTCTTTATCGCAGCTTCAGTTTCTTTGAGGTCGTAGGTGTTGAGTTCTGCAACATTGTCGATGCCAAGTGCCTTGACTAGCGGAACCATTTCGACCTGGCGTGCGGGAACGCCCTGCAGTGTTTCGCCCGTACCCGGGTTCTCCTGACCACCAGTCATGCCGGTTGTACGGTTATCCATGATGATGACCAGCGCGTTGCCGCCATTGTAGGCCATGCTCATCAAACCGGTCATTCCCGAGTGGAAGAAGGTAGAGTCGCCGATTACGGCCACAGGTTTTTCATCGCGCCCGGCAATCGCATTGACCTTGGCCATGCCGTGGGCGGCACTGATACTTGCCCCCATGTCGATCACAGAATGCATGGCATTCATAGGCGGCAGAGCGCCCAGGGTGTAACATCCGATATCCCCTGAGACGAAAGTTTTTAATTTGCTTAGAATGGTAAAAAGACCGCGGTGTGCACAGCTGGGGCAAAAAACTGGTGGACGTTGAGGCAGCCCTTCTACTGGAGAGGCTGTCTCGGCTTTGGTACCATCGAGCGCCACACGAAGGATATCAGCATTAATCTCTCCACAGAGGGGTAGCTTGTTCTTGCCGATGTCGACCTTAATGCCCATGGCACGAATCTGCTCTTCGAAGATCGCGTCCATCTCTTCGACTACGACCAGACGTTTGACACTGCCGGCGAAGTCGCGAATCTTGTTTTCCGGAAGAGGGTGGGACATTCCCAATTTCAGGACTGATGCATTCGGGTAGGCTTCACGGACGTGCTGGTAAGAAACTCCCGAGGTGATGATGCCCAGATCTGAGTCACGCATCTCGATACGGTTTAGTGGGGTCGTCTCGGCGTATTCCTGCAATTTGAGAAGGCGCTCTTCGACTTCGACATGTTTGATCTTGCCGAAGTTGGGGAGCATTACATATTTGGGGACATCCTTGACCCATTCGCCAATCTGTGGGGCAATCTTCTCCTGCGGAATGACCAACCCTTTGGCGTGCGAGATCCGTGTGCTGGTGCGCAGCATCAGCGGCGTGTCGAATTGCTCGGAAATTTCGAAACCTGCCCGGACCATCTCATAGGCTTCCTGAGAATCGGCTGGATCTAGCATCGGTACCTTGGCAAACTTGGCATAGTTTCGGCTGTCCTGCTCATTTTGTGAGGAGTGCATACCTGGGTCGTCCGAGACCATCAGAATTAACCCGGCGTTGACGCCGGTGTAGGTCAAAGTCAACAAGGCATCTGCGGCGACATTGACCCCGACATGTTTCATGGTCGAGAGGGAACGTCCGCCAGCGATAGAGCCGCCGATCGCCGACTCCAGAGCAACTTTTTCATTCGGAGCCCATTCGCAGTAGACATCACCAAGTCGGGCGACCTCTTCAAGGGTTTCTGTACTGGGGGTGCCCGGGTAGCCGGAGGCGAATACCCCACCGAAATCTCTGAAACCTAATGCGATGGCTTCATTGCCGGAAATTATTTTTTTCATAAAAACCTTCCCTTGTTGACTGGCTGACTTGAAGAAGCCATATTAAGTGTCACGTCATGGAATAGCTTATTCGGGCCGACGATCCTCTATCCGCTTGGCCTTTCCTTCGCTGCGAGCAATGCTGCCTGGCGGTACCAGATCGACCACGACTGTGATGCCGATAACGTCTTTGATGTCCTGTTGCAGATTCCGTTTTTTGCTGCGTACGGTCGCGACGTCTTCGAGGATGTCGAATTCATCCCCCTTGAGGATGTCGGCCGCCGCTTTGATCATGAAATCCTCAGTAACCTCTATCTTGACCCGCAATGAGTCCATCGCGCCTTTGCGTTCAACGATGACCATGTAGTGAGGAGAAACCCCTTCGCGCTTGAGGATGATCGCTTCGATCTGCGATGGGAAGACATTGACACCGCGGATAATCAACATGTCGTCGCTGCGGCCGGAGACACGGTCCATCTTGACCAGGGTGCGGCCGCAGATGCAGGCGTCGTAACTGAGGCGGGTGATGTCGCGGGTGCGGAAGCGCAGCAGCGGCTGCCCCTGATTCGCAATGGTGGTAAAAACAAGCTCGCCCAGCTCGCCCTCGGGAAGCACCTCGCATGTTTCCGGATCAATTATTTCAGGATAGAAATAATCTTCATTGATGTGCAATCCATGCTGAAGCTCAAGGCACTCGAAGGCAACCCCGGGTCCGATGATTTCGGAGAGCCCGTAGATGTCGCAGGCCTTAATGCCAAATTTATCCTGAATTTGGTGGCGCATCGACTCGCTCCAAGGCTCGGCGCCGAGCACGCCGACGCGGAGATTGAGTTTGTGAAAGTCGATGCCCTGCTCCTCGCCAGCTTCGTACAGGTGCATCAGGAACGAGGGGGTGGAAGTGAGCACGGTGCTGCCGAAGTCTTCCATCAGCATCAGTTGCCTCTGGGTATTGCCGCCAGAGATCGGAATCACTGCTGCACCAACCCGGATCGCCCCATAATGAGCACCCAAGCCGCCGGTAAACAAGCCATAACCATAAATGTTCTGCACCACATCCTTGTTGGTGATGCCTGCGGCGGTAAAGGCCCGCGCCATAACCTCTTTCCAACTTTCCAGATCCTGCCGGGTATAGCCGACAACGACCGGTTTGCCGGTGGTTCCAGAGGTGGCATGGTATTCTACGATCTCCTGCTGGGGGGCCGTGAAGAGTTTGAACGGATAATTCTCGCGGATGTCCTGTTTGGTCGTAAATGGAAGTCTGCGGATGTCGTCTAACGACTTGATGTCACGCGGCTTTATTGACAGCTCGTCAAGTTTCTTCCGATATTGAGGATTCTTCTCATAGACGTAGCTGACTGTTTTCTGCAATCGCCCAAGCTGGAGCGCCTGCATCTCACTGCGACTGTTTGCTTCTTCCTTATTCCAGACCATCATTCACCTCGCATATTGTAGCCGTTTGTATTTTAAAAAAATCTCTTTTGATTGCACATCTTCCCGTTTTTTACAGGTAGTTCAGCTCTTTCGCTTTCTCGGTGATCTCTGCACTGAACTGCGGATGGGCAATATTGATAAGCGCCTGGGTCCGCTCTCGGACGGTTTTGCCGTAAAGGTTAGCAACGCCGAATTCGGTAACCACATAGTGAACATGGTTGCGGCTGGTGACCACACCCGCACCATGTTTAAGCATAGGTACAATTTTGCTGACCACGGTGCCATCACGCAGTTGGGAGGTGCTCGGCAGGGCAATAATCGGTACGCCGCCTTTGGAACGTGACGCCCCGTAGATGAAGTCCAACTGCCCGCCAACCGCCGAATGCATCTTCGTGCCGATACTGTCGGCGCAAACCTGGCCGGTGAAATCGACTTCTATAGCGGAGTTAATCGCAACCATTCGGTCGTTCTGCGCTACCACAAATGGGTCGTTAACATATTCTGTACGGTGCAGTTCGACCATGGGGTTGTTGTCCACCCACTCATAGAGACGTTTTGTGCCGAGCAGGAAGCCGCAGGTGATTTTGCCGCGGTGTAAGCTTTTGCAAGAGCCGTTCACGACACCAGCTTCGACAAGGTCGATGACTCCGTCTGAGATCAGTTCGGAATGAATGCCGAGGTCTTTTTTTTCAAATAGAAATTTCAGGACAGCGTTGGGAAGTGCCCCAATTCCTAACTGCATGGTCGCCCCGTCAGGGATCAACTCGGCGATATGTGCCGCTATGTTTTCGACAACTTCCTGATCTGCATCATCTCCCATTGGCATTTCAAACAGAGGTGTATCGCTTGGCACGACATAATGCATCTTGTCGATGTGCATAGCTGTATCACCCAGGGTGCGCGGCATCTGATCGTTCACCTGTGCAATGACAACCTTGGCGACTTCGGCGGCCGAAATGGTGAGACCGGATTCTGCACCCATGGAGCAGAATCCGTTTTCATCTGGAGGTGATACATGAATCAACGCAACGTCGATGGGAAGGTGCCCATTTTTGAAGAGCAGGGGGAATTCGGAGAGCATCACCGGAGTGAAGTCCGCTCGTCCTTGGTTGACTGCTTTACGTACATTGGCGCTGATAAACATGGAATTGACGCGCAGGTGCCCTTCCATCTCCGGGGAGACATAGTCAGCAGGGCAGATCGTCAGCGGGTGACAAATTTCAACGTCACGTAGTTCCGGGGCTCTTCTGACCAGGGCGTCGAGCAAAGGAAGGGGCACTGAAGCATTCCCGGTCAGAAAAACCCGATCCCCGGACTTGATTGCTTTGACGGCCTCATCCGGAGTTGTGGCACGATTCAGAAAACTCCGCTGCCAATTTGTCACGTCCTCATTCCTCGTTAAAAGCATCGACTTCATCTCCTAGTCTCCACGCTGGATTCTGATTCTGCCATCCACTGCATAAACCTTGTCGGCGAATGCCATGATCGGGTTCAGATCCATCTCCTGAATAGTCGGCAGATCACCGAGGAGCTGAGAGACGCGCTGAATCAGTTCAATCACGGCCTGCTTGTTGATTCCAGATTCACCTCGTACACCGTCAAGCAGCGCAGAGGTCTTGATCCCGGCCAGCATTTCTTCTGCCTCCACCTTGGTTACCGGGGCGATCTTGAAAATCACGTCTTTGAGAACCTCGACATAGATACCGCCCAGACCGAACATAACCAGATGGCCGAGTTCTCGCTCAGCGCTGGCGCCGATGATCAGCTCACGCCCGCCCGGAAGGAATTTCTGCACCAGGAAACCGAGTTCACCGAAGTGCCCAAGCCGTCCCTGTATTTCATCGACAGTGTCTCGAACCGCCGCTGCATTCTTGAGGTTGATGGCGACTCCGCCCATGTCGCTTTTGTGGTCTATCTCAGCGCAGTCGACTTTTACAACCACCGGATAGCCGATCTCTTCAGCTGCGGCGGCAGCGTCCTCTGCATTGTTTACGACCCGCCAGGGGGCGACAGGGAGGTCGTAGGCTTCAAAGATACCGTAGACCTCAATTGCTGAAAGAACTTCTCGACCAGCCTGTTTGGCCCGCTCGATAATTTTTCTGGCGCGCTCTGCGTCAACACCACTAAAAATCTGCGGTTGTCCGATGTCGCGTTGCTGGATCCGTCCGTACTCTACCAACGCGCCCAGTGCCCGGGCGGCGTCACCTGGGTTGGCGTAAAATGGCACTTCGCCCTCTTTGAGGATCGCCATGGTTCTCTGGTAGCGCTCCAACTTGATATTTGTCATAAAGTTGCAGACCAGTGGTTTGCGACGCTGTCGGTTGACCTCAACAATCTCTCGAGCAACGGCATCGGTGTCTGTGAAGGGGGCCGTGACGAAGTTGATGTAGATACAGTCAATTTGATCATCATCCATCAAGACGTCGAGGGCCGCCCGGAATTGTGGCCCGCCAGCCGTGGCGACCACATCGATAGGGTTCTCCAGTGCTGCTTGAGGGAACTGGGTTTCCCTCAGGCGCTCGATAGATATTTCAGAGAGCTTTGGTACCTCAAGCTTGAAGTCGACGAGTACATCGGTAGCGATTACCGCCGGACCTCCAGTGTTGGTGATAATGCCAACCCGGTTTCCCTTCGGGATCGGCTGGCTGGAAAAAGCCATCGCGGCACGAACCATCTCCCCCTCGTCCTTGAAAGGCAGAACACCGATTTTTTCAAAGATCAGCTCGGTGGCGATATCAACTCCGGCAAGCGATCCAGTGTGAGAGGAGGCTGCTTTGGCGCCTTCTTCTGTCCGGCCTGCTTTCATGGCCAGAACCGGTTTTTGTTTTACTACCTGGCGAGTCACCTCAAGGAAGTCGCGCGGTTTGTCGAAACCCTCTGTATACAGAATAATCGCCTTGGTGCCCTCATCCTCACCGTAATATTCAATGATCTCCGGGATTGACACGTCGCAGGCATTGCCGTTAGAGGCGTAGAGCCGTTGACCGATATCAAGATCGTCCAAAACCTGCATGATCAGCGCACCGACACCGCCACTTAAAGCCACTACCGAGATGCTGCCCGGTTTGGGGAAGGTAAAGGTGAAGTTGCAGTAGGCGTTCAACTCCGGGTCGGAATTGATAATGCCCTGACAGTTGGGTCCGAACAGTCGAATGCAGTATTTGCGCGCGTTGGCCAAAAACTCTTCCTGCAGTCTTTCACCTTCCTCGCCCATTTCACTGAAGCCAGCTGAGTTGATAATGACTGCCTTGACCCCTTTTTGACCACATTCCTCAATTGCCTGGGGAACAAACTGGCTGGGGATGATGATGTGCGCCAAGTCGACCTCGCCGGGAATGTCCGCAATCGTCGCGTAGGATTTGAGCCCGCACACTTCATCGGCCTTGGCATTGACGGGGTAAATCTCCCCCTTGTAGCCATAGGTCTGGAGGTTTCTGATAATGACGTTGCCGATGGATAGTTCTTTGGTGGAAGCGCCAACCAGGGCAACCGCTTTAGGTTTGAATAAGGCATCTAACATCTTATCTTCTCTCCTCCAATTGCTCGATAAATGCTTCTATATTGGTTCGGGTCTGCTCGTCGGAAATGCAGCGTAGATCGTTGAGATCGCCAGAAATAATCAGGCTGGGAATACCAGTCTCCTGCTCCAGTCGCTGCGGCATGCCGTAACGGCTGTTGGAGTTGCAGGGGCAGGTTTTAGCGTCATGGTAGATGATGCCGTCAATATGGAATTTCTCTAGCATCCCTTTGATGTAGACTTCTTTGTAAGTGTCGGAACGGACGATAAAAAGACCAAGATAAGCTTTAGCCATGCTGCGGATCGGGTCGTTGGCGTCGAAGTCGGGGAAGATCCAGCTGCTGCAATAGGTGGAAACCAGGACGCTCGATTGCAATTCGGTAAACAGCTCGGAGTGTTGGCGCAGGCGACGCCATACCGGCATTCCTTCCCAGTAGATGCGGTGTTTCTCATTGTCTACCGCACCTATTTTGTCGGCCATTCGCGGCTTGAGCTCACCGAGCAGCTGCCGATAATAGTCGACAGCCTGGGGGGTGCCGCGTAAAACCACTGCCGGGCCCATGTGGATGGTGCCGTCAAAGAAGGTAAGGGGGGCAGGGGAGGCGGCCGCAGTCTCAAGAACCTGCCGCCAAAGTTCGGTGCATTCACGAGAGAGAGCAACTGTTTCTCGCAGACGCTGCATGTCAAGTTTGTCTCCGGCAACCTCCTCCAGAGACGGGATTAGTGCCTCAATTTGTCGAGTGACGTCGTCGATCAGGATATCAGTGACTTCGTCAAAGTTTTTCGGTGAAGTAATGCCGATGCATGGAACCTTCAGCTCTTTTGCGTACCAAGTGAACCAGTCCTGAACGTCACGACATTGGTTGGTGTTGTAGACCAGAATATCGGGGCGAGGCGGAGCCTCAATGCCCGGGTAGGCCTTGGCAAGGGGCGAGACCCCTTTCAGGTAAGCGCCGATGTCGGCGGTCAGGTAAGAGCAGATATCGGGTGAGTAGCCGATGGTGTTGGCCTCGGGAATCAGTTCGGTGGCCATCCGCGTCGCGCCGAGCATGGCAGCGTGGTTTTCCGGGAAGTGTACGGCAAAACCCAACGCTCTTAGCAGTTCCGCCGGGCCAACACTGGTACACCAGGCGACTTTGCGATCTGTCGATTTTGCTGCGTCATTCAGATCGTAGAAGTAGTCGGACATGATTTTCATCATCTGTCCGGTTGCCTTGATCTTCTTCCTCTGCGATTGCTTGTCTTGTGCCATGATCACTCCAAGCTCTTTATGTTTTGTTGTTCTATTCTTCCTTTTTGTTTGCGGCTTTCTCGGCTGCAGCATCCATAGCGTAGAGGGCCGCGCCATGGGCGCCGGTGAACTGGGGGAACTCCGGAAGCAGTACCGGCCGGCCGATCAGTTTCGCGGTCATCTCTACCAGGTAGGGATTGTGGGCTACCACTCCGCCACTCAAGACCACTTTTTCGGTCAAGGAGTCCATCTCCAGAACCCTCTGGATCATAGAATAAAAGATTCCCTTGATGATGTCGGCGACCGGTTTGCCGTGACGTATGTTCTCTAAAACCTCTGTAGCCGAAAAGACTGTGCAGTAGCTGCCGAGCTTGATTGTTTCCGTTGCCTGCCGGGCCAGGTTGTTCATCTCGTTAAGGGGGATGTCAAGACGGCTGGACATTTCCTCGAGAAAGGCCCCGGTTCCGGCGGCGCATTTACGATTCATTTTAAAGCTGTCGCGCCGCCCTTCGGCGTCGAGTTTGATAATCTTGTTGTCCTGGCCGCCGATGTCGAGGATGGTGATCGCTTCGGGGAAGCAGTAGTGGCAGCCTCTTGCATGACAGCCGATTTCGGTTTTACTTTTTTCGGTGATAAAGGCGACGTTGTTGCGACCGTAGCCGGTGGCGACTGCATCGACAATGGTCTCCTGGTTAACGCCTGCCAGTTCCAGAGCTGTGTCCAGGCAATCTGCTGCAGTAGCGGCAAAATCTACACCGGATTTTTTGGCCGCATAGCCGATCATCGCTCCATGGCGGTCGATAACCGCCACCTTGGTGCGTGATGCTCCCATGTCAAGTCCGACATAGACCTGCTTTGCCATGCTTACTCTCGTTTCCCGCTAGGTAACGGGATATGTTGTGTCATTAGTCATTTGCCAAGTTAAGCTTCAATACCGAGCAGCTTCCGATTCAATTGTTCTGACCAGATTAATTAGTCGAGGACCGATGTCGTCTTCGAGCATGTGCTGGCGTAGCAAGAAAGATGGTGCCGCGCAGTTGAAAGTCAACAGACGACAACCGGCGATCGGCAGCATAGGTACGCCAATAGCGTTGACGTCGCTACGCCAATCACCGATCGACAGACAGAAGCCACGCTCGTGATAATCGCGCAAAGATTGTTCGATGCCGGCCTTGTGCTTTGGCCAATTGTCGAGGTCTCGTTGACGGATGTTGTTCATCAGTTGTTCTCGCTCATTTTCTGGCAGACCACAAAGCAGTGCTCTACCCATGGCTGTTGTGGCTATTGGCACCCGGGTACCAGGCTCCCGGCGCAAGGAAACAGTGGCGTCGGTGCTGTGTCGCCCGTCAAGGTAGATCATGCCGAGACGATCACGTGTGCCGACTGAAACTGCGGTATGAGAATAATTGGCCAGTTCCTGCATCATGGGGCGTGCGATCTTCAGAACATCCATGTTAGTGAGTAACGAGAATCCCAGGGAGAGGACTCCGGTGCCGAGCTGGTATTTGCCTAGCTTTTCATCGTGGTAAAGGTAGCCCATGCGGGTCAGTGTGTAAGTCAGACGGGAAACGGTCGGTTTCGGTAGCCCGGTGCGCTCTGCAATATCTTGATTGCCCAGATGACGGTCTCTTGGTTTGAAGCACCGCAGCACTTCGAGCCCACGGGCAAGGGCCGTTACAAATTGACGATCCTTGCTGTCCCCTTCCAGGAGGTTGATGCCGTCCATCGCAATCAGATCCGCTTTGCTGCCTTTGTTGTTTAATGTTGTGTTGACGTTCATAGAATTTTACTCCGATCCGGACTGGCTACTCGAAGTCTGCGCCAGAGAGTTTTGCACGTCTTTTTTCTTCTGGTTGGGGTTTTTCCTGTTTTTAATCTCTATAGAAAAGGGTCGTTCTTGTCAAGCCATAAAACAATGTTTCTGTGGAAATTTGTTTCGCATTGCGAAACATGAGAGGAGACGTTTGTTCAGGTGTATGTTTGGTTAAACACCAGAAAAAAGCTCCATTAAGGTGTGTGACTCTCTATAAAACCAAGTAAATACGCTTTTGTTTGCATGCTGAATAAATACTCATATATTTAACTAAGAAAAATATTTACAAACACTGTATTGTCAGGTAGGATTCGTAAAAACGAAAGTATGTTTCGCAGTGCGAAATAGGTCGAGGTTGGTTTTACTGGTGTCAGATGGGCTGGAAGCAATAACGGAAAGTTTTGCAGAATTTAGCCTCTGATTTTTACAGTTTTTAACCTTAATTTCTAATATAGAGGGCAAGCGAATGAAATCGATTGAAACTGTAGGCGTCGTTGGCGCAGGGACTATGGGCTCTGCAATTGCTCAACATTTCATCATGAAGGGCCTGCCGGTCATACTTGTTGATCAGAAGCAGGAGTTTCTGGAGCGGGGAGTAGGTTACATCCGTGAATCCCTAGGCGAGGCATTGCAGCGCGGGTTGATTGATCAGCAGGCCTTTGACCAGATCCTTGGTCGCCTGCACTGCACCACCGAGCAGTCTGAGCTGATTGAGGCTGATCTGGTGGTAGAGGCAATTTTCGAAAACCTAGAGGTCAAGAAAAGCCTGTTTGCTGAACTAGAGAAGGTCGTCAGTGCTGAATGTATTCTCGCCAGCAACACCTCTTCATTTCTGATCAGTGAAATTGCTGCTGATCTTCAAACTCCCGAGCGGGTCGTTGGTGTCCACTATTTCTATCATGCCGCCAAGAATAAACTGGTCGAATTGATTCCGGGTGAAAAGTCAGCGCCGGAGATAGTCTCTGCGCTGGAAAATTTCTATACTTATCATGACAAGACCCCGATTCTGGTTAAAGACGCGCCAGGGTTCGCTGTCAACCGCTTCTTCGTCCCCTGGCTGAACGAAGCGGCTCGTCTCTATGAGGAAGGTTTTGGCAGTATCGCCTTTATTGACAAGCTCGCCTGTGAGGTCTTCGGTGTTGGCATGGGGCCTTTTGCCCTGATGAACGCGACCGGTGTGCCGATTGCTATGCACGCCGCCGATGGTCTGGCAAGCGAACTTCACAAGTTTTACGCTCCTGCAAAGGTCCTTTGTCAACAGGTCAAAGCCAAACAGGATTGGAATGTTGAAGATACTCAGCACCTTAATAATGGTTTCGATCAGGCTGAGGTTGTCACCCGTCGCCTGGTTGGTGCCAGCCTCGGGGTTGCAGCGCAGATGGTCAGTGAAGGTGTCATCAATGCAACCTCCACCGATCTGGGTGCGCGTGCAGGCTTGCGCTGGCCGATGGGTCCTTTTGAACTACTCGAAAAGATGGGTGTAGCCAAAGTCAAAGAGATGGTCGAAAGCGTGTTCTCTGTCTGGGCCCTGCCGTTGCCGGCTTGTTTAGCAGACCCCGCAAAAACACAAAGTTTATCCCTCAACTGGGTCACTACTGAGGTCGTCGGTGAATGTGGCTTTATTGTCTTCGATCTCCCTGACCGGCTGAACCCACTCGGCGAGCAGGTGATGAAACAGCTCGATCGATCTGTGGACGAACTCAATGCTCGCCCCGATATCAGTAAAATTTTCATTCACGGCAAGGGTAAAGCTTTTGTCGCCGGAGCTGACATTAAATTTTTCCTCGATGCATTAGACGCTGATGACCTGCCGAGGATACAGACATTTACCGAGTTCGGCCAACAGGTTCTGAACAAGATCAGCACATCTGACAAAGCCACC
>Ga0102958_1000052_pt1 | contig 21069 bp, 12 predicted proteins | sample SalPonF2_B_D1_MG_FD_84513 | JGI IMG/M metagenome (GOLD analysis project Ga0102958, IMG submission 84513) | Salt pond soil microbial communities from South San Francisco under conditions of wetland restoration - Salt Pond MetaG SF2_B_D1_MG ...
CACCAGCACCGGCCGGGCCATGGGAATTTCGTGCTCCGCGGGGGGCTTCTCCGGCGGCGCGGGCGTCGCGACGGGGGCGGGCGCTTGCGGACGGGCGTCCGGAGCGTCCGGGCGAACCGTGCGGGTGGGCGTCATGGCGTCGCCCGGCACCAGGTTGATCGCCTTGCAGTACGGGCAGCGGCACACGCCGCCGGCGAAGGCGTCGTCCACGGATATTCGTTTGCGGCAGTCCTTGCAGCGGATTCTCATCGGCTTGGAGCTCCCGTCGCGATTCGTGCACCGGTCGAGCGCGGCTCTGCATGAACAAGCGTCCCTGACGTCCGCCGGGGCGCTTCTCAGTGTAGTTAAGCCACGAAGCCCCCGGCAAATGTATTTACGCAGACCGCGGCGGGCGCGGAGCCTCAACACTCACCTTGCGAAAGCTCTGGCCGACCGCTCGCTTCCCTTGCACTTCGCTCAGGGCAGGCCGCTCGCGGCTCTGCCGCGCGTGGAGCGCTGTCGCCGTTACTCCGAACGCAGAACTCTGAACTCAGAACTTCCTCCGCAACGGCCCCGCTCGCTGGCGCTCGCGGCTCTGCCGCGCGGCATCGGGGAGCGTTGTGGCCGCAGCCTATTGCCTGGTCCCAAGTCCCTAATGCCTTGCCGCAGGCGAGCGCCGTGGCCATTTGCCGTTGCCCTCCTGCCGCCTGCCTTCTTGCCCTCTTGCCTTGCCGCTTGCCCTGCCGTCACCGGCTGATGACGTAGATCGCCAGGTCCGCGTTGAGGTTCGGCTCTTCGTGCACTTCCTCGCCGGCCTCGGTGTCCAGGCACACGCGGCGATGCACGCGGTAGCCGCGCTCCTGGCAGAACTGCTCGAAGTCTTTGATGGACAGGAAGCGCACGTTCGGCGTGTCGTACCAGTGATGGCTCAGGATGCCCGGCGCCTCGGGCGCCCGGCCCTCCTCGGCCAGCATCCGCCGCAACGTGCGGTAGGCGAAGTTCGGGAAGCTCACGATGCACCGCCCGCCGACGCGCAGCATGCTCTCCAGCACGCCCGGCACGTCCAGCACGGCCTGGAGCGTCTGGGAGAGGATCACGCAATCGAACTGCCCCTCGCCGAACTGCGGAAGCCCTGCGTTCAGGTCCGCGTGGATCACGTCCAGCCCGCGCCGCGCGCAGGCCAGCACGCTGCGCTCGTCCAGCTCCACGCCCATGAGCTTTTCGTGGCCGCGCTCGCGCAGCAGCGTGAGCAGTTGCCCGGCCCCGCAGCCGAGGTCCAGCACGCTCGCCCCGGCCGGGATGAGCTCGGCGATGCGGTCGTAATCCGTCCGGTCCGGGTGGAAGATGCTGATGGCGCTGGGGCCGCCGGCCTCCGCCTCCGGCACGCCGGGCACGGCCGCGCCATTGACGTTCGCCAGAAACGCCCGCAGCAGTTCGCCGTACGTGTCGATCTCGTTGGGCAGCAAAAACGCGTCGTGCCCGCAATGAGAGGCGATCTGGCAGTAGGTCACCGCCCGCCGCGCCGCCAGCAGCGCCTCGACGATCTGCCGGCTCTGGTCCGGGGGGAACAGCCAGTCGCTGGAGAAGCTCATCACCAGCCAGCGGGCCTCGGCCCGGCCGATGGAGGCCGCCAGTTCTTCCTTGCTGTCGCCGGCGTCGAACAGGTCCATCGCCATCGACAGCGTCATGTAGCTGTTGGCGTCGAACCGCTCGACGAACTTCGCGCCCTGGTAGCCCAGGTACGAGCCGACGGAGAAGCGCTTCTCGAACTCCGTCGCCACGTCGCGCGGCTGGTAGCGGGTGGCCTCGAACTTGTCCCGCATGGCCTCGCGCGAGAGGTACGTGATGTGCCCGATCATCCGGGCGATGGCCAGGCCGATGGTCGGCTTGCACTCCTCGCCGTAGTACTGGCCGCCGTGGAAGCAGTGATCGTGCAGGATGGCGTTGCGGCCGACGATGTCGAACGCCATGGCCTGACTGGTGAGGCGCGGACTGGTGGCGATGGCCGCACAGGCCTTCACGCGGTTTCCGTGGCGCCGGGCCCAGGTGAGCACCTGGTGGCCGCCCATCGAGCCGCCCACCACGCACAGGAGCTTGTCGATGCCGAGCCGGTCGATCAGCATCCGCTGGCACTCGACCATGTCGGCGATGGTGATGGTGGGGAAGTCCGCCCCCCACGGCCGGCCGGTGGCGGGGTTCATGCTGCCGGGGCCGGTGGCGCCGCGGCAGCCGCCCAGCACGTTCGGGCAGATCACGAAGTAGCGGTCGGTGTCGATGGCCTTGCCCGGCCCGACGGCGATATCCCACCAGCCGGGAGTGTCCGATGGGTCGTGCGCGGCCACGTGCGAGTCTCCGCTCAGCGCGTGGCAGATCAGCACGGCGTTGGACTTGGTCGCGTTCAATTCGCCGTAGGTCTCGTAGGCCACCGTCACGCCGGGCAACTCGCCGCCGAGTTCGAGCTTCAGCGGATCGGAGAACGTGGCGTATTGGGCGTGCGGCAGCTCCCCGCCGCCGCGGATGTCGTCACTGCTGGAGAAGATTTCTGTCATGGCGTCGGTTCGCTTTCTTCCACAAACAGAGAACCCGGGAAACAGAGGTCCCGCTCGCTTGCGCTCGCGGCTCTGCCACGCGGGCGCCACGGGCGTGTCCTCACGCCCGTGAGGCACGGGTGTCCGACACCCGTGGCGCCCAGAAACGCTCCGCGCGGGTGCGCTGTTGCCGTTACTCCAAACTCAGAACTAGGAACTCAGAACTGCCTCCCGCAGCGCCTGGTCCAGGTCCGCACGGATGTCCGCCACGTCTTCGATGCCCACGCACAGGCGGACAAACTCCGGGCTCACGCCGGCGGCGCGCTGCTCGTCGTCCGAGAGCTGCTGGTGCGTCGTGCTGGCCGGGTGGATGACGAGCGTCTTGGCGTCGCCTATGTTCGCCAGGTGGCTGCAGAGCTTCACACTGTCGATGAACCTCGCCCCGGCCGCCCGGCCGCCGCGGATGCCGAAGCCGATAATCGCCCCGGCGCCGTCCGGCATGTAGCGCTTCGCCAGCTGGTGGTGCGGGTGGCCCGGCAGGGATGGGTGGTTCACCCACTCCACGCACTCGTGGCCTTCCAGCCACTTGGCCAGCGCCTCGGCGTTTTCCACGTGGCGCGGCATCCGCACGTGCAGCGTCTCCAGGCCCAGCAAAAAGCACCACGCCGCAAAGGGGCTCATCGCCGCGCCGGTGTCCCGCAGCCAGTGCGTGCGCATGTGGACGATGTACGCCAGGTTGCCCAGGGGCTTCAGCGCCTCGGTGAACACCACGCCGTGGTAGGCCGGGTCCGGCTTGGTGAACTGCGGCCAGCGGTCGGCCTCGGCCGTCCAGTCGAACCGCCCGCCGTCCACCACCGCCCCTCCGACGTGCACGCCGTGCCCGCCGATGTACTTGGTGGTGGAATAGACCACGATGTCCGCCCCGTGCTCCAGCGGCCGCAGCAGCACGGGCGTGGGCACCGTGTTGTCCACGATCAGCGGCACGCCGGCGTCGTGGGCCACCTTGGCCAGTGCCGCGAAGTCCGGGATGTTGTTGGCCGGGTTGCCGAGGCTCTCGACGTAGACGGCGCGCGTCTTGCCGTCGATGAGCTTCGCGGCGGCCGCCGGATCGTCCGCGTCGAACATGCGGCACTCGACGCCGAGCTTCGGCAGCGTCTGGGAGAAGAGCGTCACCGTGCCGCCGTAAAGCTTCGCCGCCGAGACGATGTTCTGCCCCGGCTCGGAGAGCAGCGTGCCGACGGCCGCGGAGATCGCCGCCATGCCGCTGGCGAAGCTCAAGGCCCCCACGCCGCCGTCGAGCGCCGCGAGGCGCTTCTCCAGCACGTCGCAGGTGGGGTTCATGAGGCGGGAGTAGATGTTGCCGAACTGCTTCAGCGCGAACAGGTCGGCCGCGTGCTGCGTGCTCTCGAAGTTATACGCCGCGGTGGCGTAGATGGGCACGGCCCGGGAATGCGTGGCCGGGTCGTCCGTCTGCCCGGCGTGCAGGGCCAGGGTGCCCAGTCCGTAGTTCGGTGCATCGGTGGTCATTGGCTCTTCCTTTCCAAGCCCCGCGGGTGCTGGAGCCGCGCGGGAAGTGATCGCAGACGTTTTGAGTATCCAGTTTCTAGTTCTGAGTTCTACGTTCTGAGTTCTAAGTTCCGGGTTCCGACTGACGGCAACAGATCCCGCTCGCCGGCGCCCGCGCGGACGCCACGCCTCTGAGTTCTCACCCTGCGGAAGCTCTGGCCGACCGCTCTCCCGCGCGGAAGCGTTGTTCCTGACTCCCGGCTCCTGACTCGCGGATCCGATTTCGCCGACTGCTCCCTGCCGGTCGCGGTTCCTTCACGGCGCTCCGCGATTCCGAAGCTCCGTATGCTTCCTGTACCTTCACGCACAGCACCACCGGCACAGAGACCTCTCTGTTTCTCAGGCACTCCGCGTTGTAACAGCGCGGAGGCTCCGCCGAACACATGCACAGCCAATTGGGGAGGATGACGGGTGACCGTTTGCCCGGTCGTGCCGCTTCCGGGCCGCATCGCTCCCCTGCCTCCGTTCTCAGCAACACAGGCTTGCTCGCCTGATCGCCGGAACCTCAGCGGGGCTGGCTGCGGCACCTTTCCCCGGCCGAAGAGCAGCCGGAGCAGGTTGCCGTGCGCTCGCAGGGCCAGAACCCTAACGCACTCTTGATGCCGACAGAAGTGTAGGCGCGGCGGGAAGAAGGCGTCAAGTAAAAACTGCGCATTGCTCCATTCTGTACTTCCATCCCCAGCGAACACCTCCCCCGCTCCCCGGAAGCACTCTCGGCCGTGTCTCCGGCTCATCTTGCGGGCGTCGGGTCCAGCTCCGGCGCGGGGGCGGGCGGCGCCACCAGCCGTCTGCCCTTGCGGGCGAAGCGATGGAAGTCTTCCACGGCCATGTAAAGCGACGGCACCAGCACCAGCGTGATCAGCGTGGCGAAGAGGATGCCGTAGCCCAGCGACAGCGCCATCGGGATGAGGAACCGCGCCTGGCGCGAGGTCTCGAAGATCATGGGCGCCAGCCCGCCGAACGTGGTGAGCGTGGTGAGCATGATTGGCCGGAAGCGTTGAATGCCGGCCGAGACGATGGAGTCGTGGTAGTTCATGCCGTCTTCCCGCCGCCGACGATTGGCGAAGTCCACCATCACCAGCGAGTCGTTGACCACCACGCCGGACAGCGCCACGATGCCGAAGATGCTCGGAAGGGCCAGGTCGTAGCCCATGATCAGGTGGCCGAGGAACGCGCCGACGATGCCGAAGGGAATGCTCACCATCACGATCAGCGGCTGCGTGTAGCTGCGGAACGGGATCGCGAGCATGGCGTAGATCGCCATAAGGGCGATGGCGAAGGACACCTGCAGGCTGCCGAGGCTCTCTCGAATGTCGGCCTGCTGGCCCTCGAAGCTGTATTGCAGGCCCGGGTGATTCCGCATCAGGTCCGGCAGGACGTTGGTTTCCAGGTCGGAGAGAATCTCCCCCGCCTCGCTGCGGGGGGTCACATCCGCCGTCACGCTCACGACGCGGCGCCCGGCGCGGCGGTCGATGGTGGTGTACGCCCTGCTTCGCACACGCTCGGCGACCTCCCGCAGCGGCACGAAGGTTCCGCCCGGCGTTCGGACCAGCATGTCCCGCAGCGTCTGCTCGGTGGCGCGGTCTTCCCGCGGAAGGCGAACCATCACCTTGATCTCGTTTCGGCCGCGCTGCTGGCGGAGCACTTCCGCGCCGTACAGGGCGGCCCGCACCTGCCGGGAGATGTCCTGGGCCGTCAGGCCGAGCGCTTTGCCCTCCGGCTTGACCGTGAAGTCCAGTTGCTGCTTGCCCGGCCGAAATCCGTTGTCCACGTCCTGGCTGCGCGGGTAGGTGGCCAGGATGTCCGTCAGTTCGGTGCTGACTTCGCGCAGCACGTCAATCTGCCGGTGGCTCAATTGCACCTCCACCGGCCGGCTGCGGCCGCCGGGGCCGCCCACGTCCGAGGCGAATCGCATCGACTCGGCGCCGGCGACATCTCCCACCACCTGCCGCCAGCGCTTCGTGAAGGCGTCATTGCTCATGATCTTGTCGCGAATGCCGGGCCGCGCCAGGTTGACCTGCACGCGCCCCACGTGGCTGCCGCCCCGCCCGACGTCCATGACAATGGACTCGACCAGCTCTTCCCGACCCGCCTGCTCGATGACCCGCCTCGCCCCGTCCACGATGCGGCGGAGCACGGCCTCGGTTTTTTGCACGGGCGTCCCGTACGGCATGATCAGGCTGGCCTCGGAGAAGTCGGACTCGACCTTCGGAAACTGGCTGAAGCCCATCCGGCCGCTGACGGCGTACGCCAGGAAGACGGTCAACAAACCCCCCGCCGCCGTCACCGTGAGGTACCGATGCCGCAGGCAGAACTCCAGGAAAGGCCCGTACCGGTTCCGCACCCAGCCGGCGAACCACTCGCTGAACGCCTGCTGGCGTGCGTGCAGCCACGCGTTGACGCCCCGGCGATGGCGCGGCTTCTGGTGGGCCAGGTGCGCCGGCAGCACGAAGAGGCTCTCCAGCAGCGACACCAAAAACACCACCGTCACCACGATCGGGATCATGCGGAAGATGTTGCCCATCACGCCCGGGATGAAGGCGATCGGCAGGAACGTGGCGATGTTGGTGAGGATGCTGAAGGTCACCGGCATGGCGACCTCGCGGGCGCCCCTCACCGCCGCCTGCAGATACGGCATGCCCTCCTGCCGGTAGTGGTAGACGTTCTCGCCCACGACGATCGCGTCATCCACCACGATGCCCAGGGCGATGATGTACGCGAACAGCGAGATCATGTTGATCGTCACGCCCGTCAGCGGCAGGAACAGGAACGAGCCGATGAACGAGATGGGAATGCCCATCATCACCCAGAACGCCAGCCGCGCCTCCAGGAACAGCCCCAGCACGATCAGCACCAGCACCAGGCCGAGGCCCATGTTCTTGACCAGCAGTTCCAGGCGCTGACGATAGGAGTCCGAGCGGTCCCGCTGGATGGACGCCTCCACGCCCGGCGGCAGCCAGGACTGGATCTCCGGCAGCACCTCCCGCACGGCCCGCGAGACGGAAATCGGCGTCTGGTCGCCCACGCGGTACACCTCCAGCTCCACGCTGGGCTTGCCGTTGAACAGCGTGTAGCGGTCGGTGTCTTCAAAGGCGTCTTCCACCTCCGCCAGGTCCTTCAGCAGCACTTCGCCGCCGTCGGCCGTGGAAACCACCGGAAGTCGGGCGAACTCCCGCCCGAAGTCTCGCCGCTCCTTGACGCGGACCAGCACCTCGCCGCCGGCGGCCTTCACGCCTCCGGCCGGCACGTCCACCGACTGCTGTTGCAGGCGGGTGGCGATCTCGCCCAGCGTCAGCCCATAGCGCTGGAGATTCTCCTGCGGCACGTCGATGGAAATCTCCAGCGGCGGCACGCCCTCCAGCTCGACCTGGGTGATGCGGGGGTCTTGCAGGAGTTGGTCGCGGGCGCGCTCGCCCAGTTCGTGCAGCGCATGCCGCGGCACGTCGCCGTATAGGTAGATGTTCAGCACCTCGCGGCGACGAGAGACGACGCGCACCTGCGGCTCCTCGGCGTCTTCCGGGAACGTGCGGATGCGGTCCACCTCGCTCTTGACGTCCTGCGAGAGCTTGTCCGGGTTCGCGCCCGAGAGCAGCTCAATGCTCACGACGCCGGAACCCTCCCGGGCGACGGAAGAAATCTCGTCCACGCCGTCCAGGCCGCGGACCGCTTCTTCGACCGTCTGCAGGATGCCGCGCTCCACCTCCTCCGGGCTGGCGCCCGGGTAGGACACCGAAACCTCCACCACGTCCAGCGTGATCTCCGGGAAATGCTCCTGCTTGACGTTGTACATGGCCACGCCGCCGCCGACGAGGCACACGAGCATCACCAGGTTCGCCGCCACCGAGTGCCCGGCCATGAAGGCCATGGGGCCCTTCTTGGGCGCCAGTCCGTTCCCGCCGGTCATCGCCCGCCCTCCGGCTCGCCCTTTCCGCCGGATGGACTGGAAGCGGCGCTCTCCGCCGTTCGCAGCGCCATGCCCCGCACCGGCGCGCCGAGGTCCGACACCACCAGCCGCGCGCCGGGCGCCATGCCGTCTCGCACGTAGACGGTCTCCGGACCGCTCCACTCGATCCGCACCGGTCGGATGTCCAGCGCGCCGTCATCGTCCATCACCCATACCTTGTTCCCGTCCCGCAGGGCCGTCCGCGGCACGGGAATGACACCCGCAAGTTCCTCGCCGGCGATCTCCGCGCGAACGTAGGAATCCAGCAGCAGCGGCCGGCGCTCGGCCGGCGGCCGGGTCAGGTCCAACGGGTCTTGCACTTCCACCAGCACCTGGGCCATGCGGCCCCGCGGCTCCAGTTCCGTCATCAGCCGGACCACGCGCCCCTCGCGGAAGGCCCCCTCGCCCCACGCGGCCTGGTGAAAGAGCTTCACGGGCGAGCCGGTCCCGGCCTCGGCGTTCACGCCCGGCACGCGGATGCGGCGCAGTTCGTCCAGGGGGATCGACACGCGCACCCAGAACACATCCGTGTCCGCCACGACCGCCAGCGTGGCCCCGGCCGAAACCTGCGAGCCCAGGTTCACATTGCGAGACAGCACCACCGCGTTGCACGGCGCCGTGACGCTGGTGCGGCTCAGGTCCAGCCGGGCTTTGGCCAGCAACACCTCCGCGGTGTCCTTCATCGCCTCGGCGGACGCCTTGGCGCCCTCGGCGGCCTTCACCGCCGCTTCGGCGGCTTCCTTCCTCGCCCGGGCCATGCGGAGCTGCGGCTCGCGAAGCACCAGTTCCCGGTCTTCGTCGGCGGCGAGATCGCCAAGCAACTCATACTCTCGCCGGGCGACGGCCTGCTGGCCCATCTCGATGGCGATCTGCGCCTCGGCGTTGGTCACATCCGTGCGGCGCTGGCGGATGTCCGCCTCGCGCTGGGTCAACTCCGCCTCCCGCCGGGCCAGCTCCGCCTGCTGCTGCCGGACGGCCAGCAAGAAGTCATTCGGATCGATCCGCAGCATCTGCTCGCCCTCGGCGAACCGTCCGCCCGGCACGAATGGCGGCGCCACGGCCACCACCTGCCCGCCGACGCGCGCCGACAGCGGCGTGCTGCGGGAGGGGATCACCACGCCCATCGCCCGGACGGTCACCTGGTGGCGCCGCGGGGCCACGCGCCACACCTTGACCAGCACGGCCTGGCGCTGCGGCTTGCGGCGCTGGGCCTGCGGGCGGTTCGTCAGCCAGTACCACGCCACGCCCACCGCGGCCGCGAGGATCGCCACCACCAGCGCAAGCCGCAGGAACCTGCCCAGCCACACGACAGCCGGCGAGGGTCCGTCGGACGGGGTGGACCATTCTTCCTGGATCGGGGTTTGTTCTTCGTCTGCCATCAGTCTCGCCTTTGCATCCTATGCTCGTTCGGGTCGGGTTCTTCGGCTCGCTGGGTGGTCGCCGACGGCCCCGCCGCCGGCGCTTGTTCGGGCGGCGTCCGCGGCAGGTCCCAGCCGCCGGCCAGCGCCCGGTGCAGGTCGATGCGGAACAGCACCAGGTCTCGCCGGGCCTGCAGGTGCGTCCGCTGCAACTGTTGATACGACAGCAGCGTCGTGAGGTACCGCGTGAAGTCGGCCGAGCCCTGGAGGTAGTTCTCGCGCGTCTGCTCGGTCGCCTTGCGGGCCAGCTCGAGCTGCCGGGCGAGGCTGGCGACGTACTGCCGCTGGCGGGCTTCCTGCACGAGGGCGTCTTCCACTTCCTTCAGCGAGGTCAACACCGTCTGCCCGTAGGTGTTCAGCCGCTCGGAGACGACGGCCTTCGTCCGCTCGACCTCCGCCCGCCGCAGCCCGGCGTCGAACAGCGGCGCCGCGAGGTTCGCCGCCACGCTCGCCAGCCAGTTGTCGAACAGGTCCCGCACGAATTCGGCCGAGGTCTCCGCCTTCAGCGTGAGGCCGAGCTTGGGGAACTGGTCCGCGATGGCCGCCGCCGTGCGCCGGTCGGCCGCCCGCACGCGCAGCTCCGCGGCCCGCACGTCCGGGCGGCGGCGCACCAGGTCCGCCGGCAGGCCGGGGGCCGGAAGGGGCGGCGGCGCGGGAATGCTCGCGGCCGAAGTCGGCAATTCCGCCCCGGGCGGCTTTCCGAGCAGAATCGCCAACTGGTGCTCCAGCACCTCGATGGCCGAGGCCACCTGCACCCGCTCGCCTTGGATTTTCTCCACGAGTTGCTGCTGCTGGAGCACGTCGGTGGCGCCCACCTGCCCGCGCCGGAACCGCAGCGTGATCACCTCCAGGTATTGCTTGTTCGTGGCGATCTGCTCGCCCAGAAGCTCGTATTGTTCGCGCTGCTCGACGAGCCGGTACCACGCCGCCGCCACCTGCCCGGTGAGCGTGACGCCCGCGGCGTGGAGGTCTTCCGCGCTGGCGCGGGCGTCCAGTTGGGCCGCGTCAACCGTGGACCGCACCCGGCCCCACAGGTCCACCTCGTAGCTCATCGAGAGGCCAAGAGACCAGGAATCCGCCCACGTGGTGTTCGCCCGCCCGGCCGTGGTGGCCCGCCGGCCGGTATGGGAGTAGCCCGCGCTGCCGTCGAGGCCCGGCAGCAGCGGCGCGGCGCTCTTGGCGGCGGCGGCGTTGGCCTGGTCCAGCCGGTCCCACGCGGAGCGCAAGGTGAAGTTGCCTTCCAGCGCCTCGGCCATGAGCGCGTTTAGCTTCTCGTCCTCAAAGGCGGTCCACCACTTTTGCCGGAGAGGCGCGTCGCCTTCACGCGAGAACGCCTTGGGCATTTCGGCCGGCGGCGCCACCTGCACCGCCTTGGGCGCACAGGCGCCGAGCAAGGCGGTTAAGACCGCGACGGCCGCGCACTTCGGAACCCGGCGCCTCAAGCTTCGGCCCCTTTCTGTGGGTGCTGGCCGGCCTCGATCCGTCGGCGAACGTCCGCGATGCCCGCCAGGCTGAAGCGAACCACGTGCTCCTTGTACGCCTCCAGGTCCAGCGGCTCGGCCGGGCCGAACGGCGGCTTCTGCCCCGCCTGCTCGCGCCGCCGGCGATGGCGCTCCCGCATGGCGTGAAAGCACTGGCCCATGATGCTGAGCTTGCAGAGACGGACGTGCTGCTCCTCGGCGCGCGGGCCCAGGAGTTCGGCCACCAGCGCGGCCATCTCTTTCTGGATCGGCTCGATGGACTGGCGGTGGGCGTCTTGCAGCAGACCGGTGGGGTTCATCATGTCCTGATGCACGATGTCAAACTCCAGGCTGCGCGGGTCGGCGATGCGCTGCATAATAGCGCGAATGTGCCCGCGAAGCCGATCTTCCGGCGGCGCATCCGGCGGCACACCGCCGTCGGCGGGGTGCGTGGCCTGCGAGCGATCGAACGCCAGCCGCCACGCCTCGACGTACAGCGAGGCCTTGTCGCGGAAATAGTAGTTCACCGCGGCGATGTTCGCGCCCGCCTTCTCGCAGATTTCCGCGATGGTCGCGTCGCGATAGCTCTTGGAAGCGAACACGTCGCACGCCGCTTCGAGCAGCCGTTGCCGCGTGTCCGCCGCTTGCAGGTCCTGCGGGGCCAATTCTCTCTCCGGTAAGGTCTTTGGTGCGGGAAACGCAAGTTTCAAACGAATATTTCAAACGAAAGCATAGCTTCGTGGATACGCCGCTGCAACAACAAAAACCGACTGCATGGCACAGGCGATAGTCCTTGAGAACTCCCCGCGGAGGGCCTTGCGGCGATGCGGATGAGATCGCCGCAATCTCCCCAAAGGTGTGCGGCCATTTGGCCGAGCCATTTCTCGTGGCGGGCAGCATCTTCGCGGAACCAGTGGGTGGATGACTTGTTACAAGGGTTGACTGGTTGTGTGCGATGTTTTCTAATAAGGAACTAGCCAGACTGTTTCGGGATATTCATGCAAGGAGTGATTCCTGAATGATGCTACCCATGCCCCTGGGCGTTGTGCCCATCCTCGTGAATGTCGGCGCCGCTCTGCTTCCGGCCATCGTGGCCGGGGTGTCTTCCGCGGCGGCCCTCTTGTTCCGCCCGCGTGAGTTGGCGCGGGCCGTTCGGCAGAACCCGGTTCGTGCGTTGATCGTGCTGCTGGTGCTTTCGGCCGCCGGCGTGGGCACATGGGCCGGCGTGAAGTACTGGCCCGCCCCGGAAGACCCCACCAAAACCGCGCCCAAGCCCGGCACGGTGGAGGCGATCGACTGGAGCCGGGTGGCCGTGCAGTTCCTCCGTTTCGAGGAGCTCCACGCCCTGGGCGGCCACGACGGCGCCACGCGGGCCACCCGGCCGGCGGAGGCCGTCATCTACCGGCAGAACGCCTCCCGCAGCGGCTATGCCGGGGGCAAGAGCCCCACGGAACTGATGGACCTCTGGAGCCACCGGGAAGAGCCCGGGGCCATGCATTTGTCCTCCCCGGCTGTCGCGGGAGAGTGGGTCTATGCCGCCTCGTGCGTGCTGGACCCGCCCAGCAATTACGGCAGCGCCTTCTGCCTGAACGCCAAGACCGGCAAGGTGCGCTGGACGAAGGACTACCCCAAAGACCCCGCCACCGGCAAGGAAGTGGAGTTGAAGGGCTTCTTCTCCTCCCCGGCCGTCACCGCCGATGGCAAATACGTGGTCTTCGGACAGGGCCTGCACGTGGACCGCGACTGCAGCCTGCTGTGCTTTGACGCGGAAACGGGCGACCTGAAATGGCGCGTCAAGACGTCGCTGCACCTGGAAAGCTCCCCCGCGATCCATGGCGACATGGTGGTCATCGGCGCCGGTGCGGTGGAAGACGAGCACATGAAGCCCATTGGCGACCCCGGCTTCGTGCTGGCGGTGCAGATCTCCACCGGCGAGGTGCTCTGGAGGCACGCGGTGAACGATCCGGAAAGCTCGCCCGCCATCGGCGCCGACGGCACGGTGTACGTGGGAGCGGGCTTCAACGGCTCGGCCGTTATCGCCCTCCGCCCGGAGACGGACGAGCAGCTCAAAGCCAAGGGACAGAAGCGCGAACTGTGGAGTTCGCCCACGCCGTTCCCGGCCGTCGGGGCGATCACGCTCACGAAGAATGAAGTCATCATGGGCTGCGGCAACGGAAACTACGTCTATGCCGACCCGAACCCCGCCGGGGCGGTGCTGGCCTTCGACCGCCAGACCGGCAAGAAGCTCTGGGAGGTCCGCTTCCCGGACGCCGTGCTGGGCGCGGTGGCCGTCCGCGACGACGTGGCCATCTGCGGCGTGCGCAACGGCGAGGTGGTGGCCCTGGACCTCGAGAAGGTGCGGGCCGGCAAGACCGACGAGCAGGTGCTCTGGCGGGTCCGCGTCAGCGAGCGAACGCCCATTCTCAGCAGCCCCGCCTTTACGGGCGAGTTCGTCTACGCCCTCAGCGCTGACGGCTACCTCGGCGTGATCCGCGCGTCAGACGGCAAGCTGATCGAGAAGCACTACACCAACGACGAGGCCAAGCCCGGAGAGATGGGCCTGACCGTCAGTTCGCCGACCGTCGCCAACGGTCGGATTTACGTGGGAACAGAAACCGGCGGCCTTCGCTGCCTCGCCGGGAGGAAGCTGCAATGAGCAAGACCCCCTTCGTGATGGACCTGACCGAGGCCAAAGACGTTTCCGTTGTCGGCGGCAAGGCGCTGAACCTGGGAGAGCTGATCCGAGCCGGGCTGCCCGTGCCGGGCGGCTTCGTGATCACCACGGAAGCCTACCGCGCGGCGAAGGCCTCCGGCGGCGAAATGCCTCCGACGCTGGTGGAGGAAATCCGCGACCGTTACGAGAAGATGAGCTCCCCACCGGTGGCCGCGCGAAGCTCCGCCACCGCCGAGGATATGGCGGAGGCCTCCATGGCCGGCCAGTACGAGACGATCCTCGACATCGCCGACGACGACGCCCTGCTGCGCGGCATCGCCGCCTGCTGGGCCAGCCTCGACACGCCCCGCACGCGCACGTACCTCAAGGAGCACGGTATCGACATGGCCTCCGTCGCCATGGCCGTGGTGGTCCAGCAGCTCGTGCCGGCCGATGTGGCGGGCGTGGCCTTCAGCGCCAACCCGAAGACCGGCGACCGCGACCAGACGGTCATCGAGGCCACCTGGGGCCTGGGCGACGCCCTGGTCGGCGGGCACGTGCAGCCGGACGTGTTCACCCTCGGCAAAGAGGGTGGCATTGTGGATCAGGTCATCGGAGACAAAGACGTCTGGATTCCGCCGGGCGCCGGCGGCCCCCAACCGCTGGACGAGGCCCGCCGCGGTATCCCGAGCATCACCGCCGACGACCTCCAGAAGGTCCACGCCCTCGCCGGGCAGTGCGAGAGGCACTTCGGCCGGCCGCAGGATATCGAGTGGGCCATTCACGAAGGACAGTTGTTCCTGTTGCAGTCCCGCGCGATCACCACGCTCGACCAAGCCGCGGCCCTGGATGAGGTGATCGTCTCCAACCGCGCCGAGCTCAAGGATTTGATGGCCGCCGGGCGCGGGCCCTGGGCGCTGCACAACATCGCCGAGACGCTCTCCCAACCCACGCCGCTGACGTGGTCCATCGTGCGGCGGTTCATGTCCGGCGCGGGCGGCTTCGGCGAGATGTACCGTATGGCCGGCTTTGCGCCGTCGGCCAAGGTGTGCCAAACGGGCTTCCTGAAGCTGATCGCCGGCCGGCCGTACATGGACTGTTCGTTGGCGCCGGAGATGTTCTTCGAGAACTACCCGTTCCGCTATGACGTGGACCTGCTGAAGGCCAGTCCGGACGCCGCCCAGGACCCGCCGACGGTCCCCGCCGGCACGCTGGGCCAGAAGCTCAAGGGCTTCCGCAAGATCGGGCGAGTGACCGGCCAACTCCGCAAGCTGCTGGCCAACTACGACACGGAGCTCAACGAGCGCGTCTTCCCGGCCTTCGTGGAATACTGCCGCGCGGAGAAGAGAAAAGACCTGGCCTCCCTCTCCAACGAGCAACTCACGGCCTGCCTGCGGGAGCGAGAGCGGGCCGTGCTGGATGAATTCGCGCCGAAGTCGCTTCTGCCGAGCCTGCTGGACGGCCTGGCGATGGAAGACCTCCGCGGCTTTTTGGCGGAGAACTTCTGGAACGAAGACCCGGAGGAGCTGGCCAACAATCTCGCCGTCAGCGACCAGCCGGACTGGACGATGCGCAACAGCATCGACCTGTACCACGTGGCCGCCGGCGACAAGACGCTGGAGCAGTGGCTGGCCGATCACGGCCATCGCGCGCCGGAAGAGTTCGACCTGGCCTCGCCGCGCTACCGCGAGCGCCCCGAGGAAGCGCGCCGCATGGCCGACCGCCTCACCGGCGGGGCGGACCCGGCGAAGATCCACCACGACCGCTACCAGCGGGCCCGGAACGAACTGACCCGGCTCCAGGCGGCGTTGTCTTCCGGCGCGGCCGAGAAGCTCGAGAGCCTGGTGAAGGTTGTCCGGCGCTACATGCCGTTCCGCGAGAACGGCAAGTACTACCTGATTCTCGGCTATGACCTGCTGCGAGACGTGGCCCTGGAGGCCGGCCGGCGGCTGAAGCTCAGAGACGATGTGTTCCTGCTGACCGGGCAGGAGCTTCAAGACGCCCTCGCCGGACGGCCGGTGGACGCCGAGGCGATCGACGAGCGCAAGGCCCGCCGGCGGGCCGAGGCGAGCGTCTCCCTGGCGATGGTGCTGGACGCCGAGGCGATCCACACGCTCGGCGAGCCGCCCACGGTGGCCGACGGCGCCAGGCTGGACGCCTTCGCCGTTTCCTCCGGCGGCGGCAGCGGCCCGGCACGCATCGTGCTCTCGCCAGACGCCGCGGGCGACCTCGGCCACGGCTACGTGCTGGTTTGCCCGTCGACGGACCCGTCCTGGACGCCGCTGTTCGTCAACGCCGCGGGGCTGGTGCTGGAGCGCGGCGGCACGCTGTCGCACGGGGCGGTGGTCGCCCGGGAGATGGGCATTCCCGCGGTCGTCGTGCCCAACGCCACGAAGATTCTTACCGACGGCGAGACCGTCTTCGTCGACGGCCACCGCGGCGCGCTGGTCCGCACCGACAAGGGCGGCGACGCCTCGGCCGTGGAAGAAGCCCACGCCGACCCGAACGACGTGCGCATCCGTCCGGAACTCACCCCGCCTCCGCCGGGCGTCTTTGAGCGCACCATGAACAAGGTGCGCAACGCGGCGCTGATTGTCTGGGCGGTGTTCCTGGCCGGGGTGTTCCTCCTGCCGGCCGGCTGGCTGAACGAGCCGGCCACGCATGCCCTGGACGCGATGCTCTGGCCGCTGATTCCGGCCGTGGGGCACGTGTGGGCCGTGGCCGTCATCGCCATCGGCATGGCCGTGGCGCTGATGGGGCTGCAGCGCGTCCTCACGGACAACCGTCGGCTGATCGAGGGCAAACGGCGCCTGGCCGAACTCCGCAAGCGCAATGCCGACTTGCCGGACAAGTGCCCCCGCAGGCAGGCCATCAGCGCCCTGAGCCAGCAGGCGCAGATGCGGCAGCTCGGCGCCACGTTCGTGCCGCTGGGGCTGCTGCTCGGACCGCTGGTGATGATCTTTCTGTGGTTCCCCGGGCGGGTGGACCCGGCCTCGTGGAACGTGCCGGCCGGCTCCAACGTGACGATCTCCGTGGCGGTGGACCCCTCCTGGCAGAAACCGGTCCGCCTGAAGACCGAAGCTCCGCTGTCGATCGACCCGCTGGCCAAGAAGGAGCGAACGGCGCCGCCGGTGCGGGTAACACTGGAGAGAATCACACAGATCCAGCCGGACGAAGCGGGCTTTGAGTTCCTGCCGCCGGACGTGCAGGACCTGATGCGGGACAAGCCGGAGGAAGTGCGCGAGGCGCTGCGGGCGTTCCTGGAAGCGGGCGTGCCGCCGCAGGGCCTTACCTGGCCGGTCCTGGCCGAGCCGGACGCCAACGGGCGGTTCCTCGTGACGGCCGAGACGCAAGGCGCGAGCCTGTCCGTTCCGGTGATCCTGGGAAACGCCGCTCCCCCGGACATGCCGGAGGTCGCCGGGGACGACGGCTCGCCCCTGCGGAGCATCCGCGTGACCTACCCCCGCTCGGAAGAGAAGCGGACGTTCTGGACGCCGCTGGCCTTCACGGGCATCGAAAAGGTGAAGAACTGGGACGCCGGCTGGCTGGGCGTGTACCTCGTTGCGTACATCCCGCTGATGTTCATTCTGCGATTCGCGCTGAAGCTTCCGTAAAGGCGCCCCGCCGCCTGCCGTTGCGTCATCGGCATCCGGCGCGGAGTCCGCGAAAGACGCCGGAAGAGCTCAGAGGTCGGTAACAGCGACGGATTGGTCGATTGGTCGATCGTGCCGGCTTCCACGGGCGTGTCCTCACGCCCGTGGAAGCCTCGACTGCGGCCGAGCGATGCACGGGTGTCGGAGACACCCGTGGCGCCCAATGCAGGCGAGCGTTGTGGCTCCGAACTCAGAACTCAGAACTTCCTTTGCAACGGCCCCGCTCGCTGGCGCTCGCGGCTCTGACGCCCGGCCTCGCGGAGCGCCGTGGCCGTGCAATCGCCAATCGTCAATCGCTTCCCGCCCTATTGCCTGGTTCCTGGTCCCCAGTGCCTGCCGTTGGCCGTTCTACACCTGCAGCGACTTGAGCCGTGCGTACTCGCCGCCTTGGGCGAGCAACTCCGCCTCCGTGCCGGTCTCGATCATCCGCCCGCCCTTGAGCACGACAATCCGGTCCGCCCGGCGAACGGTCGAGAGCCGATGGGCCACGATGAACGTGGTCCGGCCGTGGATGAGCCGGTTGATCGCCTCCTGCACCTGCGCCTCGCTGATCACGTCCAGCGCGCTGGTGGCCTCGTCCAGCAGAATCACGCGCGGGTCGCGGATCACCGCCCGGGCGATGGCCAGCCGCTGCCGCTGCCCGCCGGACAGCTTGCCGCCGCTCTCCCCGATGGTCGTCTGCAGCCCGTCCGGCAGCGCCTCGATCACATCGGTCAGGTTCGCCACCTCCACCGCCTCCCGCACGGTTTCGTCGCTGACGTCCTCCAGGCCGTAGGTGATGTTCTCCCGCACGGAGCCGGAGAAGAGGATCGTCTCCTGCGGCACCGCGGCGATGTGCCGCCGGTAAGTCCTCAGGTCCAGTTCGGCCATGTCCTGCCCATCCAGCAGGATCCGCCCGGCCGTGGGACGGTGGAAGCCGATCAGCAGGCTCACCAGCGTGCTCTTGCCGGCCCCGCTCTCCCCGACAAACGCGATGCACTCCCCCGCTCGCACCTCCAGGCGGAAGTCCAGCAGCGCCGGGAGGTCGGTGTTGGGGTAGGTAAAGCCGACGTGCTCAAAGCAGAACCGCCCTTCCACGGACGGCAGAGCCCGCTTGCCTTCGTTCCGCTCCAGGTCCGGGCATTCGAGAATTTCTCCGATGGACCGAATGGCCTCGAAGCCGCGGGAAATCTGCGGCGCCATGCTCAGCACCTGCTGCAGCGAGTGCAGCAGCCGCGTGAAGAGCGTCTGGAACAGCACCACCTCCCCGATGGAGATCTGCCCGTTCCATGCCATCCAGCCGGTGATCAGCAGGCAACTGTAGCGGCTGGTCTCCATGATCGTCCAGATGGTGGCCACGAAGATCGCGTTGAGCAGGTCCACGCGAACGCCGCTGCGGCGGACGGTCTCCAGGTGCTCGCCGGCGCGGCGGACTTCCGCCTTCTCGGCCGCGTGGGCGCGGGTGACGGGGATCATCTCGATGATCTCGGAGAAGGCCGAGCTCATCTGCTCCACCTCCCAGCGATACTCGCGGTTCCGCTGCCGCATCCGGCGGCGGAACAGATGCGCGGAATACACCGCGATCGGGCCCATCACCACGAACAGCAGCGTCACCCTGGGCTCGCGCCAGAGGGTGATGCCCAGGGCCACTAAGAAGGAATACAGCCCGAAGCCCATCGCGTGAGCCAACTGGTTGGAGAGCATCACCAAGTTGTCCACGTCTCGCAGCACCTTGGACTGGATGCGCCCGCTGTGCAGGTCGTCGTGAACGGACATGGACAACTGCTGCAGTCGGCGGATGAGCGCCCGCCGCACCTGCACCTCCATCCGCCGCACCGCGCGAGACAGGTACAGGCTGGAGAACGCGTGCGCCGGGAAGTTCACCCCCAGCAGCGCCATCAGCAGCCCGAGATTCAGGAGAATGGGCACGAACGAACCTTCGCCCGTCTTGTAGTGCCCAGTGAGATGGTCGATGATGTTCGCGAAGATCAGCGGGGTGATCAGCCCGGGTGTGAGGCGCACGAGGAACAGCACCGCCCAGCGCAGCAGGTTCGGCCGGTCGTCGGCGTACAGGCCCCAGAGCGTTCTCAGCGGGCTGGAGCCCCGGTATCGCAGCTCCAGCGGCGTGGGTTTGTGTTCGGTTTGGTGCATCCGCGAAGTCTAGCAAGACCCGCCACAGAGTAAAGCATTGAAGGGATCTTGCGGATGCAAAACGCTTTGCCAGACAGTCGGCCGCGGGCCCCGCGACGCGCCCGGAGGGATTCGAACCCCCAACCCTCGGTTCCGAAGACCGATGCTCTATCCAATTGAGCTACGGGCGCGGGGACAACACAACACGGTCTTTCTACCCGGCAGGCGGGCCGGAATCAACTGTCTGCCGCCGGCGCATCGTCGCCCGTGTGCGACATGATTTTGGGGCGACAGGTCAGGCGGCACGCTGGAGCTTCCAGTAGTCGGTCCAGAGGCGGCTGTGGTCCAGGGCCGCCAGGGCCATCATCGCTTCGGCGTTGTCGGCATCCCAGCGCATGCCCGGACCCTTGACCCGGGCGGTCGTCGTGCCGCATTGGCTCTCCGTCGGTCCGCTGCCGCAATCGTAGCCTTGGGCAACGAATCGCGGATAATCCGTCATCGACGTTCGCGGCTCGACGTACTGCCGCAATGCCCCCAGCGCCTCGCGATTCTCCCCGGTATGACGCCGCTCATACGGTCCCAGGCGGTGCAGCATCACCAGCGACCCCTGCTCCCAGGCCGCATCGAGCATCTTGTCCTGCCACTGGCCGGCCTTGGGGTCCGTCTCGCCGTAGACGGCATGGCTGGTCTCGACGACGTGTTCCTTGAAGTGATACCAGTCCAGAATGTGCTCATCGAGCATCGGCAACTGCTTGTGGTACTGCCTGGCGATCCACTTGGCCCCATCGGCCACGCTGTAGCTGAAACGGGCCTCCCCCAGCTTCACCTTCCGCGCCTCCCGACGCATCAGCCGACCCAGTTCTTCGCAGTCGCCCAAGGTCGTCAACACATGCCTGTGCTTCTTGTCCTGGCTGTAGAACGTCGCGACCTTCGCCTCCCTGTATTCGCCGTCGGCGCCCTTCTTCGGCCGGCCCGGCCGACGCGTCGAAAGCCGGCCCTGCTCGGCTCGCTTGTTCGCCTCCGTCGCCCGACGTGCCGCCTTCTGGCTCTCCGGAACCACCGGCACGAACACCCCGTCGGCGCCCGTAACCATCACCCCGTCCCGGCAATCCGCCGACGTAAACGAGGCCCCCAGCCCCGACGTCTTGCGAGCCCGTTGGACATTCCGCCCCTCGTCCTCCACAATCCGACGAACCCGGTCCTCGCTCAACCGAATCTGCCCCAGCGTCTTGAGCGAACGAACCACGTTGGTGAAGGAACTGTCCAACGCTTCCTGGCAGCACCGCTGACGAACGCCGACCGACACATTCCGCTGCATGATCCCCAGCAACGCATCGGCCGGATACACCGTCCCGCGAGCCTGTGACCAGTACGCCCGTCGCGTTAAAGTCAACTCACCGTTGATCGTCACATGCCGAACCGGCTTGCTTCCTTTGTTCCGCATCCCGATGGGCCGAGGGGGAAAAAGCCTCGTGCCTGGCTTGCACGAGGCCCAGGGCCTTCTCGAAGGCCTGTTGTCGAAACTCGCCGCTGGCCTCAAAGACCGGAAGCTCGCTGTCGGCGATGATCGAGCCGGCCTTCGCCGCGTTCATCGCCGACGCCATCTGCTCGGCAAAGCGACGAAAATCCCCCGCCAGCAGTGCCTCCATCTCCTCAACCGTAACCTTCTTGTCTTCCATGACTTATCTCCTGATCGCACTATCGCGATAAGTCACTATAAACACTATGGTTACGTCGCGCCACTAAAAAATGTCGCACAC
>Ga0102958_1000053_pt1 | contig 20999 bp, 19 predicted proteins | sample SalPonF2_B_D1_MG_FD_84513 | JGI IMG/M metagenome (GOLD analysis project Ga0102958, IMG submission 84513) | Salt pond soil microbial communities from South San Francisco under conditions of wetland restoration - Salt Pond MetaG SF2_B_D1_MG ...
AGAAATGCCGAGAGCCGGGTGGCGCGCCCGAAACAGACCGGCAACATGCCGCTGGCCAATGGATCGAGACTGCCCGTGTGTCCGGCTTTCTGCGCGCCAAACAATGACTTGACCTGCTGCAGCGCCTGATTCGACGACATACCCTCGGGTTTATCGAGAAGAACGACGCCATCCACCGGCCGCCGCCGTGGCGCTTTGACCCCGGTCAATTTTGCTTTTTTGGCAGGCATCGAAAAGACCGCTTCAGTCGTCTTCCTGACGTTGCCGATCGGACTCTATCGCGTCGTCAATAAGGCGGGTAAGCCGCGCCCCTTCGGCAAGGCTCTCGTCATGGGAAAAGTGCAGCTCCGGAACCCGCCGTATCCGCATTTCGCGCCCGAGCTGGCGGCGCAAATGTCCTCGTGCCGCAGCCAGGGCTGTTGCGGTTTCGCTGCTATCGGCATCCGGATCCAGCATGCTGAAAAACGCGGTGGCATGCGACAAATCGCGACTGACGTTTACCGCGGTAAAGCTCACGCCATCGAGGCGCGGGTCCTTGAGATCACGACGGACAAGCTCGCTGAGGACGCGAAGTATCTGCTCCCCAACGCGCTGGCTACGATAAAATTCTCTTGCCATGATTCAAGCCTCACGTCAGATCGTGCGCGCAACCTCGATCCTTTCGTAGCACTCGATCTGATCGCCGACTTTGACGTCGTTGTAGTTGCGCACCGCAATCCCGCATTCCGTACCGGATTTGACCTCGTTGACGTCGTCTTTGAAGCGCCGCAGCGATTCCAACTCGCCTTCGTAAATCACAACGTTGTCGCGCAGCACTCGAATCGGCGCATGCCGCTTCACGGTACCCTCGGAAACGATACAACCTGCAACCGCACCGAATTTCGGCGAACGGAAGATATCGCGTACCTCGGCAACACCAACGATTTGCTCGCGCACCTCCGGCGAAAGCAGGCCATTGATGGCGGCCTTGACGTCGTCGATCGCCTCGTAGATCACGCTGTAGTAGCGGACGTCTACTCCCGTCTCCTTCATCGCATTGCGGGCCGCACTGTCAGCACGCACATTGAAAGCAATCAAAACCGCATTGGACGCAGCCGCCAGGTTTATATCCGATTCGGTGATTCCGCCAACGCCGCTACTGACAACCCGAACCTTGACCTCGTCACCGCTCATCTTCAACAGCGCATCCTGAAGTGCCTCGGCGCTCCCCTGGGCGTCGGCTTTCAAAAGGATGTCGACCGTCTTGGCCTCACCTTCTTTCATCTGCGAGAACACGTCCTCGAGCTTGGCCGCCTGCTGCCTGGCGAGCTTGACGTCGCGCGTCTTGCCCTGCCGAAGTTCAGCCACTTCGCGCGCTTTTCGTTCATCAGCCAGAACCAGGAAATCATCGCCGGCATTCGGGGTACCCGACAACCCAAGCACTACTGCCGGCATTGAAGGGCCGGCTTCGGTTATCGGCTGGCCGTCTTCATCGAACATTGCCCGGATACGTCCGTGTTGCTGCCCGGCAAGCAAGGCATCGCCGACCCGCAAGGTTCCGGACTTGACCAGCAACGTCGCAACCGCGCCGCGACCTTTTTCAAGGCTCGACTCGACGACCACACCGCCCGCCGCGCTATCGAAGGAGGCCTTCAGCTCCAGCACTTCGGCCTGCAACACAATATTGTCGAGCAGTTCTTCGACGCCCTGCCCGGTGATGGCAGAAACATCGACAAATATATTCTCACCACCCCAGGATTCAGGAATCACCTCGTGTTGCGACAATTCGTTGCGCACACGCTCAGGGTCTGCGTCGGCCTTGTCTATCTTGTTAACAGCCACCACGATCGGCACGCCCGCGGCTTTCGCATGCTTGATCGCCTCGACGGTTTGCGGCATCACACCATCGTCCGCCGCGACCACCAGAATGACGATATCCGTTGTCTGCGCGCCACGCGCACGCATTGCGGTAAACGCAGCGTGTCCCGGCGTATCGAGAAACGTAACGATTCCCCTCGAGGTCTTCACATGATAGGCGCCGATGTGCTGGGTAATGCCACCCGCTTCCTTGGCCGTAACACGTGTGCTGCGAATAAAATCGAGCAGCGACGTTTTACCATGATCGACATGACCCATAACCGTAACGACCGGCGGGCGCGGCCTTTCCTCGCCCTTCGGCTGCACGAATTGGTCGAGGATCGCGTCCTCACGTGCCTCTTCCGATACCGGCTTGGCATGGTGTCCCATTTCTTCCACCACGAGTGTCGCGGTGTCCTGGTCGACAGGCTGGTTGATCGTTGCCATCACGCCAAGGTTCATCAGGGCGCGGATGACCTCAGGCGCCTTGACCGCCATACGATTTGCAAGTTCGCCGACCGTGATTGTTTCCGGAATATTGACTTCCCGGATTACCGGCGCAGTTGGCCTCTCAAAACCGTGCTTGGCATCAACATTCACATTGACCGAACGCCGCGAACCGCCGCGACGTTTCTTGCGTTTGCGTACATCGGCAGTCACATGTAATTCGGCGCGACCATAACGCGTAGGTGCGCCTTTCGCGCGGGCCGCACGTTTTTCGCGCGCAACCCGTTCCGCTTCCTGACGCTTGCGTTCTTGCTCGGCGCGCTCGCGAGCCTGAACTTCGGCGAGCTGACGGGCCTCTTCGTCCGCCTTGCGTTTGGCTTCTTCCGCAGCCTGCTGCTCGCGCTGCATTTCCTGCTGCTTGCGTTGCTCAGCCTCCTGAAGTTCCTTCTCTGCACGCTCCTTGGCGAGCAAGGCTTCTTCTTCGGCGCGCCTGGCTTCATCCAATTCAGCCTGTTGCTGGCGGGCCTCTTCTTCCAGCACGTCGCGTTTGATGTAGGTGCGCTTGCGTCGCACTTCCACGTTGACAGTGCGCGAGCGGCCCTGAACGCCAGCAAGACGCAATTCACTCTGTGAACGTCGCTTCAGGGTGATTTTTCGTGGCGCTCCGTCCGCGGTTTCGCGTCGACCATGGCTGCGTCGCAAAAACGTCAGAAGCTCAAGCTTGGCCTCTTCGCTAATTACGTCGTCGGCGCCTTTGATCGATATGCCCGCTTCTTCGAGCTGCGAAAGCAACCGGTCAACCGGCACCTTCAGCACTTCGGCAAATTGGGAAACTGTAACGTCAGACATAGAGTATTCCTCGAAGTCAGCTCTGGCCTTCAGCTGCTTCTGCCTCCTCGAACCAATGCGCTCTTGCCGCCATGATCAATTTCGCGGCGCGCTCTTCTTCCATGTTCTCGATCTCAAGAAGGTCGTCGACCGCCTGCTCGGCCAGATCCTCGCGAGTGACGACTCCGCGCGACGCCAGCAGATAAGCCGTTTCCTTATCCATACCTTCCAGATCCCGCAGGTCGGCCGCGGGTTCCGCCTCGTCGATTTTCTCTTCGCTGGCGATCGCGCGGGTAATCAGCACGTCGCGTGCACGATTCCGCAGTTCCTCGACTATGCCCTGATCGAACTCGTCGATAGCCAGCAACTCGCTCTCGGGCACGTAGGCAATTTCCTCGATACTGGAAAAGCCTTCTTGAACGAGAATCGTCGCGACCGTGTCATCGACATCCAGCTGTTTCATGAAATTCTGCACGAGGTCCTGTGCCTCGGCCTCGCTCTTTTCTTCGGCAGCCGTTTCCGTCATGACGTTGAGCTCCCAACCGGAGAGCTCGCTGGCGAGGCGGATATTCTGTCCACCTCGACCGATCGCCTGCGACAGTTTCTCTTCTTCGACAGCGATATCCATGCTGTGGGAGTCTTCGTCCACCACGATCGACACAACATCGGCCGGCGACATCGCATTCACAACAAACTGCGCCGCGTTGTCGTTCCAGAGGATGATATCGACCCGCTCTCCGGCCAACTCGTTGGACACGGCCTGGACCCGCGAACCACGCATCCCGACGCATGCGCCGACCGGGTCGATGCGCGAATCGTGACTGCGCACTGCAATCTTGGCGCGCAACCCCGGATCACGTGCAGCACCCATGATCTCGATCAGGTTCTGCCCAACTTCGGGCACTTCGAGCTTGAACAATTCGATGAGGAAGTCCGGGGATGTGCGGGTCAGGAATAACTGCGGACCGCGCAGTTCCGAACGCACTTCGCGCAATAGAGCCTTGATGCGATCCTGCGGCCTCACCGGCTCGCGAGGAATCAGATTCTCGCGCGGTATGAAGCCCTCTGCGTTGCTTCCGAGATCGACGTAGACACCATTGCGGTCAACCCGTTTGACAATGCCTGACAGCAATTCGCCGGCCCGGTCCGCATACTCCTCCACGACCTGGGCGCGCTCCGCTTCGCGAATTTTCTGCACGATAACCTGCTTGGCGGTCTGTGCAGCTATCCGTCCGAACGCGATCGATTCCATCGGCTCCTCGACAAAGCCGCCAGGTTCGGCATTCTCGTCAATATCGAGGGCATCGATCATACGCAACTCTCGGTCCGGGCTTTCGAGCTCATCCGATTCGTCCGCAAACACGGCCCATTGACGGAACGTTTCGTACTCGCCGCTCTCGCGGTCGATGGCCACGCGTACATCGATATCCTCGCTGTGGCGCTTCCGCGTCGCCGAGGCCAAAGCCGCCTCTATCGCTTCGAATACGATTTCCTTATCAACGCCTTTCTCGTTGGAAACGGCGTCGACGACCATCAGGATTTCTTTGTTCATCCGCAAGTCACCCTCAAAAATCAGGAATCCAGCTCTGGCACCAGTCGTGCCGAATGAATGTCGGCCAGCTGGACCCGATGCTTTTGCCCGTCCACGTCAAGACAGATCTCTCCGTCTTCAATTCCCGCAAGCTCACCGGTGAAGCGCTTGCGCCCAGACACCGGCATCTTGGTTTGCACTTTCACCCGTTGACCGACATAACGCTCGAAATGTTCAATCGTGCGCAGGCGCCGGTCCAGTCCGGGAGAGGACACCTCGAGCGTGAAACTGCCCGGGATGGGATCCTCAACATCGAGCAAGGCACTGATTTGCTGGCTGGCCTCGGCACAATCTTCCAGGCCAATGCCGCCGGCCTTGTCGATATAAACCCGCAGAACTCCTATACCACCACTCTGGAATTCAACGTCAACGAGCTCAAAGCCGAGCCCGTCAACCACTGGTTCCAAAAGCGTTATCAAATCTTCCTTACTCACTTGCACAAAACAAAAATGGGCCCAAGGCCCATTCTCATATATCTCCGTCTTGGGGCGCGGCCTTATGACACACCCAATGGCTTACGCCCAAAAAACAACAAAGCCCCGTGCGGGGCCTTGATGCCAAAAACCTGGTAGCGGGGGCAGGATTCGAACCTGCGACCTTCGGGTTATGAGCCCGACGAGCTGCCAGACTGCTCCACCCCGCATCCGCAGGGGCGGAATAGTACAGTCACCGCGTTGGGGAATCAACACCCGTCAGTTCAGGCGCATCAGCCAAATACGTGCTGGCACACGGCAATTAGACCATTCGGGAACAGACCCAGCGCGAGGATAAGTAAGCCATTGAAACTTAACGCTAATTTCACAACGGATGATCCCTCGAGCGCGGGTTCGTCGGCGGGGTCGTCGAAGTACATCAGCTTTACGACACGCAGATAATAAAAAGCACCGATTACGGACAGCACTACTGCGAGAATCGCCAGCCAGGTGAGATTGGCGTCCACCGCGGCGGCGATCACCGCGATCTTGGCATAGAATCCAAGAAACGGCGGCACCCCGGCCATGCTGAACATCACGATCAGCATCATTCCGGCAAACCAGGGACTGCGGCGGTTGAGACCTTTGAAATCGTCGAGATTTTCGGCCTCGAAACCGCGTCGACTCAGCAAGATCACCATCCCGAACGCAGCCGTCGCCATGATTACGTAGGCGATCGTGTAATACATTGCCGCCCGATACCCATCCTCGCTGCCGGACAAGATGCCCATCAGGATGAAACCGACATGCGAGATCGTCGAATAGGCCAGCATACGCTTGATGTTGGTTTGCGCGATCGCGACAATGTTTCCCACCGCCATCGATGCCACGGCAAGCACGATCAGCATCGACTGCCAGGCCTCCCCGATACTGCCCAGACCGTCCACCAGAAGCCTGATCGCCATCGCAAATGCCGCAACTTTCGGCGCCGAGCCGACAAACAGTGTGACCGGAGTGGGCGTTCCCTGATACACGTCCGGCAACCACATGTGGAAAGGCACCGCACCGAATTTGAAAGCGATGCCAACGAGCAAAAACGCCAAACCGACCAGCACCCAAAGATCGGAAAGCGTCTCTCCGTCAGCAATTCGCGCAGATAGCTCCGCAAGGTCCAGCGTCCCGGCCGCGCCATATAGAAGCGACATGCCGTACAACAGGCATCCAGACGCAATCGCACCGAGGACGAAGTACTTCATGGCCGCTTCGGCCGCGTTCCCGGAATCACGGTTAAATGCAACCAGCGCGTAGAGCGAAAGGGAAAGCAACTCCAGACCCAGATATACCGATAACAGGCTGTGTGCCGAGATCATCACCATCATGCCGAGCGTGGCAAACAGCGCCAAAACAAAGAACTCGCCGCGATAAATGTTCTCTCGCGCCAGGTAATCCCGGGAGTACAGAAAGACCATGCCGGTCGTTGCCAGCACGACGAGCTTAAGCACCCGAGCCATCGGATCGTTGACAAAATGGCCGCTGAATGTGACCTGGGCGCCCTCCCCGGTCATAAATGCGACCACAAAAGCCGTACTGACGATCGTCAAAAGCGTGAGCAGATAGGTGACGTCGCGGCGTGCCTGCGAAAGAAAGGCATCGACGAGCAATACCACACAGGTAAGCGTCAATAATGTGATCTCGGCAGCCGCCGGAGCCAGGACAGGTGTTTGAAATTCCATCGTATTGTGTCCTTAGGCCTCTATGGCACCAGCTTGCTGATGCTTATCTGCTGCAGCAGGTGATCCAGCGTCGGGCCCATCACTTCGAGCAACGGCGCCGGCCAGACCCCCAGCAACAGCACGAACACCGCGAGTACGCCAAGCAACAGGAATTCGCGCCGGTTCAGGTCCTCGAGAGCGGCAACTCCTTCGTTGGCGACCTCACCATAAAGCACGCGTTTGACGAGCCACAACGTGTAGGCGGCCCCCAGCACCAGCGTTGTCGCAGCAAGAAATGCAAACCAGGGATTCGCCTGAAAACTGCCAAGAATGACCAGAAACTCCCCGACGAAACCGGATGTCCCCGGCAACCCGGCATTGGCCAGCGCGAACAGCACCATGAAGGCTGCGAATTTCGGCATCGTATTGGCCACACCGCCGTAATCGTCAATACGACGCGAGTGCATGCGATCGTAGAGCACTCCGACGCAGAGGAACAAAGCCCCGGAGATCAAGCCGTGCGACACCATTTGAACCATCCCGCCTTGCAGGCCGAGCGCCGCCCCGTCGAGGGCCCCGGTTCTCGCATAAACGGCAAACGCAATGAAAAAACCGAGCGTGACAAAACCCATGTGCGCAATCGAAGAGTAAGCGATGAGTTTTTTCATATCCTGCTGCACCAGCGCCACGAGGCCAATGTAGACGACGGCGACGAGCGACGCGGCAATGATCAGCCAGTCGAGTTCGCGGCTGGCATCCGGCGTGATCGGCAGGCTGAAACGAAGGAAACCATAGCCACCCATTTTCAGCATGATCGCGGCAAGGATGACCGAACCTCCGGTGGGCGCCTCCACGTGCGCATCGGGCAACCACGTGTGGACCGGCCACATTGGAACCTTGACCGCGAATGCAAAAAGGAACGCCAGGAATATCCAGATTTGCGGCTGCATCCCCAGGCTCTGACCATGAAAATCGAGAATTTCATAGCTGCCCGTCTGCATGTAGAGATAAATCAGCGAGACCAGCATGAAAACAGAGCCGAAGAAGGTATAGAGAAAAAATTTGACCGTCGCGTAGACCCGGCGCGGGCCGCCCCAGACACCGATGATGATAAACATCGGTATCAGCATGGCCTCCCAGAACACATAGAACAGCATTGCATCAAGGGCTGCAAAAACGCCGTTCATCAGACCTTCCATTATCAGGAATGCGGCAAAATACTGGCTGACACGGGTCTTGATGGCGTCCCATCCGGCGATCACCACCAATACAGTTATGAACGTCGTGAGAAGTATCAGCGGCATCGAAATACCGTCGACGCCAAGGTGATAATTGACACTGAAGGTCTCGATCCATGGCCGCAACTCGACAAACTGCATCGCCGCGGTTCCGCGTTCAAAACCGGTGAACAACGGCAGGCTGATCACGAATGTAATCAAACTGACAACCAGTGCAGTCACCCTGGCCGCATCACCGCGTTCCTCGCCCAGCCATAGCAACACTGCGCCGCCGAAGATCGGCAGCCAGATCAGCGCACTGAGCAGTGGAAAATCAGAGAACATCCAGCAACCCTTTACTTCGCAACCCGGATCATCGGGCTAGCAAAACCCAGCCGATCAGCAATGCCAGCCCAATCACCATCGCGAAGGCATAGTGGAAAAGGTAACCGCTCTGCAAATGACGCAGCACCCCGGAAAACCAGCCAACCGCACGGGCGCTGCCGTTAACGAGCGCGCCATCGATCAAAGTGGTGTCGCCAACCCGCCAGAAGACCCAGCCCATTCCGCGTGTCGCCGGCGCCAGCACTTTCTCGTTCACGTCGTCAAAATAGAATTTGTTAATGAGTATCCGGTGCAGCGGTGCAAAACGCTGGCGCACGACGTCCGGCAGATCCGGACGTTTCACGTAGAGGTACCAGGCAACGGCGACGCCGGCGAAAGCGAGGTAAACCGAGGCCGTTGCAAAACCATGCTGGACGAATCCCAACGGGCCGTGATAGCTCTCTCCAAGAAGCGTCAACACATCGTGATTCGGCGCAACGAAAATCGCATCGCCGAAGAAACCGCCGAAAAGGAACGGGCCTATTTCAAACCAGCCAATAAAGACCGAAGGAATGGCAAGCAATATCAGCGGGATTGTCACGACTGCCGGACTTTCCTTGAGATGGGAACGAGTATGCTCATCCATCCGTTCCTTGCCGTGGAAAGTCATGAATATCATCCGGAATGTATACAGCGCAGTGATAAACACTCCGAGTTGTACCGACCAATACGCGTAGTGCGCGCCAGGAATCGTGGAAGCATGTGCGGCCTCGATAATCGCGTCCTTGGAGAAAAACCCGGCAAATCCGGGGAAGCCAATCAACGCCAGTGCGCCGAGCAACGCGGTCCAGTACGTTACAGGCATGTACTTGCGCAACCCGCCCATTTTGCGCATGTCCTGCTCATGATGCATCGCTATGATGACCGAGCCTGCCGCGAGGAATAGCAGCGCCTTGAAAAATGCATGGGTGACCAGGTGGAACATGGCCCCCGCGTAAGCGGAGACACCGAGCGCGACCGTCATATAACCGAGTTGCGACAGCGTCGAGTAAGCGACGACCCGCTTGATATCGTTCTGCACGATGCCGAGTAATCCCATAAAAAACGCCGTCGTCGCCCCGATCACCAGAACCACCGACAACGCCACCTCCGATAGCTCAAAAAGAGGCGACATTCGACTGACCATGAAAATACCGGCTGTCACCATCGTAGCCGCGTGGATCAGCGCCGAAATCGGCGTCGGGCCTTCCATAGAATCGGGCAACCAGACATGCAGCGGGACCTGGGCTGACTTACCCATCGCCCCGATAAACAGCAGGATGCAAATCAGCGTCATCGCGTTCCAGTGAGTACCCTGGACAATCTCGACCTGCTGGCCGGCAATTTCGTCACTCCGCGCAAACACTTCCATGTAGTCGAGGCTGCCGCTGAAATACACAACCGCGGCAATGCCGAGCAGGAAACCGAAGTCGCCAACCCGATTAACGAGAAAAGCCTTCATGTTCGCGAAAATCGCCGACGGCCGCTTGAACCAGAATCCGATCAGAAGATAGGAAACGACTCCGACCGCCTCCCAGCCAAAGAACAGCTGCAGGAAGTTATTGGACATCACCAGCATCAGCATGGAGAAGGTAAACAGCGAGATATAGGCGAAAAACCTCTGGTACCCGGGATCCTCATGCATGTAGCCGATGGTGTAGATGTGCACCATCAGCGAGACAAACGTGACGGTCGCCATCATCGTCGCGGACAGCGTATCGATCAGGAAGCCGACTTCCATGCGCAATCCACCGGCGACGCCCCAGGTATAGAGCGTCTCGTTAAACGGAGCAACCGCGCCGGAAAGAATGCCAAACAGCACAAAAAACGATAGAACGGTAGAAACGGCAACACCGAGAATCGTGACCGAATGGGCACCGCGCCGGCCGATCCTATGACCGAACAAACCGGCCAGGATAGCGCCGATCAGCGGGGCGAGGACTATTGCCAGATAGATGCCTTTCATTCCTAGCCCTTCATCGCATCGAGTTCGTCGACGTTGATACTGCGGCGGTTTCGGAATAACACGACCAGGATTGCGAGACCGATCGCCGCCTCCGCCGCCGCTACCGTCAGGATGAAAAACACGAACACCTGTCCCTCGAGGCCACCGAGGAATCGCGACAGCGCGACAAAATTGAAATTCACCGCCAGCAACATCAGTTCGATGCACATAAGGAGCAAAATTACGTTGCGGCGATTGATAAAGATCCCCGCGATGCTCAACAGGAACAACACGGCAGCCAGACTCATGTAGTGCTCGATGGTAATCATGCGTCTTTCTCCGCATCCATCTTGACCAGCCTGACCCGGTCTTCGCGCTTCACCGATACCTGTTGCGTAATGTCCTGTTGCTTCAGCCCCGGGCGCCGCCGCATCGTCAACGTGATAGCCGCAACTATTGCGACCAGCAGAATTACCGCGGCCAGTTCGAATGCAAACACATAGTCGGTATACAGGACCCGGCCAAGCTCTTTCGTGTTGTTATAGCCGTCCGGTTGCTGGCTGCCGACGATAGAGAGATTCCTACCGCTTGCCCGCAACCAGATTACCTGGCCGAGTTCCAACGCCATTATCGCCACAACGAGAATTCCAAGCGGCGCATACCGGGTGAACCCGGCGCGCATTTTCTCTACGTTGATGTCCAGCATCATTACAACGAATAAAAACAACACCATGACGGCACCGACGTAGACCAGCACCAGCACGATTGCGAGAAACTCGGCCTCGAGGAGCAGCCACAGAACCGCGCTATTGAAAAACGCGAGCACCAGAAACAATACGCCATGCACCGGGTTTCGCGCGGTGATCACCCCGACTGCGGCAACCAGGAGCACCGCTGAAATGGCATAAAAGAGAATTTGTTCGAACACTTAATCGTCCTGTTTCGTGGTTGCCGCGGCGCCGCTAGCGGTACTCTGCGTCGGCAGCTTTATCGGCGGCAATCATTGCCTCGTACTTGTCGCCGATCGCCAGCAATTTGTCTTTGGTGAGAATGTTCTCGCCGCGCCGCTCCATGTGATATTCGTGTATACGTGTCTCGACGATCGCGTCGACAGGACACGCTTCTTCGCAAAATCCGCAGAAAATGCACTTGAAAAGATCGATGTCGTAACGCTTGGTGCGCCGGGTGCCGTCTGCGGCGACCTCGGACTCGATCGTAATCGCGAGCGCCGGACACACCGCCTCGCACAGCTTGCACGCGATACAGCGCTCTTCACCATTCGGATAGCGGCGCTGTGCATGAAGACCACGAAATCGCGGCGATTGTGGAGTCTTTTCCTCGGGGTACTGGATCGTGAATTTCGGCCGGAACAAATTGCGCCAGGTTACGCCCAGGCCTGCTCTCAGCTCAGAAAGAAAAAGGGTCTTGTACAGATATCCGATACGCATGAGCCCGCCTAGTCGAACCAGGGACCGATATCGAACGCGATCATTGCGCCTTCGACAAAAATCCAGAGCAGTGTGAGTGGGATAAACACCTTCCAGCCAAGTCGCATGATCTGGTCATAGCGATAGCGCGGAAAAGTTGCCCGGAACCACAAAAACAGAAACAGGAAAACCGAGGTCTTTAGCGCAAACCAGAAAAAGCCCGGCCTCGCCAGGATGTTGTCCGCGCCCAGGATGCCCTCGAAAGGCGAAAGCCAGCCCCCCAGAAACAGAATTGCCGTCAGCGCCGAAATCAGGATCATGTTGGCGTATTCCGCAAGGAAGAACAGCGCAAATCCGACCCCGGCATACTCGACATGGAATCCCGCAACGATTTCGGACTCACCTTCGGCCACATCGAAAGGCGCGCGATTGGTCTCGGCGACGCCGGATATGAAGTAGATCATGAACAACGGCAACAGCGGCAGCCAGTACCAATGCAACACGCTGCCCCGCTGACCCTCGATGATCTCACCCAGATTCAGGCTGCCGCTGGCCATGACAACCCCGACCAGGGCGAAGCCCATTGCGATTTCGTACGCGACGATTTGTGCTGCGGATCGCATTGCACCCAGAAACGCGTATTTCGAGTTGGTCGCCCAGCCGGCGAGAATGACCCCATAAACACCCAGTGAGGTCAGCGCGAGCACGTACAACAGGGCTGCGTTGATATCCGCCAGGACAAAACCAGGAAACAACGGGATTACCGCCCAGGCCGCGAAAGCCGGGGTCAGCGTCAGCAGTGGCGCCACGACAAACAACGCGCGGTTCGCATTGCTCGGTATGACGACTTCCTTGAGCAACAGCTTGATGACATCGGCAAAGGGCTGCAGCAGACCTTTCGGGCCCACCCGGTTGGGGCCGATGCGATTCTGGATGTAACCGATCACCTTGCGTTCGGCATACGTCAGATACGCGACAGCCAGGATCAAAGGCACCAACACCACGAGAATTCGCAGCGTTATCAAAAGCGTGTCCTGTATCGCCGCCGGGACGGCGGCCCACATACTGGCGATCGAAGCCGTGGTTAGCTCAATCATTGCTCAGGCCGCATCCGCCGGCTTGGAAATATCCGGCACCGATTCGCCCCATTTCGTCAGCTGTAGTGACCGTGCACGCCGAACCACCGCATCCACGGCATAGATGGGGACCCGTAATCCTCCCTCGTCGAATCCTGCTACCGCAGGTGCCAGCTGCCCCGTATTTTCGATCGAAGGTTCTGAATCCTCGCAGACAGCGGCCAGCGCTTGCGTCACTTCGGCGGCGGAGACGTAGTCGAAGCCATCCACCGCGCAGAGGTTGCCGAGCACCCGCAGAATCTTCCACCCAGGTCGCGCCGCACCGACCGGGGTGGCGAAGCCGGAGAATTCCTGCTGCTCGCCGGCTGCATTCAAATAGCTTCCGGCGGTTTCGGCGAACGTACCAACCGGCAGCAGCACCGACGCATAGGTCTCCATTGCCGGCGTCGCAAAAGGTGTCACGACGACACAAAACAGGGTATCGGCCAGACGCTCGAGCAGACCCTCGGCATTGGCGCAGTCCAGTTCCGGCTCGATTCCCATCAGAACCATGCCGCGGGTAGGAGCTGCAATGATCTCGGCGGCGTTGAGTCCGGTCGTTTCCGCAGCCGCTCCGCCGCAAATGCGGTGAGGCAATGTTCCGGCCATCGCGGCGCCGCCACTGTTGGCGCCCTCGGTGAGCGAACCGACCTGCGCACCGGTCGCCGCGGCCAGGGCCGCCGCAAGCATGCGGATACGGCTGTACCCGGGGTGTCGGCCCGCGATTAGTCCCAGCAAAACCGTGGCCCGTTCGGCCGCGATCAGTTTAGCGACAGCGGCTTCGTGCTCCGGGCGCGCCTCGGCGGCGGCAAGCACTTCTGCCAGATTGGCGTCCGGCCGAGTTTCTGTTCTGGCGAAAGCCGCCCGCACAAGTCCCGCAAGCTCATCAATGATCGAAGAGGAAGTTGTATCCAGGTATCCCGCAACCGGGAACAGATACTCGTAGTTACCGGGATTGACGAAAAAAACATCAGCGCCAGCTACTGCCGCCTTGCGTACCCGATGCGCCGCAATCGGGACCTCCTGACGCAAATCTGAACCCACGACCAGCAGCGCCTGCTGAGCTTCCAGGTCGGCGAGCGTCATGCCCAGGCCCGGGGCAACCGGATCGGCTTCCTGACCGTGAAAATCGACGCGCCGGATGCGGTGATCGATATTGACCGACCCCAGCCCGCGCAGTAATCGCGCAAAGAGAAAATGCTCCTCGCTCGTCGCTGACGGTGATATCAGACCGGAGATCTGTTCCGGACCGTGATCGGCCGCGATACCCTTCAGTCCTTCCGCAACCGCCGACAGCGCCTCGTCCCAGCCGCAGTCGCGCCATTCGCCGTCGATTCGGATGCGCGGCGACTGCAATCGGTCGGCGGCATAAATCCCCTCGAAGCTGAATCGATCACGGTCGGATAACCAGGTCTCGTTTATCGCTTCGTTGGGCTGTGGAACGATGCGTTTCGCGATCCCGTTGTAAACATGGGCGAACATATTGGAGCCCACGCAATCATGGGCCGCGACGCTGGCATGCTGGGTCATTTCCCAGGCGCGCGCGCTGAACCTGTACGGTTTGTTGTTCAAAGCGCCGACCGGGCACAGGTCGATAATATTGCCCGACATTTCATGATCGACGCTCTTTTCCACATAGGTGCCGATCTGGGTGTGCTCGCCGCGGCCAGTCGTCCCTAACTCCTGAATTCCGGCAATCTCCTGTCCAAACCGGACACAGCGCGTGCAATGAATGCAGCGGGTCATATCCGTCGAAATCAGCGGTCCGAGATTCTTATCCCTGACAACCCGTTTGCGCTCGCTGTAGCGCGAGACCCCGCGGCCATATCCCATCGCAAGATCCTGCAACTCGCACTCGCCACCCTGATCGCAAATAGGACAATCCAGCGGATGGTTGATCAGCAGGAACTCCATCGTGGCCTTCTGTGCCGATATCGCCCGCGCCGAGGCCGTAAATACTTTCATGCCATCCATGACTGGCGTTGCGCATGCCGGAAGCGGTTTTGGTGCCTTCTCGACCTCGACCAGACACATCCTGCAATTAGCGGCGATCGAAAGTTTTTCGTGGTAACAGAAACGCGGAATGTAAATGCCGGCCGCATCCGTGGCCTCGATCAGCATCTGCCCCTTGCGGGCCGGCAACGTCACGCCGTTGACTTCGATTTCGAGCTGGTCGTCGTTACTCATCGCCCTGTTCCGTCAGTACTTTCATCATTCAGGCCGCGGCCGATTGTTGCGAAACAATGCTGCAACCATGCTCAATATAGTGTTCGAATTCGTGGCGGTAGTGGTGAACGAAACTTTGTACCGGCCATGCCGACGCATCGCCAAGCGCGCAGATCGTATGTCCCTCGATCTTGTTCGCGACATCCACGAGCATATCCATATCGGCCGGCTTGCCACGACCCGCCAGAATCCGTCCTATCACGCGATTCATCCAGCCGGTGCCCTCGCGGCACGGAGTGCACTGACCGCACGACTCCGAGTAATAGAATCGCGAGATGCGCTCGAGCACCCGAACCATATCGGTCGTCTCGTCCATCACGATTACCGCCGCGGACCCGAGCGATGACCCGGCTTCCTGGAGCGACTTGTGGTCCATATTCGCCTCGAGGATCAACTCGGCCGGAAGAACCCGAACCGAGGATCCGCCCGGGATCACAGCCTTCAGTTTTCGGCCATCACGCACGCCGCCGGCGAGTTCCAGCAAATCGCGAAATGGAATACCCAGCCCTACCTCGAAGTTGCCCGGCCGGTTGACATGCCCGGACACCGAAAATACGACCGGTCCGCCCGAGCCCTCGGAACCCATATCCGAGAACCACTTCGAGCCGTTGCGCATAATTGAAGGTACCGAGGCAAACGACTGCGTGTTGTTGATCGTCGTGGGTTTGCCATAAAGACCGAATTGCGCGGGAAACGGCGGCTTGAACCGCGGCTTGCCCTGCTTTCCCTCGAGAGACTCCAGCAGAGCGGTCTCTTCTCCGCAAATGTATGCGCCCGCACCGACAAATGAGTACAGATCGAAATCAACGCCGCTACCGAGAATATCCTTGCCGAGGAGTCCCGCGGCATAGGCGGCCTCGAGCGCTTCCTCGAAACGTGGCACTGGTTCGGCGAGAAACTCGCCACGTATATAGTTGTAGCCGACTGTGGCGCCCATTGCGTAGCCGCCTATCGCCATGCCCTCGACGACGGAATGCGGGTTGAATCTCAGAATGTCCCGGTCATGGCAGGTTCCGGGTTCGCTTTCGTCGGAGTTGCATACGACGTATTTTTGCACCGGCGCGTTGCGCGGCATGAAACTCCATTTCACGCCCGTTGGAAAACCGGCGCCGCCACGGCCGCGCAGACCCGAGACCTTGAGTTCTTCAATCACCTGTTCCGGCGGAATTTTCTCACGCAGAATTTTCTCCCACGCGTCGTAGCCGCCGATGCGCCGGTAGGTTTCAAGCGATGCCGGGTTATCAAAGCCAAGCGTTGTGAAACAGACCTGATTCTTATCCACCCGCCCTACTCCAGGTTATCCAGAATCTCATCCACCTTCTGCGGGGTGAGGTTCTCGTAATAGACGTGGTCGACCATCATCATCGGCGCGCCATTGCATGCCGCGAGACACTCCTCTTCCTGTTTCAGAAAAATTCTGCCATCGGCGGTGCTTTCACCGGTTTTAATACCCAGCTTCTTTTCCACATGAGCGACGATGTCATCGCTGCCGCAAAGCATGCAGGAGATATTCGTACAAACCGACACATGGTGCCGGCCCACCGGCCGGGTCTCGAACATCGAATAAAAAGTTGCGACCTCATAGACCTGGATCGGCGGCAGATCGAGGTATTCGGCAACCGCATCCATCAGTTCGGGAGTCAGAAACCCCTGGTTGTCATGCTGCACCTCGCGCAGGGCCGCGATTATCGCCGAGCGCTGTTGCCCCTCGGGAAATTTGGCTACCCAATGATCGATCACATCGCGGGCATGTTGCGAGAGCGGACCGGTATACGACTTGACTGCGTCGCTCATCAGCGGTCGACCTCTCCGAAAACGATATCCATTGTGCCGATTACCGCCACGACGTCGGCCAGCATATGGCCCTGGACCATTTCGTTCATCGCCGACATATGTACGAAACCCGGCGCACGAACTTTCAGCCGAAACGGTTTGTTGGCCCCGTCCGACACGAGATACACACCGAATTCTCCCTTGGGGTGTTCAACCGCGGCATAAGCCTCGCCCGCCGGAACGCAATAGCCTTCCGTAAACAGTTTGAAATGGTGAATCATCGACTCCATGTCGTCTTTCATGTCCGTACGCGAGGGCGCCGCCACTTTCGTGTCGTCTGTCATGACCGGTCCGGGATTCTCTCGCAGCCATTCGACACACTGGCGGATAATACGGTTCGACTGCCGGAGCTCCTCGACTCTTACGAGGTAACGATCGTAACAATCTCCGTTGACTCCGACCGGGATATCGAAATCCAGATCGGCATAGGTCTCATACGGCTGTTTTTTGCGCAGATCCCACTCCACGCCGGAGCCACGCAGCATTGGCCCCGTGAATCCGAGAGCGAGGGCCCGCTCGGGTGTCACGACGCCAATATTGACCGTTCGCTGTTTCCAGATCCGGTTATCGGTCAGAAGCGTCTCGTACTCGTCGACACATCCCGGGAAGCGATCGGTGAATGCCTCGATGAAATCGAGAACGGAACCCTCACGGGTCTCATTGAGCTTATCGATTTCCTTGTTACTGCGGTATTTCGAATACTGGTGTTTTGGCATTTGTCGCGGCAAATCGCGATAGACACCGCCGGGACGATAGTAAGTTGCATGCATTCGCGTGCCCGAAACCGCTTCGTAGCAGTCCATCAGGTCTTCGCGTTCGCGGAAGCAATACAGGAACATCGTCATCGCGCCGATGTCGAGCCCATGCGCCCCCAGCCACATCAGGTGATTCAGAATCCGGGTAATCTCGTCAAACATGACCCGGATGTATTGCGCGCGCAGAGGCGCCTCGATACCGAGCAGTTTTTCTATCGCCAGCACATAACCATGTTCGTTACACATCATCGACACGTAGTCCAGCCGATCCATGTAACCAATGCTCTGATTGAATGGCTTGCTCTCGGCGAGCTTTTCAGTGCCACGATGCAGTAACCCGACGTGCGGATCGGCTTTCTGGATGGTCTCGCCATCCATCTCCAGCACCAGCCGCAACACGCCATGCGCCGCCGGGTGCTGCGGACCGAAGTTCAGCGTGTAGTTATGGATATCAGCCATCGCCGGGCGCCTCTTCGTTCAACACATCCTCATAACGATGATCGTCACGGATCACACGTGGCACGAGGGTTCTCGGCTCAATACTGACCGGCTGATAAACGACCCGTTGTTTCTCCGGGTCGTAGCGAACTTCGACGTTACCCGACAACGGGAAATCCTTGCGAAACGGGTGGCCGATAAAACCGTAATCGGTAAGTATGCGCCGCAGATCCGGGTGGCCGCGAAACAGGATACCGAACAGATCGAAAGCCTCGCGCTCGAACCAGTCGGCGCTTGGCCAGATAGTCATAACGCTGTCCACCACGGGGACATGTTCGGAAGGAACAAAAACGCGCAGACGGATGCGCCAGTTATTCCGTACAGAAAGCAGGTGATAGACCACCGCGAAGCGGCGCGGATCGCCATTCTCACCGTCGTCGCCATCGCTGCGGGACACGCCGCGACTGAACCCGCTGGAAGTAGCACCGAGCGTATTCCACTCGGCCTTGCCGTAACCCAGATAATCGACACCACAAATGTCGATCAGCTGTTCGAACGCAAACGCTTCCTCGCCTTGCAGCTGCGCACAAACCTCAATGAGCTGCTCCGCATCGAGCTCATAGGTGAGCTCCCCGCAAGTCGATTCAACCCGCTGCAATACGCCCGCGAAAGACGCATCAATTCGCTCAGCCAGGTTGTCCAGTGCCCTGCTCATCTGACCACTAACGTGAAATCGTGTTGGTGCGGCGAATTTTGTTCTGCAACTGCAGAATTCCGTAAAGGAGCGCTTCCGCGGTGGGAGGGCACCCCGGGACATAAACATCGACCGGAACGATGCGGTCGCAGCCGCGAACAACCGAATAGGAATAATGGTAGTAGCCGCCACCATTGGCGCACGAGCCCATTGAGATCACCCACCGCGGTTCCGGCATTTGATCGTAGACCTTGCGTAACGCGGGCGCCATTTTGTTTACCAGGGTACCGGCAACGATCATTACGTCCGATTGGCGGGGACTCGGCCGGAATACGATGCCGAAGCGATCGAGATCGTAGCGGGCAGCGCCTGCGTGCATCATTTCAACCGCACAGCAGGCGAGACCGAAAGTCATCGGCCACATGGAACCGGTTCGGGCCCAGTTGATCAGGTTATCCAGCGTGGTCGTGCGAAACCCCGACTCCTCGACTGGTGCAGCCGCGCTCTCTGCTAATCCCACTCGAGCGCCCCTTTCTTCCACTCATAAATGAAACCGACCACCAGCAAGAGCAGAAAAACCGCCATTGCAGCCAGTCCGAACAGGCCAATGCTGTCGAGGGCGACCGCCCACGGGAAAAGAAAAGCGATCTCGAGATCGAAAATAATGAAGAGAATTGCCACCAGGTAGTACCGCACGTCGAACTTCATGCGCGAATCCTCGAAGGCCTCGAATCCGCACTCGTAGGGTGACAGTTTTTCGGAGTCTTTCGAGCCGCTGCCAAAGACGAACCCGAGAGTCAAAAGCACAACACCTAGGGCGGCACTGATGGCCAGGAATATCAAGATCGGCAGGTACTGTTGCAGCACGAAGTGCTCCTGGTACTCATTAGTACGAACCTGTGGGCTGGCAAAGCGCCGCCGGTTACGTGTCCTTTTAGTTGGTGCCGATGGCCGGACTCGAACCGGCACGGCTTGCGCCACTGCCCCCTCAAGACAGCGTGTCTACCAATTCCACCACATCGGCTAATCGACGGCCACTTTTATTCTTCGACCGCTTCGTCCCCGCTCTCGGAAGGCTGCTCACCGTCCGCGCTGACCGGAATCTCGGGTAATTCGATACCCTCGTCCGGCAACGTCACATCTGGCGCGGGCAGCATCTGCTGAATCGACTCGGCTGCCGGCTCGATCTGCTCGAGCAGGCTTTGCGGCGCCTGGCGCTGGCTTGCAAGGAATGCCAGCGTCATGCTGGTGGCAAAGAACAGCGTTGCCAATACCGCCGTGGAACGACTCAGAAAACTGGATGATCCGCGCGCGCCGAAGACGGTCCCGGACGCACCGGCCCCGAATGCCGCGCCCGCCTCGGCGCCCTTGCCTTTCTGCATGAGGACGAGGCCGATCAGGGCCATGGCCACAAAAACATGCACGATCAAGATTGTCGTCTGGAGCATTGGATACTTTCCTCAAGCCTTGGCGGCAGCGCAAATCCGGAGAAACTCCTCCGCCTGCAGGGACGCACCGCCTATCAGGCCGCCATCGATATCGGGCATCGCCAAAAGCTGAGCGGCATTCGCTGCTTTGACGCTGCCACCATAGAGCAGCCTGATCGAGCCGGCAATTTTATCATCCTTGGCGGCAATCATCCCACGAATCAATGCGTGAACGGCCTGCGCCTGCTCAGGCGAAGCGGTTTTGCCGGTTCCAATCGCCCAAACCGGCTCATACGCGATCACGGCACGGGCAAACGCCGCAACGCCTGCCACGTCCAGCACTGCATTGACCTGGCGTTCGATCACCAGCCGGGTCTCGTCGGCATCGCGCTGCGCCAGCGTTTCGCCAACACACAAAATCGGCTCAAGCTGCGCCTGCTGCACAGCCACGAACTTGCGCGCTACCGTGCTGTCGGTCTCGCCAAAAATCTCACGCCGTTCCGAATGGCCAACGATTACGTACTTGCAGCCGGTCTCACCCAGCATCGATGCGGCAACTTCGCCGGTGTAGGCGCCACTTTCCTCGGTCGAACAATTCTGAGCACCCATCAAGATACCGCTGCCATTGAGCAGCCGGGCGACTTCAGCGAGATACGGAAACGGTGGGCAGACCAGGATATCGCAGCCCCCGCGCACGTCGTATCCGTCCAGCAATCCACCGATCAGCCGGGA
>Ga0102958_1000057_pt1 | contig 20523 bp, 17 predicted proteins | sample SalPonF2_B_D1_MG_FD_84513 | JGI IMG/M metagenome (GOLD analysis project Ga0102958, IMG submission 84513) | Salt pond soil microbial communities from South San Francisco under conditions of wetland restoration - Salt Pond MetaG SF2_B_D1_MG ...
ATATCAAATAAGCCCGCGGCCGAGACGATGATGACTGCGGCCAGCGCGGTTTTGGGGACATAGGCCAAGGGCTCGGTCAGAAAGAACAGGATCAGGAACATTACTCCGCCAGCCACGATCCCCACCATCTGGCTCTTGCCACCCATAGCACTGTTCACCGCGGTACGGGAGTCCGCCCCGGTAACCGGGAAACCCTGGGCGAGGCTCGAGGCGATGTTGGCCGCGCCGAACCCGATGAGTTCCCGATTGGCGTCCACCTCGTAGTGATTTCGCTGCGCAAAGCTCTTCGCCGTAAGAATCCCGCTGGTGAAACTCACCAGTGCCAGACCGGCTACATCCCGCACAATGGTTGGATAATCTTCAAGCGGGAGTAACGGTATGTGGAAGAACTCCGGCAGCCCGGCAGGCACGCTACCGAGAAGCGCAACACCCTGCTGTTCCAGGTTCAGCCCGGATGCGAGGGCAATACCGAGGATAACCACCACCAAGGCACCGGGCACCCGTGGCAGATAATGGCGCAATGCGATCAACCCGATTAGCAGGCCGATGCCCAGAGCAAGTGTCGGCAAGTGGGCACCATCGACCTTGATCACAGTCTCCGCCAGCTTTGGGAAAAATTCGCTGGATGCTACCGGGATACCGGGATACCGAGCAGCTTCGTTAACTGACCCACGATGATGATCAAGGCCACGCCATTCAAAAAACCTACCAGTATCGGCAGGGACAGGAAGTTAGCCAGGAGACCCAAGCGCGACATGCCCATCAGCAGATAGAGCAAGCCTACGGTCAGTGTCATGACGATCACCAGCGCCATATAGCGCTCCGTATCCCCGCCGGCGAGTGGTCCGAGGGCGGCGGCCATCATCATGCAGGTCGCCGCGTCGGGCCCTACCATCAGCTGCCGGGAAGAACCGAAGAGCGCATAGGCAAACAGCGGAAAGATGGCCGCATATATTCCGATGATCGCGGGCACCCCGGCCAGATCGGCGTAGGCGATACCGACGGGCAACGCAACCGCCGCCACCGATAAGCCCGCCGCGATGTCGACGGGCAAGCACATCAGCCGATAGCGGGAAAAGGCCTCGACGCCACTTTCCTGCTGCTGATGCGGCTGCCTCGGTCGTCGCGTTCCACCATTGATCAAGTTGTGGGTCACGTTAATACATGTCCTGCAAGAAAGCCACTCGCCGGGCGCAGCATAACCAGTGCGTTTAATGTATACGGGCGGGTTGAGGCCCCCTTAGGCGAAATGGCTGTTTTTCACTGTTTCACGCGATAAGCTCAACCCAGCCCGGAATGTACGTGGCAAGTTGCTATTGATCACACAGTGCGCGCATTTTCTTGTAGGCAATATCAGTTTCCTGCTCCGTCCTGGCGTTTACCAATTGCTGCTTGGTCTCCTGACACTCTGCCGCCTCGCTCTTGGTCGATGCGTGCATTGCATCGTAGGCTGGATGTGATGAATACGTGGAGCACATCACTGATGAAACCCGTCTCAATGTCAGCACTGAAGTCTATGAGAGCAAGGACGCTCAGGTCAATCCCGTCTTTACAGACACACCAGTTGCCGGCGCTGAAAGAGTAGAAATACTCCAGGAGAACATAGCCGATGCTGCTAAAGTACCGCCTGAGGCGAATACGTTGATGAGAATGGCAATACTGTGCGGGTTGAGCACAGGGGCCATGTCGGCGGACACCGCTAGCTGGTACGAAGTGCTACCTTTCGCATTCAGTCATTAGCTTGGGGCGTTGGCGGATGGCGCTGCAACTTGTTGTACTTGAGAACTTACTAGACATAATATTAGGATAGTTTAATAACTTAGACGCGCCATCAAGATAACCAAAATATTACCCGCTTGAACAGCCACAAGCATTATAGGTAATGATTCCTTTGAAGCTCCTTTAACATTTGGCCTAAATATTCAAGAGCCGGAGCAGATAGCGGTTACCTTGCCTGGTGATACCAAACTGGTTGTGCTTACCCCCCGGATGAATACTCGCGGATATTCATACCCATCCATGACCCCAATCGCGCGGGTGTGGAAAACGCTGGATATCGCCTACGGTGCTGTTATATTTGATGCTAGATATTTTCGGTGCCCAGTATCGAGTCGTTCTCGAAACAGGACATGGTGCGATGAGACAATAGGAGGCAAGAATATGTTTGAGCTGATTCCGATCGAATTCAACCTGCGCGGAGTCTACATGCCCCCTTTGTTGATAGCAGGCGTCTTTGGCCTGCTTACTGCTGTGCAGACTTCCTCTTTACTGAACCGCTATGGGCTTGCGCGTCATTTTTTTTACCCGCCGCTGGCGTTCGTAGCGCTGACCGTGATTTTTACCTTGCTTATTGAAACAATTATGGCTGCGGTGTGAACTCGAGTTGACTGATTCTCCTGGTGATACACGAAAATATTTTCTCACCGGCGCCGTTGTGCTTGTAGCGGTATTGGCCGCCCTTATCAGGTACTGGGATTACGTGGCACACCCCTGGACCCGTAATGGCCTGGTACAGGCCACGGTGGTGCAAATCAATCCGAGGGTGTCGGCCCCCATTACCAATGTCGCGGTCAACAACAATCAGTATGTACACCAGGGTGACCTGCTGGTCGAACTGGACCCCCGCACGTTCCAGGCCGCCCTCGATGAGGCCAAAGCGGCGCTGGAAGTAGCGCGTTCAAAGGCCGCTGAAGCCAAGGACCAGGCAGATCGGGCCCACGATATCCGCGCCCGTAACCCCGGCGCCATGTCCAAAGAGGAACTGAGCACCCGGGAGAACACGCAGCTTGCTGCAGAGGCCCAGGTTCACCAGGCGGAGGCGGCGCTGGAGACAGCGCGCCTCAGCCTGGAATTCACCCGGATCAAGGCGCCAGTGGATGGTTACGTGACCAACCTCAGCCTGCGCAACGGCAGTCAGGCAGTGACGAATCAACCATTGCTGGCACTGCTGGATACCAACAGCTACTGGATCGATGCGTATTTTCGTGAAGATGACATGGGCAATATGCAGGTGGGTGACCATGCCGTGGTGACGCTGATGACCTACCCGGATACGCCTTTGCGTGGCAAGGTCTCCAGTATCGCCTGGGGTATTGCGCAGCAGGATGGCAGCACCAGTGTCAACCTGCTACCCGCAGTTGCCCCTACTTTCGAGTGGATTCGCCTGGCGCAGCGGGTGCCGGTATTGATCCACCTCGAAGAAGTACCGGATCATATCAACCTGCGCGTTGGGACCACCGCTTCTGTACTGGTGCGTGCCGGCAGCGCCCACGAGCCCGGCAATGAATCAATGACGCCTGCACCGAGCGCCCTGGAATAATGCCTGGGCTGGCGATGAAAACCCGGCGGTTGCGTGTCGCCGGGACGCTGCTTGCCACTAGCCTGATGATGGCCTGTACCGTATTGGGTCCTGACTACCAGGAGCCGGAGACCCGGATTCAGGATGACTGGTCTGGGGTGGAAACCCCAACCCTGGTGAGCAATCCGCCGTCTAGCCCCAGGTGGTGGTCAACAGCGTTCAACGACCCGGTGCTCGATGAGCTGATCGCCAAGGGCATCGCGCAGAACCTGGATGTACAGTCGGCGGGGTTGAGGGTGTTACAGGCTCGACAGTCGCTGAATATCGCCATTGGCAACCAGTATCCCCAGGAGCAGGAGGTAAGTGGCTCGGCGGAGAAAGAGCGCAGTAATAAACGTACAGAGGAAATCTATAACATCGGGTTCAACCTCAGCTGGGAGGCGGACGTATGGGGGCGTTTCACCCTGGCGGTTCGCGCCGCCGAGGCGCAGCTGGATGCGAGCGTCGCCGATTACGACGGTGTGATGGTAACCATGCTGGCGGATATCGCAAGCAATTACCTGAAGATTCGCACACTGCAAAGACGCATCGAGGTGGCAAAAGCCAACGTCAAATTGCAGGAAGAGAACCTCGATATCGCCCGCACCAAGTTCGAGGGTGGACTGGTGACTGAACTGGATGTCGATCAGGCAACTACCCTGCTTTACAACACGCGCGCCCAGGTCTACGCTTTCGATCAGCAACTGCAACAGACCCGCAATATCCTTGCCGTACTATTGGGGGAACCCCCCCGGGGTTTGAACCCTGCGCTGATGAAACCGGCACCCCTGCCGACAGTTGCGCCGGAGATATCCATCGGCATGCCCCAGGAGTTGTTGCGTCGCAGGCCTGACATTCGCAGTGCAGAGCGACAGCTCGCCGCCCAGAGTTCCCAGATCGGCTTTGCGATTACCGAGCTCTATCCGCACTTTTCCCTGGGAGGCTCTATCGGATCGACCGTAGACACTGCCGAGGGCCTGGACTTTGACGACATGTTCGGAAGCGACGCCTCAAACTGGAATGTCATGGGCGGTTTTCAGTGGGATGTGCTCAACTATGGCAGGCTAAAGAGCAACATCCGACTGCAGGATGCGCTGTTCCAACAACTGGCAACCAATTACCGCAATTCAATACTGCAGGCCCAGTCCGAGGTAGAAAACTCCATCGTTGCCTACCTCAGCAACCAGCGTCAGTCCCACGAATACCGTCTGGCTACAGACGCGGCGCTACGAGCTAGCAGTGTGTCCTCGGAACAGTACCAGGACGGCCTGGTCGACTTCGACACGGTGATCAATGTGCTGGCTTCCTTGCGCGCCCAGCAGGATTTGCAAGCCTCAACGGAAGGCCTGGTGGCGGCAAGCCTGGTGGAAGTCTATCGAGCGCTGGGCGGTGGCTGGGAGATCCGCGATGGCAAAGCCCCGGACACTCTGCTTCCCGAAGAAACCCGCGACCAAATGTTGCAGCGCACGAAATATTGGGAGGGGCATTTACCGTGAGCCTGGCGCCCAATTCCAGGCAGGACTGGCTATGTTATCCGGCAACTGCGGCGTTCCTGCACTAAAGATGGAGCCACTGGCCATCGATCTTCTAAACGGTAAAGTATATAGCTCGTTGTCGAGCGAGAAAGTGCATTAACATGCGGTTATCAGGACAGGCAAGATACGCCGTTAAAGTGGGGCTGGCCATGGCCACGGTTTATGGGATTGGCTTGTCCCAGGCCTGGATGAATCCGCAATGGGCAGGCTTTACCATCGCGTTTTGCGCACTGCCCGGACAGGGTCAGTCGTTGCTGAAGGGCCTGGATCGCCTGGCAGGTACCGCAGTCGGTTGTGCTTTTGCGCTGTTGGTAATGGCGCTGTTTCCCCAGGACCGCTGGTATTTTTTGTTGGTCATGACAATCTACATTGGCGTCGTGACCTATCTGATGACCGGTTCTCGACATGCATATCTTTGGAATGTTGCGGGTTTTGTGGCCCCCCTTATTCTGTTGGCCGGAGTCAGTTCTTCAGAGCATGCCTTTGAAACGGCTGTGTTCCGCGGTGTTGAGACCTCCATGGGTATTATCGTCTGGACACTTATCTCGGTGTTTATCTGGCCGCAGTCCAATGCCGCCTTCCTCAAATCCACTCATGTGGGTTTAATTGCGTCTCAGCGCGAGATGCTGGGTGCGCTGGACCCGACGGAGGCAGGAGACAGCGATTTCGACAAAACCCGTGCGACAGCCGCAGGTGCCATTCAGCAACTGGCGGTAGCTATGCATCAGGGGGGTGCTGAACGATGCGAGGTCCGACGCCAGGAAGATACCTGGAATCGGTACCTGACACTCTCGCGGCAATACTCCCAACTGTTGGAGAGCTGGTACGACACAGCATGCGAGCGCGACAACCTCGAACTGGACCGCGCTTTGCCCGGGCTCGCGGCGTTTACAGCCGGGCTGCAGCAGCGCTTCGAGGGTATGGACAGTTTGCGAGCGGGTGGCGATGCTGAAAGTGCAGGTGAGTTGGCGTTGAAGGCAGATGAAGCCTACCTGGAACAGTTGCCACTGGCAGACCGAGCAGTCTTTGAGGTCGCCCTGCGACAGCTTGGGCGGCTGGAGGAAACGACCCGTGAATTGCTGGCTTGCGTGGCGGCGTTATGCGAGGAAGAGGCGGAGTCTGGGCAGCGCGACCGGCTACCCGTGGCCACTCCGGCGGCCCCCGTGTTGGACCCGGACCGACTGCGCTACGCTATTATGCTGATTTGCTGTTTTGCCAGTGCTTTTTTGCTGTGGATATTCGTAAACCCACCGGGGCATATGGGGCTGACCTTTCTAGTTTGCGGCCTGGGTTTAGCGGTGGTGCTGCAGCCGCAATGGAATCCATTCACGTTGATACCGCTCTTACTATTATGGCTTACTATCGCCACGCTCTGTTTTATTTTTGTGATGCCGGCGCTGTCGAGCTACTGGCAATTGTCTATTCTGATTTTCGGTTACATTTTTTGTGTCGCCTACTTCATCAAGGGGCTTGCGAACCTGGCCGGTTTGGTCGCCTTTCTCAATATGATGCCCATTGAGAACCACCAGGTCTACAGCTTTGCGACACAGGCAAACAATATTGTGTACACCATGATTGGAGTTCTGATCGTTGCGGCCTGTTCGCTGATAGCGCGTTCGCCGCGTCCGGAGCAGGCACTGCTGAGCATGCTGGATCGATATTTTCGCAGTCTTTCCTTCGTTCTCTCCGCCGCCCCCGGGGCCGAGAAAAACGGTGGACGCAATACGCGGCGCTGGCGCTTTCATCGCCAGCAGTTGGCGCTGTTACCTGCCAGGGTTGGCTCGTGGAGCAGTGTCATCGATTATTCACGATTGCCGCAGGACAATGCCGAGCAGATACACGCGCTGGGGCCATCACTGGAAGCACTGTCTGGCAGGATCAACGAGCTTCTGGAGGCGTGGGGCGAGCCCCAGTCGAAGTCGCTGCTGGCGGCGTTGAGCCATGATCTTGATGAGTGGACCGATCATTTTGGTTACTATTGCGAAATATTGTCCAGTTCGAGAGCCGAAGTGAAGGTCAGCGATATGCGCCGCACCCTGGAGCAGCGGCTTGACAGGCTCGATGAGAAATTTCGGGCACACCTGTTGCAGGAGGGTACCGAAGAGGACATGGCGCTATCGGCTAACTTGTACGCGCTGCTGGGAGCTTTCCGTGGTGTGTCCGAGGCGGGAATTGCCCACAGTGCCCTGGTCGAGGCGATAGACTGGACACTGATTCGTCAGGAAAAATTCCCCACCCTCTAGAGGTGCTGCCTATCTCGGCAAGGGCCAGGGAATAATTTTTTTATTGGAGAATATTACGTAGCACAGGCACTTGCGCCGACCGCGGCGGCTTCCTGGAAATTTGATGGGATCCCACGTCCCCACGTATCCACTACCGCAACGCCCACACCGGGAGTAGCTAAAGTACCGGCCCCAGCATGGCGACGACATTGTTCCACAGGCGACGCCCCATGGACCAGTTGGCCACCTCTATCTCAAGTACTATCCGGGAACTGTCCATATAGCTCTGCTGGCGCGTGCGCACCGCCCGCGTGGTGGCCGGATCGTAGAGCAGGATATTGTTCTCATAGTTGAGATCGAAACTGCGACGATCCATGTTGGCCGATCCGATCAGGGTGATCTCTCCATCCAGGGTCAGGGTCTTGCTGTGCAGCAGCCCGCCCCGGTATTCCCGGATCTCCACGCCACCGGCCAGCAGGGCCCCATAATAGCTGCGACTGGCGGCGGCTACCTCCCGGGAATCGTTCCGGGCCGGCAGGATGAGTACCGTACGCACGCCGCGGTAAGCCGCAGCGCATAGCGCTTCCTGCATGGACTGGTTGGGGACATAGTAGGGGGTCGAGATCACCAGTTCCTCGCGGGCGCCAAAGATCAGTGATTCGAACATCTCGGGCATCGCCGAATTGCGCAGGGTCGGCCCGCTAGCGACTACCTGGGCAATCACGTCACCCGCTCTTATCGGAGCTGCAGTATCGGACAGTTGCAGGTTCTCACCCCGGTAAGTCAGCCAGTCGGTGGCGAACAGGAGCTGGTTCTGGCGCGCCACCGGGCCCTCGAAACGGATCACCGCATCGACCCACGGGGCATACCGGGCCTTGACCCGGAACTCGGGGCCCGCAGTTCTGGCTGCCGCAGTAACTTATACGCCCGTCGATTACCACAATTTTGCGGTGATTGCGCAAATCGATACGCCCCGCCAGCGGACGCAGCAGCCGATTGCCAAGCGACAGCGCCGTGGCGGTGTCGACCCCAGCCTCCTCCAGTTCCCGCCACAAGGGGGATTTCAACAGGGCCCGGGAGCCCAACCCGTCAACCATCGCGTGACAGCTGACGCCGCGGGCGGCCGCGCGCTTCAGAGCCGCCCCGATCCGGTTGCCATTATTGTCAGTCAACCAGATATAGAACAGCACATTGACCTGCGTGGTCGCGGCGTCGATATCCTCCACCATGCGCGCTATAGCTGCGTTGGAGTCCTCCATCAGCGCCGCACTATTGCCCGCCAGGGGCCTGAAGCCGCTTATCGAATATCCAACGCTGAACAGGTGTGCATACTTTTCGGGCACCTGGGCAAAAAAATCGCCCGCGCCGCCGTCAACACCGTCCCGGGCGATCGCGCCGACATCACCCATCGCTTTCTTCATGGCCTTGAAATTGCGCCGGCCGACATTGGTCTCACCCAGGAACAGGTAGGCCAGGATGCCGATGACGGGCAGGGCCGCGACCACGACCACCCAGGCGATACGCGAGGCCGGCTCGCGATGGGGCCGCAGCAGGATACGCACCATGACGGCCACCTGAATCGCCATGTGCAGGACCCAATAAAGCGTGGTTTCCATCATGGCCACAGTCTAATACATAAGCACGGAGCGCGTATGCATATACCCCGTGGCGATTCGCCTGAGATGCCGCTCATTGGGCGGATGTGGGAAGCCAATCCGACGTGGAGCTCTCCAAAAATCGTCGCCGAACTTGCGATGCTTGGCATCGACGTTGCCAAGTCAACGGTAGAAAAGTATCAGCCGAAGCTAGCTGGGCCGCCATCACCTACGTGGCGAATATTCCTGGACCAGCATGTTCGAGATCTGGTATCGATTGACTTTTTCATAGTACCGACGGCTACGTTTCGGGTGTTGTTCGTCTTCATCGTACTGGCCCACGAGCGGCGGCGAATTGTTCACTTCAATGTGACGGAGCATCCTACGACGCAGTGGACAACGCAACAGATCGTCGAAGCGTTTCCGTTTGATACTGCTCCGAGTTATCTGGGCATGTGCACCCGTGGGCGACCAACGCATCTGTTGTGATTTTGACATTCGCTTGTCGATGAGCAGATTGACCGCGGATTCTACGAACGCGGTTGATATCCGGTGACCGCTTCGGTACCGTCTATCGTGCTTGGTTGGCACCGGGCGTCGTCAAAAAAGCTATTTGGAAACGGCTTCTCTTGCTCGCTAGATCCACCTGCGTCGGTCCTGACAATGCTGCCTGCCGCTCGGATAGCTAATCCGAGCAGACTGACTCAAACGAATGAGTCTGCGGTATACCCGGGCCGGTTCAAATTTCAAGACGCCGGCGATTATACAGCGCCGACTGGAAATTGCCGTAAATACTGTAGCCCCGAACAGACCTCACTGTTACCATTTGCCCAAGTTCTGTTTCGGCCATACCTCGTGAAACGCCTGATTTTCCTGAGCATTCTCCTCACCCTCGTTGCCCTGGGCCTGTCGGGGGACCACATCGCCGGACGCATCCTGGATGCCCGGCTCGGCCCCCTGCTCACCGAGCAGTTGGGCTTGCCGGTGAAACTGGCCCCGATAAAGGCCAAGCTGTGGCGGCTGCGAGCGCGCAGCCCAACCCTGGTCATGGGCGATTCTGCGGATCCCGCGGTCGAGGCGGCCGACGTGACGGTCACCCTGTCCCTGCCCGCCCTGCTGCGCGGCGAAATCCGCCTGGCGAGCGCCAGTGCAAGTGACCTGATGGTGCGACCCGCGCGCTGGCCAAGCAGCGGCGAACCACTCCCCGACGACTACCTGTTCCTGGACCCCTGGCTGCCTGACAACCTGCAGCTGGACAAGGGACGTTACCTGACGGATGCCGGAACCGCCTACCCGGTCCGGCAGTTTCACTGGCGGCGACCCTTGGGGGGCGGTGCCCGAGTGGACTGGCGCGAGGACCGCAATGCGGGGGAGATGCGCTTCAAGGCAATGCTGGAATCCCTGCAGGACCTGTTGCGGCTGGCCCCCATCAGCCTGCACACCACGGCACAGGCCCCCGTGGGTAAGGCATCAGATATTGACTTGCATGCCACCGTCAAGCCCGACGCGGCCAGCGGCTATACCCTGCAGGCACGGCTGTCGGGTGCCGACATGAGCGCGGAAATCGTAACCGGCAACAACCAGGCCTGGCAGCTGCCGCTTGACTCCACCACCACCATCGGCCGGCTGCAGGTAGACAAGCTTGCGAAGCTGATTGACTATTACACCCGATCAGAAATAGCAAAGGAGCCGGAGTCATGGCTGGGCGAAGCCCTGCCCGGACTGCCGCTGATCGGCCACCAGGGCAAGGTGTCGATCGATGAAGTTCGCCTCGGGGATGAAATCCTCAAGCACAACAGCTTCGATTTCAGCACCGGCGAGCAGGGCCTGGAAATTTCAAAACTGCAGGCCAGCGGGCCATCCGGGATACTGCGCGGTCATTTCAGGATTCTCTCTGACCCGCAGGAATGGCAGCTGAACCTGACCGCCGATATCTCCGCCCGGCTGACCGACCAGAGTATCGCCGAGCAGTTCATCGGCGCCGACTGGCGCTGGCACGCGGGGCATATGCAGGTGGACGGCCATGGCAAATCCTGGGGGACCCTGCTGGACTCCCTGCAGGGGGATATCACCCTGGAAGGCCTGCACCGGGGAGAATCCCACACCCCGGTCAAAATGCAGGCCCGGCTGGACAACCGCCAGGGGGCGCTGGCGCTGGAACAGATCGATATGCAACTGGGCTCAGGCCACATCACCGGGTCCGTCAGCCTGTCCGGCGATGATCAGCGCCTGATCACCGCCGATATCCGCGCCGAGCAACTGGACCTGCATTTCCTGTTCCATGAGAGCAAGGGCAACACTGAGCCGGGCATAGCCATACCGGAATACCTGGCCGCACTGCCCGGCATTGAACTCGACTGGAAGATGGCGATAAACGGCCTGCGGCTGCCCGGCCTGGACATCGCCAGCGCGGACCTGGCCCTGCAACGCAAACCCACGGCCGGCAAATTCACGGCGACGGTCAGCGGGCGGGAAAGTGGCAAACTGGTGCTGGCGCTGGATGCGCAAACCCCGCCGGGCAAGCCGTCAGACGTGGACCTCAACATCCAGCTCGACCAGTTGAACATCCCCAAGCTGTTCCAGCAGGAAACGCTGCTGCACAGCCACAGCACCGGCAGCGTCATCTTCACGGGCAAGGGCGAAGGACTGGAGGCCATCTTCAAGGCCATGCGCGGCACGTCCAGGCTCAGCATGGATGTTCGCAGCGACAACAACTGGACCAGGCAGACCACGGCCGAGGAGCGCCTGCAGCTGGCCGGGAACGCGGAGCTGGTTATCCACGGGCAACGTATCGTCGGGGTTAAAATCGACAACCTCGATATCGATTCCACCCAACAGGACATCACCGGCAAGGTCTCCCTGGTTTCGGGTCGCGTCCCCTGGCTGGTGGCGGACATGGAAGCCGAGAAGCTGGACATCGCCGGACTGATTGCACTGATGCCCGACTCGCCGGCCAGTGTCGACAAGACGGATATCCTGGCCACCCTCAGGAGCCTGGGCGCGACCCGCATGTCGCTGGATGCCAAATCGGTCCTTGCCAGGAATACACCACTGATGGATGTGAAAGTTGAAGTCACCACAGGGCCGGACAAACTGCTGCTCGACCGACTCGACTTCAAGCTGGAGGGCAGCCCGCTCACCAGCAAGGGGAGCATCGAGTGGCGCGGCAAAACTGCGGCCTTCTCGGCCTTGGCCCAGACCACGGACTTCAACCTGGATCGGTTCCTGATCGAACAGGCCGATTTCACGCCCGTACCCGTGTCGGGCTCGACGGCGCTCGAGAGCAGCGGCCGCACTTTTTCCGAGCTGCTGGCCAATCTCAGCGGCGACGTGCACCTCAAAAACAGACAGGCCCCGGCCGAACTGAAGAAACGCCGCGATATCCAGATGACCATACGCCGGATTCCCAACGGCATGCATGCCACCATCAGCAAGCTGCAACTGGGAGAGAGCGATCTAACCGGCAGTGTACGCTACCTGGATACCACGCCCGCCCAGCTCGAAATCGAGGTGGCGGGCGGCTCCCTGTCCCTTCTGCCCTGGGAAGCACAAGCCCGGGAGCAGGCGGCGACCAAACCCGCTGCAAAGAAAGAACCCTCACTGCTCGGCGGCGCCGCCCAGACCAGCGCCCGTCTGGTAGGCAGGGCCCTCAGCGCGCCCTCCAAGCTGCTCGTGGGGCCCGGCGAGGCGGCACCCGGCGACAAGTACTTCAGCAGCGACCCCCTGCCCTTCAATACCCTGCACAAGCTTCACGCTAACTTCAAAGGAAGGATGGACGCCCTGACCGGCACCGAACACGTCATCCGCGACCTCAGCTTGGACGGCTCGGTCAAGGACGGACAGCTATCACTGGAAGCGAGTGCAGGGGAGCTCAACCGGGGCAGCGCGCGACTGCAGCTTGCGGTGAACAGCACGGCAGTGCCACCGACTGTAAGCATGACCACGAACTTCGACAAGATTGCCGGCGTGGCTGACAAACCCGCGCCCCCGAAAAGCGGCTTCGCCTCGCTGACCAGCAGCGGCGGCAGCATGGCGGAAATCGCCGCCAACCTCAATGGCCAGGCCTACCTGGAATTTGGCGAAGGCCCGTTCAATTACGGCAACCTCACGCTACTGAACGCCGACCTGGCCGCCAGGGCGTTCAAGTCACTCATACCGGGACTGGAGCAAACTCAGCCGCGACTCGGATGCGCCGTGAGCATGGCGACCATAAAGGATGGCCAGGCCATCACGCCCCACGGCTACGCGGCCCGCACCAACCAGGCCAACCTCATTGGGCGTATCGCCATTGACCTGCAAAAAGAGATGGTGAAACTGCACTTCGATTCACGCAGCAGGGAGGGAATCGGCCTCTCCGTGGGAAATGTTTTTTCCAACACGATCCAGATCAAGGGGCCGCTCACAGACCCGCAGATCGTGCCGCAGACCACCGGTTTACTGTGGCGCGGCTGGGCGGCGTTCATGACCGCGGGCCTGTCCGTGGTGGCAGAAAGCGTACTCAAGCGCGCCCTGGCCAGCGAGAACCCCTGCAAGGCGATCAGGGAACACATCCAGAAAGATGTCTGCTCCACCACCCAGCCCCTGGCCAGCTCGCCGCTGGTGTGCGACCAGGCCAAGCCCACCGGCTAGAGCACTGCCCTGGCGATAATCACCGCGCCGATAGCGAATAACACCAGCAACGCGACCCGGCGGTACAGGCCCGTGCCGCAACGACGATACAGGGGGAACACTAACATTTCATCCAGTTTTTGACGGCGAGCTCAGAAAATATTCTTCTTTTAAATCAACGTGTTACAAATTCTTTTTTTGCAATACCCTGTATTTTTAATACGCCAATACACTTGAGCTTTTCTATGCACTGGCGGCGTAACTGCGGTTCGACTATCGAGTTGAGTTCGCGCAGATTATTGGTATGCGACAGAGCCTGATTTAGCCAATACTGCTGGCGTTCGGTGAGGGAAGCATTTACTGTTCCGGACATGAGGCTACTCCTGTCAGTATAGAACTGACAGGGTGCAGGCTGGATCACGGAGTTAGTAGGACGTGGTTAACTTCCCGCTTACTCGATAGAATCTCAATATCGCGGATTTCGCAGGAACAGCCGATAGTAGTGCTTCGAGTGAGTTCCCATCAGGACTATCGGTAACTTTGAGTTGGTAGTGAAGCCCAAGATGAAAACAGCTCTTATCCGCCAGAAAATCGCTTTTGCTTGCATAAAGCATCATTTTTAGATACTTTATGTGAGTGAAAACGAATACAGACCAAACAGCCGCGAAAGACCTAGTCGTGACCCTTGCCTCAAAAGGGCGTTATAGCTTTACTTCAAAGGAGGCGCGGGAGACGCTAAAGGTCTCTGCAGATGCCAGTAAGCTTGCCTTGAACCGGCTGGCCAAGCAGGGGCAGATTGCATCCCCTGCTCGTGGATTCTACGTCATCATTCCACCTGAATACCGCTCCCTGGGCTGCCTTCCCGCGGACCAGTTCATTCCAGACTTGATGAGACATAAGGAATTACCCTACTACGCCGGGCTGCTTACAGCCGCTCAATACTATGGAGCAGCCCATCAGCGCCCCCAGGAATTCCAGGTAGTCGTCCAGAAAAACCGCAGGCAAATCCGTTGCGGTAAGATCCGGGTCAGATTCATTGCGCGGAAAAATATCGACGAGGTTCCGGTACGAAAATTCAATACATCTCGTGGTGAAATACGCGTATCAACTCCTGAGACTACCGCCATCGATCTCGCCGGATATCCCGAATATGCCGGAGGACTCGACCAGGTAGCGACCATCCTTTCAGAATTGGCAGAGAAAATCGATGCCCTGGCGCTAGCAGAAGCAGCCAAAACTGCACCAATACCGTGGATCCAGCGTCTTGGCTATATGCTGGAATTCGTCGAAGCAGAAAACGCTGCTGCTGGCATAAAAGAGTATGTCTGCGAACACGCTCGCGAATATAGAATGTTAACCCCAGGAAAGAGTGACAGGGAGATTCAACGCTTGGCGAACTGGAAGCTGATTATCAACACAGATTTAGAGCCAGATATATGATACCGCGCGACTACATCACAGAGTGGCGCGAACAAGCACCCTGGATAGAAGATGTACAGATCGAACAGGATCTGGTCATCAGTCGAGCACTGATCGAGATATTTTCGAATGAGATACTGCATAATGCGCTGGCCTTTCGCGGAGGCAGGGCGCTATTCAAGTTACATCTTCCAGCAGCGAGATACTCGGAAGACATCGATCTTGTTCAAGTAAAAGCCGAGCCTGTCGGACCTGTCATGGATCTACTGCGAGAAATCCTTGACCCGTGGCTCGGCAAACCTCGATATAAACAGACAGAAGGCCGCGTGACCTTCGTGTACCGGTTTGATTCCGAAGATTCTCTACCCCTTCGTCTGAAGGTGGAGATAAATACGCGCGAACATTTTGCAGTTGAAGGCTTTAAAGAAATTCCATTCGAAGTTAAATCAAGGTGGTACAACGGATCATGCTCAATACTCAGCTACGAACTCAATGAACTCTTAGGAACAAAACTACGCGCTCTCTATCAACGAAAAAAAGGGCGCGATCTTTTCGATCTCGCAATTGCGCTCGATAACGATGATGTTGATCCGGGTAAAGTCATTGATTCGTTCTACACCTATATGGAGCATGGCGGTCATCAGGTGACAAGAAGGCAGTTCGAAGAAAACATCGCCGCTAAACTCCACGACGACAATTTTTCCAGTGATATTGGCCCCCTATTAGCGTCCGGTTATGAATGGGACCTCAGCGCCATGTCAGAAAAAGTAAATGACTGTCTAATATCTCGCCTTTCAGAGTGAGATGAAAGAATTGACTTGTTCTGGGATGCAGGATATACACTATAATCATGAATAACGTTTAAGCCCTATTTTTATAGCGTTATATTCATTTCAAAAGCTTCATGTCAGTCTATTTCACGATAGAGGTGGCGCCATATTCTCGCACTGGCGTATACGATTTTTAACTTCTACCTTAACGGATGAACAACGTGCATTATTGGCTGCTGCCAAGCAGCTGGCCTGCCGCGGCTCTCTGATTCCACACAACCGACGATTCAAAAATCAGGTGCGGATCTACGAGCGGCGCACCTCCAGCGTCAGATTGTCAAGCTAGCCTAGATAAACACTGGTTATCTCAATTCTGGAATGGCCGAGTTCCTCACTGACGGTAAGTCGACTCCGCTCATCGATGGTTCGCTGCTCAGTCGTTAAAGCGCTTCTGGCACGTCCCCCCGCATTCGGAGGTAGCCAACCCGTCAATTCCTGATAGCGCGCCTGCGCGTAGGCGTGGCGTAATCCGTGCAACTTCGATAATCCCGTACGCGATGTCAATCGCTCGTAAGTGTGTAACTGTTGTACATAGTTTTTGGTGCTGGGAATAAGCGACCCCTTGCCAGCCAGTCGATGCGCCTGCTGGAGCACGCTGCGTTGGTTGTCGGTTCTAATCGGGATTACGCGCGGCTTACCGCCCTTAGTCCAGCTGCGTTTCAGGCGCAAATGGTCACCCTGATCAGCGTAGCTCGGCATAAACTTAATCGCCTCCTCGCGGCGCAAGCCGAATGCCCGCTGCAACCGCAGGCTCATAGTCACATAGACATCCTTGATCTGTGCCAGTTGCTCGGAACCTATTTCGCGAGCTTTGGAGGATTGGCTCACGAAGCTTCGATTGGGAATCCCGTAGTAATCGTTGGAGCGTGCGACCACGTTACTGCGATCCACACGGGCCGCCCACCACCGCAGAGCGTTCATGCGGTTTTTGATCGTGCCCGTGCTGAGCCCCTGCTGTGTCCACCGCTTGACCAACGCCTCGACGTGCTTGGGTTTGAGCGATCGACTGGACATGCCGCGATAACCCATCTCGCGCAGCTGATCAGCCATCTGGTTCAGAATATACCGGCGGGCCGCTTGTGTGGCCTCGCTGCCCTGGCGGTTGTCATAACATAAACGCTTCAATTGGTAATTCAGGTCTCTCACAGTGTGTACTCCAGTCGCTGAGTGTTTATGACCTACCGCAGGCTCGTAGCCATACTGGTTCGCTTGCGCGAAACGGTCAGGGGACACCACTCCCAAGCAACCTGACAGTGCCTACTCTCAGGCAACACAGCGGGATCTCGAAGAGAACGTACGCTGTGCAGTCCAATTGGCCCCGTCAGGGGCAACGTTGTGATGGTGATGGCTTCACCTCCTTTTTTTGACAATGCGGCACCCTCGCCGCGATTTGAAAAATATGCCGTGTCGACACGATTCAGAGAAACCCGCTGACATCGTCAGCAGTCGGAACTGCGGGCCACTGCCCGTTTCCAGATGGGCGTAACGCCCGGAGATAGAAAGATGGATTCACGACCAGAGGTCGCTGCGTCAATATGAACCCGGGGGGACGCGATGATCCGTTTCCGCTTACGCGAGGGCAGACCACCCCATGCCACATTAACGCTGTGGCCACGTGTAGTTCGATCGTCTGGGTTGCAGTGTAGTTGCCCGTAATCAGCATGTAACTAATGTATTCGCCCCAGCACCGGCGTCATTCCTGGGCGCGGCGCCCTTGTCACTACACTGCGCGGTAGTGACAAGGGCAGTTGTGCGATTGACCGTGCTCACGACTAAGCCGGGCGCAGCATCGTCACTGATATAAGCGGGATCTGGCGGTTGAGGTTTGGAATTGCGCGGAGGGTCTATGGCGAGAAGGGGCTATTGCAGGGTTGCCGGGAAGAATGCTTTTCAGCGGACAAAAAAGTGGGCCTGAGGTGTCAATTCAGGCCCGGAGTAATACTTAGCGATCGCGCTCCTTGCCATTAAAAACGGCTGACCGTCGACTTTGATCCATTGGAATCGCAGCAGACTGGATTTGAGATGAACGCCGGTTTCACCAGCGCGCTTGCCCTGCCGATAAGTGAAGGGGACAGGATTCAGATCACTGAGCTGAAAACCCACTAACACCTTCGCTTCCGCGTTAACGGCAGAATGCAATTGACGCACCAGATCTTTCGCTTCTTCGCCCACCACAATACAGTCAAAATAACAGTGGCGAACGTTATCGACATGACCGTGTAGAGCCGTAATGTACACACTCCAGAAAGGCGAGCCTTCCTTGGGGAATACTTCACGTACCCTGTTCAAATAGCCGATGCCGGTGATGTGAAGATCGAAATACTTCGAGCTTTCGTTAGTATTCATAACACTCTCCTTTGGCGAGTGAACGCCGTAGAAAGCGGATCCCTGGCTGGGAACGCTTTCCCGACAGGGTGAATGACCCGGAGCAGCCCGGGAATGTGGATTGGCGGCATTGCCGTGGTATCGGTTATACAATCCGACGATACCTCTCTTACTTCACGCCACTGAGAATGCAGTGACCACGTAAAAATCAGCTTAGTGGGCATGACAAGACACCGGTTCTTCGCAAACATACTGCAGATACTTCAACATGCCTCTGGCGTTGGCGAAGGCGGGTTGCTCGGCAATCTGCTGATTAGGGAACCAGTCGGCGATGTCGCTAGCCAGGGCTGCGCTACCGCCTCCCACAAAAATAATCGTATCGAGCTCCTCCCCTAACCCCAGTTGGCGCCGGGTTTCAGCATGTAGCTGTGTGACCAACTCGAGCTTGGCCTCCTTCACAATGTCCGAGATATCGTGTTCATGGCCGTGCAAGCGCACCGTTTGGCGATTGACTGCGTGAGCAACACGTTGCTCGGACACCGACTCCAAATTGAACTGCTTCTGAATGGCCCGAGACACTTGGCTATGCACATCGAGCATGCCCTTGCTCAGTGAGCCAGATTAGCGGTGCAGGATGCCCTGATTCTCTACCACCACGTAGTCAGTCGTGCGTCCACCAATGTCCACAACTGCCACCGGTGTTTCCACCCGCGCAGTATTCAATGAGGCTTCCCCATCCTTTACATCGATGACCTGGTCATACCAAGCCGCCAGCGCTTCGGGAATGACCTCGTGGAAAGCGACACTGACAGGCGGTCTGCCTCGATCATACATACCGCCAGATGACCGTGGCTCAACCGCAATTTTTAAGGTGTCACGCTTTTGCGCAATGGCACCACTGCGTTGTTGTCCGTCACTGAAATAAAACGCAGAGACCGGGAGACCGGAGACAACATGAACCGACCGTCCACCCATGGGAAATCGCGGCTGGCGTAGGGCGAGTAGGATTTGCCCTTGTACTTCTCCGACAACATTGAGCGATCCACTTCATACGCCGGCATTTCCTGCGCCTGCAGTTGCGCCGTCAACCCGGCAACCGACATTGCCAGAATCGGCAACCCTTTAACGAACATTTTCATTTTCGCACTCCTCTATGGGCTTGTGCTGTCAAACTTGCGGCTGTTGATGCCGAATCGGCGACACGTATGTCCGCTCACGACAGCACAAGCAGGATAACAATCGGTCGCACGGAGGCAGGCGCCACGATGCGATATCTCATCGACCAATCCTTCTTCGCTACATTACTCAGGCAATGCAGTCGTTGTTGATACATCCACAATGTCGCTGATAAGTTATTAGAGGTCAAATGTCGGACATTAGGCGATAAGGGAAGTTTTCGCTGCTCACATGAGCCAGGGCGGAAGGTCCCCTATCACCTCAAAGGAGACTTCCACGTTTGTCCAAAACTAGCCGGTCTTCAATCTAGCTGTTCCTGTAGAAACTTAACAATTCTGTCACCTACAGAAAGCCTGGTGCCGTCATCACTGAGCGAAACTGCTCCGGTTGGGTAAAAATGAGGGAATCCCGGAACCCAAACAAGTTCAAAGTCAGCACCAGCCTCGCGCATCGCTTCAGTAATTACGGGAACTTTTTCCATGACCGCAGGCTCATCGTTTTGTGAGATGACAATCAAGGTAGGAGTTACCGAATCGGAGGTTACTACTTTCGTAACATCGATTGCGGACACCGGTGGTGAAAGAGGAAATATTGCGGCTACCGGGGCATTAAGACCCAGTGCTGCATTGATCGTTGTAGCTGCTCCTGCAGAGTGACCCCCAATAGCGATTTTGTCTGGATCAATATTGTATGTATCTGTGGATGATCGAACGAACTCTACAGCCTTGGACAGATCTTCAGCTGCCGACAGTATCGTCTTCCAAACAACCGTTCTACCAGCGTCACCTTCGAGAGGAGGCAAATCGAGGCTTGCGCGAGCATAGTTAACCCGTCTCATCCCCGCTTCGGTAAGGTCCACATCCATTGGCAAGAGCCAATCGGCGTCCAATGCCGTTTCAGGTTCAGGTAGCTCTGGGGCCAGTCGATATTCGATAACAAAAACAACATATCCCTGTGGTGCCAAAAGCCGCGCATAGTCCTCCATTCGCCCATGAACAGCACCTTGCTCTTTATATGGTGGATGCCGTAAACCACCTCGCTGAAAGCCTCCACCGTGTACCAGGATAACGGTTGGTCTGGCGTCCCCATTGGTTTCATTAACCGGTGTATAAACATCAAGAAGCAAATCGCGTTCGACTAAAGCGCCATCGCTAACTACCAACCCTTTGCCGTAGGGTACGTCAGTATCAATCCTATAGCCGAAAACGGGATCAGCCGAAACTCTTCCGCTCACTAGCGCAGCCGTAAAGATGCTAAGAACAATTAGTATTCGCCAGCTGTATCGCATTTTTTTCTCCAATGGTGTCGTGCTTTTAATTGAAAGGGTGCACGTGAATTCGTTGATTGCTTTAGATCAGGTTCCGACTGTGACGACATTGTAGTCGAATGGTCCCAAAATAGGCGAAAGGAGACATCACGTCATGTCTGACTTCACCTCAGAGGTCATTCCGTCTTGGGGTGTCTGACGCTCCACAT
>Ga0102958_1000059_pt1 | contig 20488 bp, 20 predicted proteins | sample SalPonF2_B_D1_MG_FD_84513 | JGI IMG/M metagenome (GOLD analysis project Ga0102958, IMG submission 84513) | Salt pond soil microbial communities from South San Francisco under conditions of wetland restoration - Salt Pond MetaG SF2_B_D1_MG ...
AGGATTCAAGGTGTCAAGGATTCAAGGTTTCAAGTGAAAAACGATATATGACGACAGCACTACATCCATCTGGAAAGCTGAATGCTTTATAAAACTTCAGGCACTTATAACTTTAGCTCACTTTAGACACTATAGAAAATGCAATACGGATTCGGTTATTTTGAAGAGGATAAACTGGGAGAGGTCACCGATTTCAACCTCTGGCGGCGGATACTGGGGTATGCCGTACATTACTGGCAGGGGGTGGCTTTGGCGGTGTTTCTCTCCTTTGCCGTGATTGGCTCCAGTCTCCTTCTGCCCTACCTGGTCAGGCTGGGGGTGGACAACTATATCATAAATGTTGAAATCACGGTATCCGAGCGCTTTTCCGGCCTGACAATACTGGCAGTAATCTTTGGGGTTGCGGTAATTGTTGGTTTTATAGGCAACTATTTCCAGGTCACTGTCCTGGAGTGGACCGGACAGAACATCATGCACAGGCTGCGGCAGCATATTTATATACACATGCTGGGACTTGACCTGGCATTTTTTAATGAGAATCCAAGCGGCAAGCTTGTTACCCGGTTAACCAACGATGTCCAGAACATGCACGAGATGTTCACCTCGGTCATTGTCACCCTATTCAATGATGTTATCCGGATTATCGGCATCCTGGTCCTGCTCTACTGGCTTAATTGGCGTCTTGCTGTGCTCATGACCCTGCTGCTGCCCGCGATTCTTGTAGCCACCCTCTGGTTCAGCAAGATAGCCCGCAACGTTTATCGGGAGATCAGGACCAACCTGGCTAAAATAAATGCCTACCTGCAGGAGGCTGTTTCAGGCATCAGCCTAATCCAGCTGTTCCAGAGAGAAAAGGATACTGAACGCTCTTTTGTGAATCTGAACCAGGCCTATTTTGCCTCTACCGTGCAGCAGATAAAAATATTCGGCATTTTCATGCCCGTGCTTGACATTCTTGCGTCAACGGCAACAGCCATTAGTATCTGGTACGGCGGTATCCTGATTCTCAGGGGTGAAATGACCATAGGCATTCTTGTGGCCTTTCTTTCCTATATGCGTCTTTTTTTCCAGCCGCTCCGGGAACTGTCGCAGAAATATTCAATTGTGCAATCGGCCATGGCCTCAGCTGAAAGAATTTTCCAGCTTCTGGATACAAGAAGCGGACTGCCGGTATTGCCTGAGCCGTTTGGGCCGCAAGCAGTAAGCGGCACCCTGGAGTTCAGCAATGTGACCTTTGGATACGATCCTGACAAACCAGTCATTCACAACCTGTCCATGAAGGTGGCCCCGGGTGAAACCGTCGCAATTGTCGGGGCCACAGGCTCAGGAAAATCCACGCTCATCAACCTGCTTGAACGGATGTATGACCCTGATTCCGGCAGGATTTTGCTTGACGGCCATGATTTGCGGGAACTTGATCCGCAATGGCTGCGCAATACAGTGGGACTCGTCATGCAGGAGGTCTATCTGCTACGAGGCACCATAAAGGAAAACATCCTCCTTGACTCAGGAATGGGGGAACAGGGCCTTACGGCTATACTGCAGCTGGCCCAACTGGATGAACTCATAGGCCGTTTACCGCAAGGAATCCACACCAAGATTGGTGAAGGCAACCTTGAACTGTCAGCAGGAGAGCGGCAATTACTGACCCTGGCAAGAGTTATGGTTCGGGATCCCGAGATCCTGGTATTGGATGAGGCCACAGCCAATGTGGATTCAGAAACGGAAATACTGGTTGAACGTGCCATTGATGCAACGTTGTCACGACGGACAAGCATCGTCATTGCCCACCGGCTGTCAACTATCCGACGGGCTGACCGGATAATTTTCATGGATTCAGGGCAGATTGTAGAAGAAGGGACCCATGAAAAACTCATGGCTGACAAGGGCTTCTACAATCGGCTGCAGAACCTGCAATATATCGAATGGGACCAAAACGAGCAATCTCACGTGTCCTGAGTTTCATTCTGCCTGACAGCCGTGAGAACTTCCTGGATAAAAGCGACAATTTTTTCCTGGTGTGAACCGGGCCAGTATATTTTTTTGCACTTCTCACATATATGAAACGATTCGTAATATTTTCTGGTCAGCGGTTCCAGGCGCTCCAGGATAGTTTTTTTGCTTACAGGCACCAACAGACCGTTGCAGGGAATACATCTGCTTAACGGTTTAATCTTGCTGCTGAGATCATAGAGACGCACAACTTCAATGAGCTGCCTGGTGGGATCCTGTGTCCTGAGCAGATATCCGTGCATGACAATTTTTCTTTTCAGTAGAGAGACATCACGGGTCAGGAGAATCCGCTTTTGTGCATAAGCGATCCCGGCCAGTTTTCCATCCCGGGTAGCATTTTCATACACGGTATCAAAGCCGAGCGTCCTGAGGTGCATTGCCAGTTTTCCGACATTGACATCTACGACAAAAGCAATCCTGTCCAGGGGGGCCGGCCGCAGGATGTCAGCAATAAGGGGATTTACGGGCGGGGTTAGCGGGGTTGCCTCGACAATATCCTTATCACGCAGGATATAATCAAATCCGACTTCCGCGCCGTTGACTGTCAGTTTACCGATAAGAGGATGGGGAACTCCAAGCGATTCAATGACATCTTTGATAGAGGCTTTTCGGTCAAAATGATGCAAGAAGGAGGACCCATAAAGCTCTTTCTTTTTAAGCATCTCACTTAAATAATTTTGAAAAATAAATGTAACGACTGGCATACCAAAAATAAGAAAAATTCCCAATAAACTACTTGCTATTCTCTCAAAAACTTAATAGTTACTTAGCAAAATTTGATACATTCGAATAAAGTCTCGCAGTCACCAACAGTGCCTAACAATATCAATAGATTACAGACGGAACATCTGTTCGTCGAGTGTTTTTTGCGAGACCGGCAGATATCTGCATAAAAGTATTATTAATTTGTCAAAATTGAAAAAATGCACCACTTGTATCAGGTGAGTTTTTCATGTTTTTAGTGACTTTGACATTTGGTGAATAAAAATGGCAACAAGCGACAGACGGATTATCCAGCGTTTCCCTGTTGATTTCAGAGTGGATTTCATCCATGCCGGGGATTACCTGATTTCCTGCAGCAAGGATATTTCCATGGATGGCATGTTCGTTAATACAGAATCTCCAGCCCCGGTGGGTACTCACGTGAATCTTATATTTCCGGCTGAGGGCAACATTGAAGTGGAGGTTGCAGCACTCGTTGTCTGGAACAGGGGAAAAAGCAGCTACCAGAGACCGGGAATGGGCGTCCAGTTTCTTTCTCCCTTGCCTCAGTCTGTAAAAAAGGATTTTCTCAAAAACATCGACCGGATCGTGATTTTGAGCGGGAAGGGTATTTCCGCTTAGGAAACAGGTCTAATATCCCAGGCAGTTTTTTTAGCAGCCGCATAGTTTCCTACGTCAAGCGCGCGACCAATTTCTCCATTACACTTGAAAAATTCCCTTCCAGGGTAACTGCTGCCATGTGGCTCAGCACAGGTTCCCGGTTGATTTCAATAATCTGGCCGCCCCTGTTGAAGACGGTAAACGGTATGCGTGCTGCAGGTTGTATCTGGCATGAAGTGCCGGCAACGAGCAGCAGATCGGCAGAGGTCAGCATTTGCTCGGTTTGGTTCAGGATGGTTTCAGGGATGCGCTCGTCAAAAAAAACGATGTCCGGCTTGAGTATCGCATTGCAGGATGAACAATGCGGCGGCAGAGAAGATTCTTTCACATAAGCAAGGTTATAACTCGCAGCGCACGAAAGACAGGTGAATGTATCAAGAGATCCATGGAATGCAATGACATATTTACTGCCACCCTTTTGATGGAGGCTGTCAATATTCTGGGTGATGATTCCTGATAAAAGGCCTTGCTGCTCCAGAGTGGCAAGTGCTCTGTGGCCTTTGTTCGGTTCGGCAGCAACAGCCTCCAGAAGTCCGGTAAGCATGCGCCATACCTTTGCAGGATTGGCCATAAAGGCGCCCAGGGTTCCATACTCGATCGGGTCGTAGCGGGACCAGAGGCCATTCTTGCCCCGGAAGTCCGGGATGCCGCTTTCAGTACTCACCCCCGCACCGGTGAGCGCCATGCCATTGCGTGATTTCTGCAGGAGGGCCGCGGCTTTGTCAAAGAGGTCTTCCGTCATAATGCACTTTTTAATTAATTTTTCTTCTTCTCTGGGCCCTAATGCCGCATATTTTGTTGCAGAATTGTTTGATCATCGAGAAATAAAGTTCGCCTGCACTGGCAATAACAGTGTTATGTGAAGCGCCAGGTACCACTTGGAATTCTTTTGCCCGGGCCGGTGACTGGGCCTGGAGTATGGCGGCAGAGTTTACCGGGATAATTTCGTCATACTGGCCATGGATGATGAGGGTCGGCTTGGTAAAGGAGGAAATCTTGCGTACATTGCGAAAACCGTCCTCTTCTGAAATTCTCAACCGTGCCACATCAACTCCGAGATTCATAAGCAGGGGCAGCGTTGTGGCAAAGCCGCTTTCAATTATCAACCCAGCAAAATCATCAGCATGGTTTGATGCCAGTTCAAGGGCAGCTGCGGCGCCGAGGGAGCGTCCCATAGCTAACAGGGGCCCGGTGTGCCCTGCTTTAGAGAGCCAGTCCCTTACAGCATCAAGTACGCGGTGTGAGTCTGCCATCATAGCGGTTACCGTCGGGCTTCCGGAACTTTTGCCGTAGCCGCGGTAATCCACTGCCAGGAAATTCATGCCGAATTTTGTATAGTAAGGTCCTATGGTGTCATAATCGCTTACAATTTCACCGTTGCCATGAAAGAAGAGGATGTTGGGCTCTTGCTGGCCCGCAAGATGAAATCGTGTGTGCACCCCGATCCCTTCATCAACTGTTATGATATTATCGACTACATTATCCGGGGGAGGTCCGGGGTGGGCGTCCCGGCGCGGGTGAAATATTATCTGCAGCACTTCCGTCTGGTCAAGTTTGCTGTAATCATAGAATATCTCTGTCATTTTGCTCTCCGGTAGAGGGTGAAAAAAAATGGAAACGCCAGTTATTTTTTCTTGTAACAATTTATCATCATGGGTGATCTGTTTATACACTAACTTTATAGAGTATTTGCAACAATTTCATAATTAATTGCTGCCAATGAAAAGGTCTGCCAAATGCTTCTCTTCCTGTTCTACCTGGAAAATTTAAGTTTTTCACACTGGAGTGATGGGGTATTGGGAAACTGAGAATAGCACCAGGTCGTAACCTCCAGGCAATCTTCAATCTTCTGCCAATCATCTGCAGCAGCTTTTGCAGATAATTTTTAAATTTTATTATTTACTTCCAAAGTTAACTCTTGACCCCTTGTGTTAATCGTTGTCTCGTATCACATGATGATAAATTTGTAAGCTAACAACCACGAATTTTGCCCCTTCAATATTATGCCCGGATATCTTTCGACAGGACAGTATGACTGTTACGATATAAAAGGCACAGTTATTCCCTGCGAAAATTCCGGCCAGGATGGTGAGTTCCGCACCGGTATTCAATGGCCGCAGGAGCGGTTTGTCGTGGACGGACAACTGGTCCTTGATCAACTCACCGGCCTGCAGTGGCTCAAAAATGCCAATCCTGCAGAGTTCCCTATTACCTGGCAGGAAGCACTTGATTACATTTCAGGGATGAACCGTGAAAAAAGGGAGGGGTGCTCTGACTGGCGTTTGCCGAACCGGAGAGAGCTCAGAAGTCTCATGGCTTTTGAGACGAGAAAGCCTTCACTGCCGGCAGAACACCCTTTTGAAAATGTTTTTCTCGGCTGGTACTGGACTTCGAGCACCGCAGCAATTCATCCCGCCTATGCCTGGTATATACACATGGAAGGGGCCCGTATGTTCTTTGGCCACAAGGAGCAGTATTGTCTTTTATGGCCGGTATGCAGCCAGGGCAAACAAATTTTACCGGTAACAGGACAAAAGAAATGCTATGACGCAGCGGGCAACGAAATACCATGCCGGGGAACAGGGCAGGACGCTGAACTGCAGATCGGGCTGGCCTGGTCTCAATCCCGCTTTGAGATCAGGCAGGCAATGGTGCTCGACAAGCTTACAGGTCTCGTTTGGCTGCAGGATGCGGATGTCAGTCACGGAACAATGAATTGGGGTGAGGCCCTGCATAATGTAAAAAAACTTGAACTGCCATTGCCTGAAAAAACCATGCGATGGCGGCTGCCCACCATCAATGAACTGGAGTCACTGGTTGACTGTTCCAGGCATAGTCCGGCCCTGCCGCACGCGCATCCCTTTAAAAATGTCAGGGACACCTACTGGTCATCAACAAGCAGTTTTTTTGAACCGGCCTGGGCCTGGGCATTGTATCTGAATAAAGGAGCCACCGGCGTCGGTTTCAAACAGGAAGCGGGCTTTCACCTCTGGCCGGTGGCTGCAAAAGTAGACTAAAAGACGGGCCTCTATTCAGCCATGAAAAAGGCCTTGGCATTGGCGCCGCATACCGGGCATTTTTCCGGCGCTTCCTTTTCGTGTGTATGGCCGCATACAGAGCAGATGTAATACTCGCATTCCTCCATGTTTTCCAGGTTGTCCAAGGCCTTTTGATACAGGGCGGCATGTTCTTGTTCTACTTCGTTGGCATAAGAAAAAGACCGTGCCGCAGACTTGTGGCCTTCGTGTTCTGCGGTCTTGATCATATCAGGGTACATATTTTTAAATTCATGTGTTTCACCGGCCAGCCCCTCCTCAAGATTTTCCCTGGTGGACCGTATCCCCCCCATTGCCCGCAGGTGTGCATGGGCATGGACAGTTTCAGCCGCAGCCGCAGCCCTGAAAAGTCTTGCAGCCTGGGGATATCCATCTCTCTCGGCCTGCTTGGCAAACGCGAGATATTTTCTGTTTGCCTGTGATTCTCCTGCAAACGCCTCAGCCAGATTCTGTTCTGTAGTAAGCATGATTTCCTCCTTGGATTTTGGGTTGTAAATATGCAGTGTCTTGCAAATATGTCAATTATTATTCAGCAACTCCGGGAGGCCAGATGATAATAATTCCCAAAAAGTCTGGCAACCTCTTTATTCAGAATAAATAATTATTATGTATAATTCAATTAGTGTTGCTTCCGCCAGTGAAAGAAAAAGTACAGGCGGACCGTACCTTGAGAAAAAAAGAGGCCGTAATTGCTTGAGATAAATAAAAAATTGATGAGAAAAAGTAACTGTTTATAGTAGTACGATGATTCAGCCAGTTAATCCGGCAGATCAATTTTTTACATAATCCTGGTAGGAATAGGTTTGAGAAGTATAGTATAATAATAACACTTTTAACCATTCGAGAAGGAAGAAAGTATTGATGTATTTCTTGAATCTGAAAGGTCTTCTGTTATTTCATGCCTGTTTATTCCTGCTTGTTTTTGGCAGTAATGCAATATGCTTTGACCAGTATGATGAAGCTCGCCGTGCAATGGTCAAAGCCATCGAGGCTGATGTCCGTGAAACCAGCTTTTATATCGACAAGAAAAGCCTCGATCCCCGGGTCATGTCGGTTATGGGCACTGTTGACCGGCACAAATTTGTGCCCCCTTCCGAACAATCATGGGCCTATGCAAATCGGCCCTTACCCATAGGCCACGGGCAGACCATTTCCCAACCTTACATAGTAGCGCTGATGACAGATCTCATCAGCGCTGATCCCGGTGACAGGGTGCTCGAGATAGGTACAGGTTCCGGTTATCAGGCAGCCGTGTTGGCTGAAATGGGCGCACAAGTTTTCACTATTGAGATAATTGAGCCCCTGGCAAAGAAGGCTTCAAAGCGTTTGGCGGACTTGGGATATAATCAGGTAAAAACCCGTCAGGGTGACGGATATTACGGCTGGGAGGAAGAAGCTCCTTTTGATGCCATTGTGGTGACAGCGGCAGCCGACCATGTCCCGCCGCCCCTTATCCGGCAGTTGAAACCCGGCGGTGTCATGGTGATTCCAGTGGGCAGCAGGTTTTTCGTGCAGCAGCTGGTGCTGGTTTCAAAGGACAGTGCCGGTTCTATAACAACCAGGCAGATGCTGCCTGTCCGTTTTGTACCCCTCACTGGCGATCACTGAAGTGAAGCAGGATGCCTTTTCCATATGAGCGCCGGAGAGTGGCTCAATGAGTATACCTGAATAATTTACCCATCTATGGACAAAAATACTCCCAGCAGCAAGCAGGAACTTTCTCCACCCCGTCTTACAATATTGCTTGTATCCGCAATGGCGCTTTCCTACGAGATTCTCCTGATGCGCCTTTTTTCCATCGTCCAGTACCACCATTTCGCCTATATGGTCATAAGCCTTGCCCTGCTGGGATATGGTGCCAGCGGTACCTTTCTGGTGTTTTGCAGACAGCAGCTACTGAACCGCTTTCCCTTGGTGCTTATCGGCAACATACTCCTCTTTGCCATAACGGTTGTAGTCTGCTATCTAGGGGGACAACACCTGCTTTTTAATCCTGATGAGATATTCTGGAACAACAGGCAGTGGCTGAAACTCTTTGCTCTTTATCTTTTGTTGGCACTGCCTTTCTTTTTCGCGGCGAACTGCATAGCCCTTGCCTTTTCCAGATTCCGGCAAAAGATCTCGGCAATCTATGCTGCGGACCTTTTCGGGGCAGGCCTGGGCAGTATATTTACCATAGGGTTGCTCTTCATTCTCTTTCCCCAGAAACTACTCCTTCTTCTAGGCAGCATCATTTTTGTCATTGCCATGGTGGCATGGCTGGAACTTCGCCTGCAGCCTCGATGGCAGGCGCTGTTCTTCATCGGCGGGGCTGCAGTTTTGTTTCTGCTGCCTTCAGCCTGGACTGATTTGGCAATCTCCCCTTATAAGGGATTAAGCCAGCAGATACGCATCAACGGCAGCAGAGTAACGGAGGAAAAAACAAGTCCGCTGGCTCTGTTGACAGTTGTCGAGAGTAACCTTGTTCCCTTCCGGTACGCGCCCGGATTGAGCCTTGCAGCTGAGTCAGAACCGCCTGCACAAGTGGGAATATTCACGGACGGTGATTCGATGAATGTCATTACCCGTTTTCAAGATGATATTTCCCGTCTTACATATCTTGACAAGCTTACCTCGGCCCTGCCGTATCACCTCTCCCAGGCAAAGGATATCCTGATTCTTGGAGCCGGTACCGGCTCCGATATCCTGCAGGCCCTTTATTTTAAAAGCGCCAGCATTACCGCAGTGGAACTTAACCCGCAGGTTGTGCAACTGGTAAGAAGCAGACCTGAATTTTCCGGCAACCTCTACGATCAGGAAAATGTCCGTGTGCACATAGGTGAGGCCCGCAGCTTTGTTTCAGGAAGTCGAAAGAACTTTGACCTTATTCTGCTTCCGATGCTCGATTCTTTCAGCAGCGCAGGAGCAGGACTTTATTCCCTGCATGAAAATTACCTGTATACGGTGGAAGCTTTACAGGATTATATGCAACATCTTGCCCCGGCTGGATATCTGAGTATGAGCCGCTGGATTAAATTGCCGCCGCGGGACACCTTGAAACTTTTTGCAACAGCACTAGAAGCGCTTGCGAGACTGGGCACAGAGGATTCCGGCAATCATCTTGTTATGATCCGCTCCTGGCAGTCGGCTTCCCTGCTGGTAAAGAAATCACCTTTCAGCCCGGAAGAGATCAACAGGGTAAAAGAGTTCTGTCAGCAACGGCTTTTTGATCTTGTTTATTATCCCGGCATGCAGCAGCAGGAAGCCAACCGGTTTAATATCATGCGCCAGCCTTACTTGTACGATGGTGCAGTCAGACTGCTTGGAAAGGGAGCAGAAAGATTCAAGCAAAGGTATAAATTCAATATAAAGTCCAGCACGGATGACAGGCCCTACTTTTCACATTTCTTCAAGTGGCGGACGTTGCCGGAGATACTTCGGCTTAAAGGGAAGGGCGGCATGGTGCTCCTTGAATCCGGATATTTGATTCTTGTTCTCACTCTGTTTCAGGCAATAGCTGCCAGCCTTCTGCTAATCCTATTACCCGTGATCGTCAGGCCTTATGTCACGGTTTCAGAAGCAGGCTGGAACCGACCCAGGATAGTTGCCTATTTTTTTGCCATTGGTCTGGGTTTTCTTTTCCTGGAGATTGCCTATATACAGAAATTCATCCTTTATCTGGGCCATCCGCTCTACGCTGCAGCAGCTGTACTGGCGATTTTTTTGGTTTTTGCCGGAATGGGCAGCCAGTATGGACAGGCAAAACAGATCCGTATAAAATGGCCGGTAGCAATTATTCTGGGCCTGGGAATAGCGGACTTGATCGCTGTAAATCACTTGCTCGCGGCTTTCAACTGGCTGCCGGTACCAATGAAAATATTCTGCACCATTTTGCTTCTTGGCCCCCTTGCTTTCACTATGGGGATGCCATTCCCTCTGGCATTGACAGAGGTTGGTACAGATGCGCCGGACCTGATCCCCTGGGCCTGGGCCGTGAACGGCTGTGCCTCGGTTATTGGGGCTGTTCTTGCCACCCTGCTTGCTATTCATTTTGGTTTTACTGCAGTTGTGTTGGCAGCTCTCACCCTCTACGGACTCGCGGCGGCAATCTTTCCAGGCAGGTATAAATTGAAAGGTGGAAGAAATGCCGCGGGATAGGGTATATTTGCGGCGATTGTAAATAGTATAGGCAAAGTAAATGCAACAAGACTCCACAAATAAAAGTACCACGGATGCCATAACTGAAGTGAGCCAACTGACGAAGCGGTTCAACAGTTTAACGGCCCTTGATTCATTGAGTTTCAAGGTTTGCAGAGGCGACATCCTTGGCCTCCTGGGACCGAACGGGGCCGGCAAGACAACCGCCATCCATTGCATGCTGGGTCTGGTCACGCCTACCAGCGGTTCAATTCGGATAATGGGTCTTGATATTGCACGTCACCGCCGCAAAATTCTGGCGCGGGTCAATTTCTCCTCAGCCTATACTGCACTGCCCTCAAACCTGACAGTCAGGGAAAACCTCAATGTCTTCGCCAGGCTCTATGGTCTCAAATCAGCCAGGGTTAGGATAGATAGCCTCCTGGAGCTTTTTGAAATCGAGGCGACAAATGACAGCCTGACCGGCAGCCTTTCTTCTGGGCAATTGACCCGCCTGAACCTGTGCAAGGCCTTTCTGAATGACCCGGAAATTCTTTTCCTTGATGAACCGACGGCAAGCCTGGATCCCGATATTGCTGCCAAGGTTAGGGATCGGCTGCAAGAACTCCAGCGGCAGAGGGGTTTGACCATGATTTATACCTCACATAATATGCAGGAGGTGGAGCAGATGTGTGACCGGGTAATTTTTCTGGCAAAGGGACGAATCGTCATGCAGGGATCCCCTGCCGAGATCATTAAGCAGTCCCGAAGCCGTTCCCTGGAGGATCTCTTCATTTCCATAGCCAGGAACGGTCACCTGTACCAGACAGTCGATAACCAGGAGGATGAACCATGTGGCTCAGGATAAGCGCTATTGTCATGCGGTTTTTTTTCCTGCATCGGCGCAGTGTAGCCCGGGTCATGGAAATTTTTTTCTGGCCGGTAATGAACCTTATTGTCTGGGGATTTGTAACCGCCTACCTGAAGGAGCTGGCTTTGCCCAAAACAGTCCTGTTCCTGCTCGGTGCCGTCATACTGTGGGATGTGCTTTACCGGTCGCAGCAGGGCATTACCCTGGCTATTACAGAAGAATTCTGGGTGAAGAACATCATCAATATTTTTATCAGCCCGATCAGTATTGGTGAGTTTTTGGCTGCCATATGTATCGTCGGCCTCATCAAGTCGGTGGTGACCACCATAGTCCTGGGTTTTCTGGCCTTTTTCTTTTACCGGTTTAATCTCTTGTCCGCAGGCCCTGGGCTGGTCCTGTTTCTGGGGAATCTGCTCCTGTTCGGCTGGGCGGTGGGCCTCTTTACCATGGCGCTCATATTCCGTTACGGCCGTGCAGCAGAGGCCCTTATCTGGGGAGTGCCGTTTCTTATCCAGCCCTTTTCAGCCGTATTCTATCCTGTTTCCGTCCTGCCTTTCTGGCTGCAGAAGGTCGCCTACCTTCTGCCGTCAACCTATGTTTTCGAGGGCATGCGCCAGGTGCTGGCAACCGGAGTTGTCGATTTGTCAATGCTGGGTATTTCCTTTGGCCTTAATCTGGTTTATCTTTTGCTCGGTTCGCTGTATTTCAGCTGGATGTTGCGCAAGGTCCGCGAAATGGGATATCTCAGCAGGTTTCATTTGGAGTGAGGAGGAGAGGCTTGAGGACTGAGAGCTGAGGGCTGGGAAAAAGTTGTCAGACATCAGCAGATATTTTTTGAAGAAAAAAACAATTGATTTAATTTGGCCGCAAAATAACGCTGACAACTTCAGACATCCACGTATCAAGTCGATAATTGGATATAATATTTGTCGGTTCGAAACCGCGCCTGTCTGCGGTTAATAAAATATTGGTGGGGACAACAATGCCGATTTACGAGTTTTTCTGCAGGGAATGCAATACCATCTTTAACTTTTTAGCACGGCGCATCAATACAAGCACGGTCCCGGACTGTCCGCAATGCGGGAAGAAATTGAAGAAACAGTTGTCATCCTTTGCCACTGTCGGCAAGGCAAAAGAGCCGGGCGATGAAGATCTGCCGGCTGGTTTTGACGAATCAAGAATGGAAAGAGCGCTGGGGGAGCTAGCCCTGGAAGCGGAAAAAATGAACGAGGAAGACCCCAAAGCCATGGCCCATCTGATGCGCAGGTTTTCTGCAAAAACCGGGCTGGCTCTTAACGAAAACATGGAGAAAGCATTATCCCGCCTTGAAGCCGGGGAGGACCCGGACCAGATTGAAAAGGAAATGGGAGACATCTTTGAGGGGGATGAAGCACTGCCTTTTGAATTCAAACAGGCCAGGAAAGAAGGGTCCAGGCAAAAACCGCCAATGCATGATGAAACGCTTTATGAAATGGAGTAGCAGCATAAATCGGAACGGGTGCGCACATGAAAAAAATTGATAAAACAAAAGCCGAGCTCTTCCGGGAACTCGAGGATATAAAAAAGCAGGTTCAGGAACTGAACAATTCCCAGGCTGAATTTGAGAAGGCCCGCGTGAAATATGAAAAACTTCTTGATTCCACTCCTGATGCCATGCTTTTTGTCAACACTCAGAATAAGGTTGTTCTGGTCAATGCCCAGTTTGAGAATATTTTTGGTTACCGCCAGGATGAAATCGTCGGCAAGAAGCTCGATATCCTCGTCCCGGAACGCTACAAAAAAAATCACAGCAAGATGGTCCAGCGGTTTTTTGCGTCGCCAAATGTAAGGCCCATGGGATCGCATCTTGAGATTTACGCGCGCAAGAAAAACGGTGTTGAATTTCCAGCAGATATCAGCCTGAGCCCGTTACAGACTGACGAAGATCTCCTTGTCACCGCAGCAGTTAGGGATATTTCCAAACGAAAGGCGGCTGAGGATCAGATTGAATTGAACTATTACATTCAAAAGGTGACAAATTCCATGCTCAAAATCTCATTGGAACCATTGTCAATGGAAGAACGTTTCGAACGCATCCTTGACCTTATTCTCAATGTGCCGAACTTGTCCCTGCAATCTAAAGGCACAATTTACCTCAAGGATCCCAATGCTGAAGTTTTATCCCTAAGGGCGCAGCATGGATTTACAGAAAAAGAGTCGCTGCCGTGCACTGAAATTCCTCTTGGTCACTGTCTGTGCGGCAAGTCCGCAGCAATGTCAAAGCTTATGTACGCCGAGGATATGGATCCTATTCATGAGATCCATGATGCCGAGATGTTTCCGCACGGGCATTACTGTGTCCCCATCGTGTCGGGTAAAAAACTCTATGGCCTCCTGAATGTTTACATCCAGGAGGGGCATAAGCGTTCTAACCGTGAGGAAGATTTCTTGACTTCAGTGACAAGTACCCTGGCTGCCATTATTGACCGCGACCGGGCCGAAAAGGAGAAGAAGGATTTGCAGCGGCAGCTTGCCCAGGCAGAAAAGCTGGCAGCCCTCGGCAGATTCACGGCAAATATAGCCCATGAAATACGCAATCCCCTGACCTCAATGGGAGGATTCGCCAGACGGCTCGACAAAACAATCCCTGAGAACACAAAGGAAAAGGACTATGCCAATATCATAATTGCAGAGGTGACCAGGCTTGAAAATATCCTGAAAAATATCCTGAGCTTTTCCAGGGAGGGGCTACCCAATTTTACCGAAAATGATCTTTCCGAAGTCATCGATCGGGTGCTGCAGATGAATGAAGATCTGTTCAAGGAAAAAGCCATAGTCATAAAAAGATCTTTTGCAGACCTGCCGGAGTTTTCTTTTGACAAGGATATGATCATTGAGGTCCTGGAGAATATATTTCTAAACGCGGTTGATTCGATGTCTGGGGGAGGGAACTTGACAGTAAGCACAGAAAAGGAAGCCGGAGCGGGGCAATTCAATGTGATAATCAGGATTCAGGATACCGGTGGCGGCATATCCGACGAGCAGATGGAATTGATCTTCGAACCATTTTATACGACAAAGGCAGCAGAACAGGGGACCGGGCTCGGTTTGTCAATTACCAAGAAGATTATGGAGTCCCTGGGCGGTAAGGTAGAAATCGAAAGTGAGGTGGGAAAGGGGGCAGCGGTAATACTGTCTTTGCCGTATCGAGTAAATCAAAATCCCGGCTAAAAAAATTATTATTGCATTATGTTAGTAGGTTGAACACTTCAAGAACCCTTCAAGAGTCCTCCTGCATAGCAGCCTTCGTTGTTTATAACAAATAAACAGAGCCATTTCTCGCCTGCCGTCTAGGATGCCCGTCCAATGAAATGTACATGGCGGTAAAAGGTTATTAGCAGAAAGCCAGACGGACATTTCAGGCTATTTTTTTGATGCCAAGAGACGTACAGCGGTTTATCAGACTTCTCAAAAGGAAAAACTGATCAGGGGTCAGCTTGCCAAATTGAATCCCGCACTGCCTTAACGTTCTGGAATTAAGATAGGTTTCCCTTTCAAATTTAATATTCCAGGCATATTCGCAGGGAAGATCATTCAGGGAATTGCTATCTGCTATTAGATCGATTGAATGGATGGGATTGGCAGCAGGTGCCATTCCGAAGCCATGCGTAAAACTGACACCTCCCAGTGAAATATCATTGACTAATCCAGTCGCTACAATTTTATCAGAATTAAGGATACCGACGACGCTGGTTTGCACCCCTGCTCGTTCATGCTGTCTCCGTTCTATAAAATCTCTACTTACCATTTTCTTGCTCTCGTAATAATCTACTTGGTTTAAACGTAACAACCTACCTGGCTCCCAGCATAACTGCTTCCTCAGTTTGAGGATTTCTCTCTTCCCCGGCTGCTTTAGCTTTTGCATTGAATTTCCCGAATCCTGACATAAAACATCATCGCCACTTCCGAGTCTGCCTGCATTATTTTCAGAATGGTTGCAACAGCTTTATGTGCTTGCACCTTACTTAACCTGGGATTAGAGGAATAAACCTGGTTAATGAGATCAGCTGTGGCGAGGGTCATGATGGTTACTCCAAGTATATGGAATTAAAGCTTGCATAGGTTTGATCAAAAATATTTATTTTTGTCAAATAATTTTAAGCAGATAACATTGCTAGAATTGAAAGTGACCGATAAGGTTAATATTCCTTGACACTATGTTGTCTTATTTCGACTGCCAAAGCAGGTCAACATATCCATTGGCAATCTTGATTTTCTGACCGTCTCACACCTATTGACATCTCGCTTTTTTACTCAAATTTTAGAGAATCCATGTCGATCGAGAAACGGTATTTAACATCCGACTTAACCAGTCGCTCATATGCTTCGTTGACCTTCTGGATCGGGATGACTTCAACATCGGCGGTGATGTTGTGTTCACCGCAAAAATCAAGCATCTCCTGGGTCTCTTTGATGCCACCGATGAGAGATCCTGAAACACTTTTGCGCCCAAAGATCAGGGCGAAAGCTGAAACAGCAAGCGGTTTTTCCGGCGCACCAACCAAGGTGATGTTTCCTTCGAGACCAAGCATGTTAATGTAGGCGTTGATGTCGTGTTCGGCAGATATTGTGTCGAGGATGAAGTCGAAGCTACCGGCGTGCTTTTGCATGTCCTCGGGGTTGGTGGAGATAATGACCTCATGGGCGCCGAGGCGCACAGCATCCTCCTTTTTGTTCGGGGAGGTGGTGAAGACCACCACGTGGGCGCCGAAGGCACGGGCAAATTTTACCCCCATGTGCCCTAGTCCACCCAAGCCTACAACGCCGACCTTCTTTCCCTTGATATCGCCCCAGCGGCGGATCGGCGAATAGGTAGTGATCCCAGCACATAGCAACGGAGCGACCCCGGCAAGGTCTAGATTCTCAGGGACGCGAAGAACAAATTTTTCATCGACGACAATGTTTTCTGAGTAACCACCATAGGTGATGCCGCCAAGATGCTTGTCCGGCGAGTTGTAAGTGAAAGTCGAGCTGGGGCAAAACTGTTCCAGGTCAGCCTGACAATGGGGGCAGGACTGATCCGAATCGACCATACAGCCGACACCCACCAGTTCTCCTGGCTTGAAATTGGTGACGGCGGAACCAACCTTGGTGACCCTGCCAACAATCTCATGGCCCGGTACGCAGGGATAGGTTGTGGGCATGATGCTGCTCCATTCGTTGCGCACCGTGTGGAGGTCTGAATGGCAGATGCCGCAATAAAGGATTTCGATCTGCACATCACGTTCGGTGTTATCCCGACGCGGGATTGTATCAAGGGACAATGGTGATGTTGAACTGGCAGCGGAATATGCTTTGGCTTTATTCATGATGTTTGTCTCCTATATTATATTTAATGCAGGATTCTCCAACTTGTCCTCGCATCCCGCAATTATGGCATTCTACTATTTGGCTACTCACAATGAAGCTCCCATCTTTGTGTGATCGGTCTAATCATACCACCTGGATCACACACCATCCCGCCAAAATCAACGATGAGCCCAGTACCAGAAAAACAACGCAGCAACCGCTGTTTTTCCTCCGGCTCCTTTTGGGGCTTTTCTCTTCTTCCTCAAGAATGCTCATTTCAATGACACCATCACCATCATCGTCGAGAAGGTCTAAAGGGTCATCAAAATATATCATACAAATCTATTTAGGGTTTAGCGAACGAAATTGTGTCCCCGGATTTCTTCATGTGTAAGGAAAAACTTCTAAGTGTCAAGGATAAAGATTTGCTCCCTTAACCTTAATAAATGCAAAATGCAAAATTAAAAATGCAGAATGAAGAATGAAAAAGAAAGAACTGAGGAAATACGGCACCATAATACTTCTTTCTGCATTTTGTTTTCCTGGAGAGAAAATATGAGTATGGTATTGTCTGCATTTCTGAATGGGTCCGGACTTGCTGCAAATCGTATTTTTTAGTCTTTTACAAAACAATGAACCAACACCTGAAAACCATTGCGCAGGAGCTGCATATACAAGTTGAGCAGGCAGCTGCCACGGCCGCCCTGCTTGGCGACGGCGCCACCGTGCCGTTTATCTCGCGCTACCGTAAAGAGGCGACCGGGCTTTTGGATGAAACCCAGGTTGCGGCTGTCCGGGACCGGCTCGGCCAGTTGGCTGAACTCGATAAACGCAGGGAGGCAATTGTCGCATCCCTTGGGGAGCGCGACCTCCTCAGCCCGGAGCTCAATGCTGCACTCCAGGCCGCCTCCAGCATGACGATCCTGGAAGATATTTACCTGCCGTATCGCCCCAAACGCAGAACAAGGAGCAGTATGGCCAAAGAAAAGGGGTTGGAACCCCTGGCCAGGGCCATTTATGTCCAGGAAAACCGCAGTGTGCAGGCAGCATCCTTTATTAACCCGGAAAAAGAGGTGCACACCGCAGGAGATGCCATGGCCGGGGCCAGGGATATCATTGCGGAATGGATCAGCGAAGCGGCGGCTACCAGGGCCGGACTGCGCAAACTCTTTGCCCGGGAGGCTATTGTCACCTCTGTTGTGGTGAAGAAAAACGAGGCTGCCGGCGCCAAGTTCCGTGATTACTTCGACTGGCAGGAACCGGCTGCAAAAGCCCCGGGCCACCGGCTGCTCGCCATGTTTCGCGGCGAAAACGAAAAGGTGCTGACCCTTGCGCTGCGGCCGCCTGAAGACAGGGGGCTGGCAATACTGCAGCGCTTCCATGTGAAGGCGCAGAACGAAGCAGGCCTCCAGGTTGCCCTGGCCGTGGAAGACTCGTATAAAAGGCTGCTGGCTCCTTCTCTGGAAAACGAACTGCGCAATGCGTTGAAGGAGCGTGCCGACCGGGAAGCTATCCGGGTCTTTGCCGCTAACCTGCGGGAACTTCTGCTGGCGCCGCCCCTGGGCCAGAAACGGGTCATGGCCCTGGACCCGGGATTTCGCACCGGCGCCAAACTGGTCTGCCTGAACGGGCAGGGCAAACTGCTTTATTGCACCACGGTCTATCCGACCCTTTCCGAACAGAAGAGCCGGGAGGCAGGCAAAACGGTGGTGGATCTCTGTGCAAAATATTCAATTGAGGCCATTGCCATCGGCAACGGCACGGCCGGCCGTGAAACCGAAGCCTTTGTGCGCGGTCTGCCACTGGACCCCGGAGTCCTGGTTACCATGGTCGATGAAAGCGGGGCGTCCATCTATTCCGCCTCCGAAGCTGCCAGGGCTGAATTTCCGGCTCATGATCTGACCGTGCGCGGCGCTGTCTCTATCGGCCGCCGCCTGCAGGATCCCCTGGCCGAACTGGTGAAACTCGACCCCAAGGTTATAGGCGTCGGTCAGTACCAGCACGACGTCAACCAGGCAGCCCTGAAAAAGGGCCTGGAGGATGTGGTGGAAAGCTGCGTCAACAGTGTCGGCGTGGAGGTCAATACCGCGAGTATGGAGTTGCTCACCCATGTTTCAGGGCTGGGGCCGGTTTTGGCCAAAAACATCATTGCCCATAGAAACGAACACGGACCGTTCGGGGGCCGGCGCCAACTGCTGAAGGTCCCGCGTCTCGGCGCCAAGGCCTTCCAGCAATGCGCCGGATTTTTAAGAATTCAGGGCGCCAGGAACCCCCTTGATTACAGCGCCGTGCATCCCGAACAGTACGGTATTGTCGAGCAGATGGCTGAGGATGCCGGCTGCACGGTTGTTGACCTGATGCAGCAGGAGAGTGCCAGAAAACAGGTAGATGTCCGCCGCTATGTCTCAGATGCGGTGGGACTGCCAACTTTGAGCGACATCATGGCCGAACTTGCCAAGCCGGGCCGTGATCCCCGGGCCGAATTTGCGCTTTTTTCCTTTGCCGAAGGGGTGAACTCGGTCGAAGAACTGCAGCCGGGCATGAAACTTCCGGGGATCGTCACCAATGTCACGAAATTCGGCGCCTTTGTTGATGTCGGCGTGCATCAGGACGGCCTTATCCACATCAGTCAGCTTGCTGACCGTTTTGTCAAAGACCCGGCCGAAGTTGTCAGGGTGCGCCAGCAGGTCATGGTCCGGGTGCTGGAAATTGATCCGGCGCGCAAACGCATAGCGCTTTCCCTGAAAGATGTGTGACCGGCTGAAATGTTACTGAAACGAAAAGAGAATTATGCAGATCTGGGTTGATGCCGATGCGTGCCCCAACGTTATCAAGGAAATATTGTTTCGTGCTGCCGAGCGGGTGCAGGCCCCCCTCATCCTGGTTGCCAACAAGATCTTGCAGATCCCTCCATCACGTTATATCAGAGCTATGCGGGTGGGCGCCGGGTTCGATGTGGCAGATAATACAATAGTTCGGGAAATGGAGTCCGGTGACCTGGTCATCACCGCGGATATACCCCTGGCTGCCGCAGTGATAGGCCGGGGCGGCCACGCCTTGAATCCGCGGGGAGAATATTATTCCAAAGAAAATATCGAAGAGCGCTTGGCCATGCGCAATTTTATGGATGAGCTGCGGGAAACCGGAGTGAATACCGGTGGACCGGCTGCCCTCAGCCAGAAAGACCGGCAAGCCTTTGCCAACGGGCTGGATCGGTTTCTGGCCAGGCATTACAGGGAATAACTTTCTGCGTGTGGGAAATCAGGGTTTAAACCCCAGCTTTATCAGGACATCCACCAGGATCCCGCGATGATCTCCCTGGATTTCAATAACGCCGTTTTTGACTGTGCCGCCTGATCCACACTTCTTCTTGAGCTCCCTGGCAAGTTTCTTGAGCTCTGCCTCGTCCAGGGGCAGCCCGGTTATCAGGCAGACGCCGTTGCCCTTGCGGCCTTTGGTCTGCCGGCTGACCCGTACCACGATGTCACTCGGTGGCCGGCTTGTCTTTCTGCAGCAGCATTGTTTGACCGGATGTCCGCAGTCCGGACAGGTTCGACCCGTATCGGTCGAGTAAACCAATCCTTTTGCCTTTGGCCCTTTCATTTTCGTCGGCGACCTGCCTTCGTATCGCTCCTCTGTGGCCGGCGCGGCTCACCGCCACCGGGGGGCAGGATACTTTTGTACTCTGATGCTACCCAGATAAAACGTGACAGTGATTTGC
>Ga0102958_1000060_pt1 | contig 20469 bp, 13 predicted proteins | sample SalPonF2_B_D1_MG_FD_84513 | JGI IMG/M metagenome (GOLD analysis project Ga0102958, IMG submission 84513) | Salt pond soil microbial communities from South San Francisco under conditions of wetland restoration - Salt Pond MetaG SF2_B_D1_MG ...
ACCCAGCCACAGCGACAACAGCCCGTAACCGATCGCGAACCACATCGCCGTGATCGGGATCGGCGGAAACAGCAGCATCAGTCTTTGTTTCGGGAACATCAGCGCAAAGGCCAGCAAGAGCCCGAATACTCCGCCGGAGGCGCCGACAGTCGGTGCTCGCGAACCGGTAAATGCGCCGACGATGAGTTGTACGATCGCGGCACCAATAACGCAGACCAGGTAGTACGTGACGAATCGCTGCGTGCCCCAGACATGTTCGACCTGAGTTCCAAATATCCACAAACCGTACATATTGAAAACCAGGTGCATCAAACCGCCGTGGAGAAAACCGTAGCTCAGTAGCTGCCAGGGCAACGTGTCCGGATACGGCAGCAATGCAAATAACACGAGAAACTTGAGGCCGAGCAGACCCTGCAGCAAATAGACCACGCCATTTGCAATGAGCAAACCGCGCACACCTGCGGCGTTAGGACTGAAACTCATTCGGGCTCTCCCGTTTGTCTGCCATTGTGCCCGGCAGCTAGCGCCGGCCGACCAGTACCCAACCCGGCAATTCGGACCACGCGGTTGCCAACCTCCGGTCCAGTTCCTCGTAGTCTGCCTCACATCTGCGCACCAGCTGCCAGAACCGCGGCGAGTGATTCATATGGCGCAGGTGGCACAACTCATGGACGAGCAGATAACGAACAAGAGGCTCGTCCAGAAGCAGCAACGTGCAATTCAGGCTGATAGTGCCACGCTGCGAGCAACTACCCCAGCGGCTGCGCTGGGCCCGAATCTGAACGCGCTGGTGCTTAAGGCCATAGCGGTCACCCAGTTCCTCGAGGCGTGGTGGCAAAACCTTGCGCGCCTCGGTTTTGAGCCAGTTCGTCAGAATTCGGAATAGCTCGTGCTCTTCGGCTGCCGTGCCGCTGATAGTGATTCGTCGGCCATCGTCTTTCAGACTCAGTCGGCGCACGCCCGTGTCCTGGTAGACAACCTCGCGCTCGCGGCCGATCGCTTTCAATTCGATATGCGCCGGAGGTTCGACCGTAACCCGCTCCACTCCCCCGGTCATGTGATCGCGGGCGCGCCGGATCCAGTCACGGTTCTCTTCGACAAATGACCGGACCTCGGGCGGACGGACACGATTTGGTACAACGACCTCCACACTTCCCAGCGGGTCGACCCGGATACTCATCCGCCGCGCCCGGTTGCTCCGGCGCACGCTGAGACCGCCTACCGGCGCAGCGTCCAGCATCAGGTCGAACTGATTTTCCGGCGCGCTCATGACGCGACGCATGCGCCCGCCCGCGCGCCAGGCAAAAACTCCGCCGCAATCGCCAGGCGGCGGGGCCTGCCGTCATGACCCGGGATGCGGTGGCACGCGTCCATTACAGACCCATTGCCAGACGGGTACCCTGATCGATCGCCCTTTTCGCATCGAGTTCCGCGGCCACGTCGGCGCCACCGATTACATGGACCTCGATCGAATCCTGCCCGAACTCGTCGGCAATTTCGCGCCGGGATTCCTGCCCGGCACAGACGATCACATGATCGACCTCGAGGCAACGCGGCTGCCCGCCCACGGTAATATGCAACCCGCCTTGGTCGATCTTCTCGTAGGACACACCGGCAATCATCTCGACCCCGCGGTGACGCAGGGACAGACGGTGTATCCAGCCCGTCGTCTTGCCGAGCCCCGCCCCCGGCTTGCTCGACTTGCGCTGCAACAGGTAAATCTTGCGCGCTGGCTCGACTGGCCTGGGGCCTTCAGGCAGAACACCGCCGCGATGCTTGTAGTCGAGATCGACGCCCCACTCGCGCATGAAGGTTCGCCTCTCCTCCGCCTCATCGACCGCCGTATGGGCAAGAAACTCGGCCGTATCGAAGCCGATGCCGCCGGCACCGATAATGGCAACGCGCATACCGGGCGTCGCCTGGCCTTCCAATACGTCCGCGTAGGTAAGGACTTTTTCGTCATCGATGCCTTCCAGTTGCGGAACCCTGGGCCGGACACCGGTGGCAACAACCACGGTATCTACGCCGCTTTGCGCGATTTCCGCAGCATTGGCCGCTTGCCCGAGACGGACCGAGACACCAGCCAGCTCAAGCTGCCGGCCGTAATACCGCACGGTCTCGGCATAGTCCTCTTTGCCCGGTATCCGCATTGCCATGAGGAACTGGCCGCCGATACGGTCGGCCGCCTCGTACAATGTGACCTCATGACCGCATTGCGCAGCGGTTACCGCAAAGGACAGGCCGGCCGGGCCGGCACCGATTACAGCGATCCGGCGCCGCTTCCTCGCCTTTCTACCGACCAGCTCGGTTTCGTGGCAGGCTCGCGGATTGACCAGGCAGGAAGCGCGCTTCCCGGCAAACGCATGATCCAGGCACGCCTGATTGCACGCAATACAGGTATTGATTTCGTCCGCCCTGCCCTGTTCCGCCTTTGCAACGAAATCAGCGTCGGCCAGCAGCGGCCGCGCCATCGACACCATGTCCGCGCAACCATCGGCCAGAACCTGCTCGGCGAGCTCCGGCGTGTTAATCCGATTGGTTGCAACAAGCGGTACCGAAACCACTCCGCGCAAGCGCTTTGTGACCCAGCTGAAAGCGCCGCGAGGCACCATCGTGGCGATGGTCGGAATACGCGCTTCGTGCCAACCGATACCGGTATTGATGATGCTTGCACCGGCTGCTTCGATCGCCCGGGCCAGGGTCTCCACCTCGTCCCACGAACTGCCGCCCGGCACAAGGTCCAGCATCGAGAGTCGGTAAATGATGACGAAATCGGGGCCGGTCGCTGCGCGTATCCGGCGCACGATTTCGACCGGGAATCGCATGCGTCGCTCGAATTCTCCGCCCCACTCATCGTCTCTCTGGTTGGTGGCGGCAACGAGGAACTCGTTTATCAGATAACCTTCCGAACCCATCACCTCGACGCCGTGATAACCGGCCTCGGCAGCCAGTGTTGCACAGCGGACAAAATCCTCGATCTGCCGGGCGACACCGCGGGTACTGAGCCCACGCGGGCGGAACGGCGAGATTGGCGAGCGTATTTTCGACGGCGCGACCGCCAGCGGATGATAAGCATAGCGCCCGGCATGCAATATCTGCATGCAGATGCGTCCATCGGCATTCGCGACCGCATTGGTCACCTTGCGGTGGCGCGCAAGCTCACGTCGCGAGCTCAGTTTTCCGGCAAGCGGCGCCACGCCGCCGACGATATTTGGAGCGATGCCACCGGTCACAATCAGGCCCACTCCGCCACGTGCCCGCTCGGCGAAATACTCGGCCAGAATGCCGTAATCTTTTGCCCGGTCTTCCAGGCCGGTATGCATCGATCCCATCAGGACCCGGTTGGGCAGCGTAAGTCCGCCGACTTGCAGTGGCGAAAACAAATTCGGGTAGCGCTGGTTCATGTACTGACCTTTTGCAGACGGAACGGCGACGCAAGGGTGCCCGAGCGCCGCCGTCGCCGCAAGACTCAACAGTATTGCCAGTGTGACGCCCCGGTCCCGATTGCGTTAGCATTCGCGTCTTTGCGCGAGCTGTCGCACGATCGGGGCGGAAAATCATCATGTTTAGCAAATACCTTGCACGGCGCACTCTTTTTTGGCTCCCTGCGCTGGCGTTCTGCGCCGCCGCAGCCGGGGCGGACGACGCTGCGGACTGGGATATCAGCGACCCGCCGGGCCCCGCGGCTTCGATCGAAATCGATACCAGCGAGGGCACCTGGATCAGCCTGGATGTCAGCCCCGATGGCAACACCATCGTTTTTGACCTCCTCGGTGACATATATACGATCCCGGCCCAGGGCGGACCGGCGAAAGCGCTGGCTTCCGGCATGGCATGGGACATGCAACCAAGGTTCAGCCCGGACGGACGGCATATTGCATTCATCAGCGACCGCGACGGCGCTGATAATCTGTGGATCATGGGCGCCGACGGGTCGAACCCGACCCAGGTCAGCAAGGAAGAGTTTCGCCTGGTTCATAATCCGGCGTGGTCGCCAGACGGTCGTTTCATCGCGGTACGAAAGCACTTTACGAAGCGCCGTTCGCTGGGAGCCGGCGAAATCTGGTTCTACCATCGTGATGGCGGCGACGGACTGCAGGTCATAGAAAAACGCACAAACCAGAAGGACATAAACGAACCTGCGTTTTCTCCGGACGGGAAATACCTGTACTACAGCCTCGACGCTACACCGGGCGAGAACTTCCAATACAACAAGGATTCCAATGGCGAGATCTATCAGATTCGCCGCCTCGACCGCGCCAGCGGCGAGGACCTCGCCTTTATCGGCGGCGCCGGCGGCGCCGTCCGGCCGCTACCCTCACCTGACGGCAAGTCAGTCGCTTTCGTACGCAGAGTTCGCGGCAAGAGCGTTTTGCACGTAAAGGACGTTGCGAGCGGCGTCGAGACCGCGTTATTCGATCAACTGGATCGTGACAACCAGGAAATCTGGTCGATCCATGGCGTGTACCCCAACATGGCGTGGCTGCCGGACAACAGCGCCATCCTGGCATGGGCCGGCGGCAAAATACTGCGTATTGATGCTGTCAGCGGTGCGACACAGGCGATCGAATTCAAGGTGGAGGCCACACTGGAGGCGCGCGAGGCGGTGCATTTCCCGGTTACCGTGGCACCGGACGAATTTACGCCTCGGATGTTGCGTTGGCCCGAAATTTCACCGGACGGCAAGCAGGTCGTGTTTTCCGCGATGGGACGCCTGTACGTCAGAAATCTCTCGGACGGCAAAACTATGCGACTGACCGAGCAGGACGAGCATTTCGAATTCTATCCGTCGTTCTCGCGTGACGGGCGCAAGATCGTCTACGTCAGCTGGAGCGATCAGGATCTCGGTGCGGTACGCGTCATTGACGCCGATGGCGGCCGCAGCGAAGTCGTAACGCCCGACCCGGGTCATTATGTAGAGCCGCGTTTCGCACCCGATGGTCAAAGCATCGTTTACCGCAAGCTTGCGGGTAACCTGCTGCGCAGTCCGTGGTGGGGTGAGGATCCCGGCATCTACGAGGTATCCGCTCGCGGCGGCGAAACGGACTTCCTGGCCCGAGAAGGTGAGAAACCCCGATTCGGCGCAGACCGGGATCACCTCTACCTGATCCGCCAAGGCGAGGACAACGAACTACTGCTGGTCAGCTGGCGCCTCTCCGATGGCTCCGAGCACATTGTCGCGAAGAGCAAGTTCGCCAGCGATTTTGTCATTTCCCCTGACGGCAAGTGGCTGGCCGTTCAGGAACGCTTCCAGGTCTACCTGTTGCCTGTTCCGGGTATCGGCAAGACACTGGAGGTGAGCCCGGACATGAAATCGGTCGGGGCAAAGCGTCTGACAAACGATGCGGGCGACTACCTCAACTGGTCCAGCGACGGCCGGACCTTGTACTGGTCGCTGGGCCCGGATCTTTTTGCGCTTGAAATCGACGCCGCCAAGGGCGCGGACGAACCTGGTGACGCGTCCCGCATCGAACTCGATTTCAAACAGGAACTCGATAAGCCCGACGGCAAGATTGCCATCGCCGGGGTACGAATTATTACGATGAATGGCGATGAAGTGATCGACGACGGGGTCATCGTAATCGAGGGCAACCGGATCAGCGCAGTGGGTCCACGCGTAGACGTCAGGATTCCAGACGATGCGGAGACACTCCTGGCCGGCGGCATGACCGTGATGCCCGGCATCGTCGACGCACACTGGCACGGGCCGCAAGGCAGCGACGAAATCATTCCGCAGCAGAATTGGGTCAACTATGCGTCGCTCGCTTTTGGCGTCACGACCATCCATGATCCATCGAACGATTCGAGCGAAATATTCACCGCCAAGGAAATGGCCCGAGCGGGGCTGATCACTGCTCCTCGCATATTCTCGACCGGAACTATTCTTTACGGCGCAAGCACCGAATTTACCGCCGAGGTCGATAGTCTCGAGGATGCCCGCGCCACGCTGCGCAGGATGCGCGCGCTCGGCGCTGAAAGCGTCAAAAGTTACAACCAGCCGCGGCGCAACCAACGCCAGCAGATCCTGGCCGCAGCGCGCGAACTGAAGATCAATGTCTATCCGGAAGGCGGCGCCCTGTACCAGCACAATATGAACATGATCGTCGACGGCCATACAGGCATCGAACACAGCCTGCCACTGGCGCGGATTTACGACGACGTGGTGCAATTCTGGTCGCAAACCAATGTCGGCTACACGCCGACGCTGGTGGTCGCCTACGGTGGAATTTGGGGAGAGAATTACTGGTACCAGGAGTCGGACGTTTTTGCCCACGAGAGGCTTTCGCAGTTCGTTCCGCGCGAAATTCTCGACCCTCGATCTCGACGCCGCATGCTTGCTCCGGACGAGGACTACAATCATTTCGCCGCGGCGCGCGTGACGGCCGAGCTTGCGGCGGCTGGCGTCTCGGTGCAGATCGGAGCACATGGCCAGCGCGAAGGGCTCGGCGCGCATTGGGAAATGTGGATGCTGGCACAAGGCGGAATGGAGCCGCTCGAGGTGATCAGGGCCGCAACCATCAACGGCGCCACTTATCTTGGCATGAACAAGGACATCGGTTCGCTGGAGAAAGGCAAACTGGCGGACCTCATCGTGCTCGAAGCGAATCCACTTGCCGATATACGCAACAGCGAGACGGTAAAGTATGTGATGGTCAATGGACGGCTCTACGACGCAACGTCAATGAATCAGGCCGGCAATCATCCGCGCGAACGAAAACCCTTTTACTGGGAACCCTAAGTCAGTTGCCGGGGTTGAGACCATGAGCCCGACTGCCACAATTCTCGAGGTGAGGGATCTCGTCAAGGAGTACCCCGGCGTACGCGCGGTTGACGGCATCGGTTTCTCGGTTGCCTAAGGTACATTTTTCGGTTTGCTCGGTCCGAACGGCGCCGGCAAGACGACGACCGTCGAGATCATGGAGGGCGTCATTCCCGCCAGTTCCGGTGTAGTGCTGTACCGCGGCGCCCCGATCGGGCGGAGATTTCGCGAAGAAGCCGGTATCCAGTTCCAGTCCACGGCGCTACAGGATTTCCTGACAGTTGCCGAAACGCTCGATCTGTTTCGCAAGCTGTATGGCAGGGTCGATAGCATCGACGAGGTCGTCGGGCTTTGCAGTCTCGAGCAATTGCTCGATCGCGATACACGCAAATTGTCGGGTGGCCAGCGCCAGCGCCTGCTGCTCGGTATCGCCTTGATCAATCGTCCCGCACTGGTGTTTCTGGACGAGCCGACTACCGGTCTCGATCCGCAGGCGCGGCGCAATTTCTGGCAGATGGTAGAAGGGATAAAAGCGCAAAACACGACAGTAGTTCTTACTACTCACTACATGGAAGAAGCTTATATTCTGTGCGACACCATCGCGATAATGGACCACGGAAAAATCATCGCCGAGGGCTCGCCGCAGGCCTTGCTCGCCGAGCACTTCGACGACGTCGTCCTCGAATTGCCGCACGAGGACTGGCCGCATGACCTTCGCGGTTTTGATTACCAGGTATTGCGCGAGGGCCAGAACGTCGAAATATCCACCGCTGACGTCAATGCCGCGCTCGCTGCGCTGAATGCAGCCGGGGTGCCGATGCAGCGGTTGCGGATACGGCCGCGCAATCTCGAAGACCTGTTTATCGAACTCACCGGCAAGGAGTTGCGCGCATGATCCGTCGCATGCTCGCAATTCTGCATGCACGCAACCTCGAATTTGTTCGTGACCGCGCATCTTTCGGCTGGAACATCATGTTGCCGATTCTTCTCGTGGTCGGCATGGGACTGATTTTTTCCGGGCCGCCGCGGCCGTTGTTCAAGGCCGGCGTTCTGCAGGACAGCGCCGAAATAGATCTCGACAGCCATCCGTTCCTCGGCACGCGCTACGTGCAGTTCGTAGGACTGACAGACGAACAGAAAGCGGTAGCGAAACTCAGCCGTCATCGCATTGATCTGCTGTTCGATCCGGCCCGGTCCCGCTACTGGGTCAATACCGATTCGCCAAAAGGCTACGTGCTGGAACGTCTGTTGCTGCAGGTCGACCCGCAGCTGGAGAAGGCGACCGTATCGGCTGAACAGATTCGTTACATCGACTGGCTGCTACCGGGAATTCTCGGCATGAACATGATGTTCAGCTGCCTGTTTGGCGTCGGCTACGTTGTCGTGCGCTATCGCAAGAACGGCTTCCTGAAACGGTTGCAGGCTACACCGTTGCGGGCAGTAGAATTTATCGGCGCGCAGGTGATATCGCGGCTTATCCTAATCCTGGCGGTCAGCATATTCGTGTTTGCCGGCACCAATTACTTCATCCACTTCCGTATGGAGGGCAGTTATCTGGCGCTGCTGCTGGTCGCGGTGCTTGGCGCAATCTGTATGATCGCGCTGGGATTGCTGGTAGCGGCACGCGCCACCAGCGAAGAATTCGCCGGCGGCGTGCTCAACATGATCACCTGGCCAATGATGCTGTTGTCGGGTGTCTGGTTCTCGATGGAGGGCGCAAATCCGATCATGCGCCAGGCCGCCCAGTTGTTACCGCTGACTCACGTTCTCGAGGCTGCGCGCGCAATTATGCTGGATGGCGCCGGCCTCGCCGATGTCTCGCGCAGCCTGTTGATCCTGACCGCGATGACCGTGGTGTTCATCGTTGGCGGTACGTGGCTGTTTCGCTGGCGCCTCGAATAATCTGCTGCGCCTGCATCCGCGGTTGTTTTCCTGCCCCCACTCCGGGAACCCGATTTGGAATTACCCATGGAACTTATCGATATCGGTCTCAATCTGACTCACGACAGCTTCGACCCGGATCGCGACGCGGTTGTCGATCGCGCACTGCAGGCCGGTGTAGTCCAGTTCGTGCTGACCGGGAGTACGGTCAGCAGCAGCGAGGATGCGCTTAGGCTTGCTGCTACACGGCCGCAACGATTTGCGGCCACTGCCGGCGTTCACCCGCATTACGCCCGGGACTTCGATGACGATACGACCCCTGCCCTGCGCAGGCTGCTCGAATCGCCTCACTGTGTCGCGGTCGGAGAGTGTGGACTCGATTTCTTTCGCAATTTCTCGACCCACGAGCAACAGGAAAACGCCTATCGCGAGCAGTTACGTTTGGCGGCGCGATTGGAAATGCCGGTGTTTTTGCATCAGCGAGATGCGCATTCGCATTTCATTGGCATTTTGCGTGAACACCTCGAGGGGATTCCGCGCGCGGTCGCACATTGTTTCACCGGCGCCGCAGACGAACTATTCGCCTACCTCGAACTTGGGCTTTATATCGGCATCACGGGATGGATTTGCGACGAGCGCCGGGGCCATCACCTGAAGGAAATTGTCGCCGAGATTCCGCTCGACCGGATCATGATCGAAACCGACGCCCCATACCTGCTCCCGCGCGACCTGGCGCCAAAGCCGCGATCGCGGCGCAACGAGCCGATGCACCTGGCCCACGTACTTGCAGCCGTGGCGGAGGCGATGCGGGTAGAACCGGAAGAACTGGCTATGGCGACTACCGCCAACGCCAGGCGATTCTTCAGCCTGACCACGCCAGGCTGATTCGCGTATCGCGGCGCGACCGCCGGCGCCATGTAGCGAACCGCCGCGACATGACTCCGGCGTGCCCGCGACGCGCTTGCGCAGGCGTTCGCAAAAAATCGCCCCGTCTATGGCTGCCGGGCGGATCTCGTCGATTGCGGGCGACTGCGAATTGCGGTCCGGGTTGGCGCCCGCCTCCGCCCCGAACTCCTCTTTCGCGCCACCGGCGGACGCATTTTTATTTCGATACAATAGCCGAATGAGCCACAGCGGGAAGCCGTCATGAATCCAGAAAAAATCAGCGAATTCGTCAATGGCCAGTGGGATGACTCGATCGTCCCGGAGCTCTGCGACTACATCAAGATCCCGAATAAATCACCGTTGTTCGACCCCGACTGGGAAGCCCACGGATACATGGACGAAGCCGTTGCCCTTATGGAGAAGTGGTGCCGCGCACAGCCGATCAAGGGACTCGAAGTCGAAGTGGTCCGGCTGCCTGGCCGAACCCCGTTGATATTTTGCGAAATTCCCGGACAGATAGACGATACCGTGCTGTTGTACGGACACCTTGACAAGCAACCTGAGTTTGACGGGTGGAACGAAGACCTGGACCCATGGAAACCGGTTGTCAAAGACGGCAAGATTTACGGCCGCGGCGGCGCCGACGACGGCTATGCGATCTTCGGCTCCCTGACGGCAATCCGCGCGCTGCAGGAACAGGGAATTCCCCATGCGCGCTGCGTCGTGATCATTGAGGGCTGTGAAGAAAGCGGCAGCTACGACCTCCCGTTTTATATCGATGCGCTTGCGGAACGAATCGGTCATCCCAGTCTTGTCATCTGTCTCGATGCCGAATGCGGCAACTATGACCAGCTATGGTGCACAACATCATTGCGTGGGAACCTGGTGGGTACGTTGACTGCGAAAGTGCTCACTGAAGGCGCTCATTCAGGTAGCGCAAGCGGGATCACCGCGTCCAGTTTCCGGGTTATCCGCCAGTTGCTCGACCGCGTCGAGGATCCGGTCAGCGGTGACTCGCGGATCGCAATTCTTGACCCGGTTGTACCCGATCAGCGCCTGCAACAGGCCCGCGCCGCGGCGGAGGTTCTGGGTGACATGGTGTATCGCAAGCTTCCGTTTGCCGGTGGCACACAACCCGTTAGCGATGACGTTGTCGAATTGCTGCTCAACAATACCTGGCGCCCTACGCTTAGCGTAACCGGGGCAGGCGGGATTCCCGATCTCGGCCAGGCCGGCAACACGCTTCGCCCGCACACCTCACTCAAACTCTCGTTCAGGCTACCGCCAACCTGCGACGCGGCGGCAGCAGCAGCCGCGGTCAAGGAGACACTGGAATCCGACCCGCCGTATGGCGCCGAGGTCAGCTTCGATGTCGAATCGGCGATGGGCGGCTGGCATGCCCCGGAGGTTGCGCCGTGGCTGGAAGAGTCGATGAAGGCTGCATCGACCGACTTCTTCGGTGCAAGTGCGATGTACATGGGCACCGGTGGGAGTATTCCGTTTATGGGCATGCTGGGAGAGAGGTTTCCGGGCGTCCAGTTTCTGATCACCGGTCTGCTTGGCCCAAACTCGAATGCGCACGGTCCGAACGAGTTCCTGCATATCGATACCGGAAAGAAACTGACAATGTGTGTCGCCAGGGTGCTGGCCGATCACGCAACAAGAAACCAGGCAATCGCCGCCTGACGGCGTCAGGGGCGGCGGCAGAGACTGCGAAGACGGCTCCAGTGAGGCGCATAGGCCTCACTGAGTTGTCTGCGCTCACGCTCACCCGGTTTCGGAAAACGTTCGACAAGGTCGTCCGGAAGGCATACCCCGGGCGGCGGCGTTCCACTGACCGCCGCGTTTGGTCCGAACAGGACGATGCCCTCGCATGGCATGTCGACCGCGTTGTGGCGCACCGCCGCCACTCTTTCTGCAAGGGCATTGAGCGGATTGGGAAAACTGTAACGCTGGATACCGTCGATGACTTTCCAGTCATTGAGCCGCTCGCCGACAAAGACGCTGCCGCGTACGTCCTTGATATCGAGCACGAGTAGTCCCTGAGCCGTAAGGACGAGAACCTCGAGGTGAATCTCACCGTCCATTCCGTCCGCAATAACGACGTCGCGAATGGAATCCAGGCTGATCTCCGTCAATGCCTCCTCGATCCCTGTTTGTTTACGCCGCCGCAAAACCGCTGCGATCAGAACCGCGATCAGCGCGAGTCCCAGCACAACGATCGCCAGCACCCATACCGGCATGGCAATCACTTTATTAAGTATATTTTCTATACTATTGATAATATTGATTATTTTATCCTAGCACCTTGGTGAGTTGGTCGAGCTCGGGGGTGATACGCGTCGCCTTGACCGGCAATTCCAACAGCGCCGCAAGCTGTTCCGGTATCTCGACGCTGCGACCGATCAGGGGTTCGACAATCTCTTCAAATTTGGCCGGATGCGCAGTAGCCGCCACAACCCAGTGCTTTTCAGCCCGCCGCTTCTCGGAAAAATGCCGGTAGACCCACATCGCCGTGGCCGTATGCGGACACCACACGCGGCCGTTACGTTGAAATTCAGCAGCAATTTGCTCGCGAATTTGCGCGTCGTCTACCGATATTGCACCGACCGCGGCGCGAAGCGCCTCGATGTCATCGTTGAACTGCCAGCGCAATCGCTCCATGTTGCTCGGATTGCCAACGTCCATGGCCGAGGCGAGCGTTGCAAGACTGTCGCGCGGACGCCACTCACCGCTCTCGAGAAAGTCCGGTATCGGCCGGTTGGCATTGGTTGCGAGGATCACGTCCGCGATCGGAAGCCCCATCGACCGCGCCCAGACACAGGCCTGCGCGTTGCCGAGATTTCCGGTCGGAATGATGAACCCGGGACGCCTTGCCTCGCTGCGCCACAGCGACAGGCTCGCGAACGCGTAATAAACCGTCTGCGGCAGCAGCCGCCCGATACTGATGCTGTTGGCCGAACTCAGGCGATGCGCCTCACGCAACCCGGGATCGGCGAAAGCCTGTTTAACCAGCCGCTGGCAATCGTCGAAACTCCCTTTCACCGCCAGCGTCGTCACGTTGCCGCCCCAGCAGGTAAGCTGCTTCTCCTGTCTCGGCGACACCAGCCCGAGCGGATACAGGATGACGGTCCTTACGTTGGGGCGTCCGTGAAAAGCGGCCGCAACCGCACCACCCGTATCGCCGGACGTGGCTACCAGAATGGTCAGCGGACGCTCGCGATCCGCATTCATGCGCTCAAGCGATGCCGCAAGGAAACGCGCACCGACATCTTTGAATGCCGCGGTCGGGCCGTGAAACAACTCCAGCACCGATAACTGCTCTGGCCCGTCCTGCAGCCGCAGCAGAGGTATCGGAAACGAAAAGGACTCGCTACAGATGTCCGCGAGTTCAGGGGCCAATGCCGTACCTTCGACGAATGGCCGCAACAGGCACTCGGCTACCGTCGCCAGCGTGTCGCAGCCATCGAAGTCGTCAATCGAATGCCGCGGCAGGCTGACCGGGACATACAGGCCGCCGTCCGGCGCGATGCCACGCTCGAGCGCGGTGCAGAAATCAGCGCTCGATTCCGGGTCACGCGTACTGCGAAATTTCATTCGACCTGCTCCGTCAACCGCGCGCCAGGTGCGTCTATCGCCGAAACCCAGACGTCGCAAGCCATTTTATCGCTGGCAAAAACCCGTGACATCGCGGTTGCGATGTCACGCGCGAAAGTCGTTTCGGCCCACGCAAACAGGCTGGGACCGCTACCGGACAAGGAGCAACCCAGTGCCCCTGCCGCCAGCGCTGCTTGCTTGACCTTCGCAAATCCCGGAACGAGGTGTGCCCGTTGCGGCTCGACCAGTACATCACGGAGACTCCGTCGTAACAATTCCAGATCGCCGCTATGACAAGCAAGCATGACGCCGGCGAGGTTGGCGCTATGCTCAACCGCGATCGGCAGGGCAACATCTGCGTTCAGCGCCAGGCGTGCATCCCGGGTTTGAATCTCGCAGTGCGGATGGACCAGCACACATTGCAGACCCGCCGGAACCGGCACTCGGGCGTTACGCACGTCGCCGTCGCCCGCTGCATACGCATACACAAGCCCGCCGAAGAGGCTCGCTGCAACGTTGTCGGCGTGGACGCTGCCGCTTGCGACCGCCTCGCCTATCAGCGCATAAGGAAACAAGCCGTCCAGGTCGATAGGCTCCGGGAGCAATGCGTTGGCGGCAACTACCGCCGCAACCGCCGATGCTGCAGACCCGCCCATACCCGAGCCAAGCGGGATACCTTTTTCAATCGCGAGCGTCACACCGAAACCCGGCTGCATGTCGTCCCACATCGACTGCACTGCCCGGCCGGCGGTATTTCGCTCGACAATCGTCGGCAGATCCGCGACCACCCCGCTAATATCCGTTACGGAAACGCCCGGCATGTCACTACGACTGGCTACGACAACATCGCCCACGGCATCCAGTGCATGACCGAGAATATCGAACCCGACACCGACATTGCCTACCGAAGCCGGTGCGAATGCGCGAGCGCTGCGACGGATACTCATTTACAGCGCCGCCCCCAGGTAAGACGCCAGACGCAACAAGTCGGCAAATACACCGGCCGCCGTAACATCCGGACCAGCGCCCGGCCCGCGCACTATCAGCGGATTGTCGCAGTAACGTCGGGTCGCGAACTGAATGACATTATCGGTGAGGCTGATGGATGCCAGCGGATGATCCCGGCCGATTCGCTCGAGACCCACCGTCGCATGCCCATCGGCATGCAGCCTGCCGACATAACGCAACACCTCACCCGCGTCCCGCGACGCCTCGAACAGCTCGGTCATTTTTTCATCGTGGCGCGGCAACCCGGCGAGAAATTCATCGACATCCCCCTGTGCAAGCTCGGCGGGAACCAGTGACTCGATGCGCACATCCGACAACTCGATTTCGCGCCCGGCCTCGCGCGCAAGAATGATCAGTTTGCGAGCCACATCCATGCCGGAGAGATCGTCACGCGGATCCGGCTCGGTAAATCCTTTAGCGCGCGCTTCCAGGACGATATCGGAGAATGGTCGGGTACCGTCGAAACGATTGAACAGATAGGCCAGCGTTCCGGAGAATACCCCTTCCACGCTTTCGATCTCGTCTCCGGTCTGAACCAGATCCCTTACCGTTTGGATGACCGGAAGGCCGGCACCGACATTGGTCTCATAGAGAAAGTGCACGCTGCCGTGGCGGCGCGCACGGCGCAGCTTACGGTAGTACTCAAAGGGACCGCTATTGGCACGTTTATTCGGGGTGATCACATGAACGCCGCGCTGCAACCATCGCTCATACCGTGCCGCCGGCTCAGCGCTGGCGCTGCAATCGATGATTACTGCATGCGGCAAATAGTCGGCGTGAATATGCTCGACAAAATGATCGAGGTCGGCGTCAAGCTCCGAACTCGCCAGCTGATCGCGCCAGTTCGCGAGATCGAGCGCGCGATCGCCAAGCAGCATCCTGTTGCGGGAAACCAGTCCGCGCATGCGCAAATCGACATTGTTTTCTTCCAGCAACCGGCGCTGCTCACCGGCGATCTGGGCGATCAGCGCGGCACCCACATTACCGGGCCCTATCAGGCCAATTGAAATAGTCTGCGGCGACAGATAGAAACCGGCATGCACGGCGCGCAATGCGCGGGTGGCGTCGGCACTGTCAATCACTGCAGAAATATTGCGCTCGGAAGAACCCTGGGCGATTGCACGGATATTGACCGAGGACTCGCCAAGCGCGCCAAAGACTTTTGCTGCGACGCCCGGGGTACCCGCCATTCCATCGCCCACTACCGCAAGGACGCTGGCCGAACGCGTTACTTCGACGTTCTGGATCTGTCCGTCGCGCAGCTCGACGTCAAACGCGCGGCCCACTACCGCGTGGGCCCGATCGGCGGCGGCCTCGGGCACCGCTACGCATATCGAGTGCTCGGAACTGGCCTGCGAAATCAGAACGACGGAGATACCGGCCTCGTGCAGAGCATGAAACAACCTGTCGGCGGTACCCGGCACGCCGATCATTCCGGCGCCTTCGAGATTTATCAGCGCGATGCCGTCGATGCTGGTTATTCCCTTTACCTGGCCATCGGGCTCGGCTACCGCCGCGATACGGCTCCCGGGCTGTGCCGGATCAAAAGTATTGCGAATAACTATCGGTACCTGTTTGGCAATCGCCGGCGCCATTGTCTGCGGGTGAATAACCTTTGCGCCGAAATAGGCGAGTTCCATCGCCTCGTTGTAGGAGAGCGAATGAATGACCGCAGCATCCGGCACCCGTCTCGGATCCGCGCTCATTACGCCATCGACATCGGTCCAGATCGTAATCTCGGTGGCTTCAAGCAACGCACCGAAAATCGACGCCGAGTAATCGCTGCCGTTGCGCCCCAGGGTCGTCTGCACACCATTTCGGTCCGAAGCGATATACCCGGTAATTACCACGACATCGGCGGGATCCTCCACGAGGTGCTGCTGCAGCGCTTGCTCGCTGGCGGCCCAGTTCACGACCGGACCAAGCTCGTGCTCGTCGACGACCAGCACCGTACGTGCGTCGAGCCATCGTACCCGCTGCGGCCCGATCAGCGCGGCCAGTTGAGCGCACAGGAGCTGTGCCGACCATAGCTCTCCGTAGCCCGACACGACATCCCGTATTCCGCGATCCGACGACTTCAGCAGAGCCGCCGCACGCAGAATCTCGCGCAAATCTCCGATGTCGTTACCGATCACCAGCGCATAGGCGGCGCGCTGCTCCTCTCCCAGCAACTCGTCAGCCAGATCGAGGTGGCGGCTGGCCAGCGCGGAAAGCAACGGTTCGATATCGCTTCCGCCGCGCTGGGCGTGACCCACGAGATCGAGCAGCGCATCGGTTACACCAGCCGCGGCCGAAACCACCACCGCCTGGCGCGGATCCTCCTGCGCTTGCAGAATATCGGCGACACGACGGAATCGCTCAGCGCTGGCGAGGCTCGTGCCTCCGAACTTGTGAATGCGCCATCGTCGCTCGATCATGGCTACCTGCCCCTATTTGCCTGCATCCCAGACACATACTCTCCGCGCCACCCCTGGCTCGCGGCGGCAAGGCAGAATGATTGGAAATGTCACCCACGCACTATGCGGGCACGATTGTAGAACGCAGGCGCTGCAATCAGGAAGGGCTCCGACGCAATAAAATCAGCGCAAAAAAAACCCCGCGCTAGCGGGGCATGGGTCTGCAGGGTTGTTGTTTTTCTTATCGGCAGATTTCGACTGCATTATTATTATTGTTGCCAGTTCATTTTTGGTTCTTTCGAGAGCTTGCCGGACGTTTTACGGATATGGGCCGTTCGACGTTCGGCATTTACTAGCAAGCAACAACCGTGCCATAACTTCTACTTGCATATATCTCAGCCACTTACAGCTTTCGCCTCAGATCAGCGCTGAAGTAAATGTAAAGAAACCCGACGCCAATTGAGCACAAATCGCCAAAACCAGATTTTATTGAGTAAGTTAGACAGGCAGGTTGAGCATATTATTTAAAGTTAATTATCTAAAACATATCTAAGCATTTGTTTTATAATTTTTTTCCTAACTTTCCTCGGGACATGTCAACGGTTATGCCGGGCGCACCGACAGGTCGATGGCAACAGGCCCGCGGCCGGCAAAACGACTCCCCGCTCCGGCATGGCAGACAATAAGGACGAAAAAACCGCGGGCCGGCAAAAACCAATAGAATGTCGCGGACGAATCCGCACGTGCATAAAATTGCGACATTCCCGTACTGATCAGCATTATGCAGACCACAGCGCTGTTTTTGGAGCGATTCCCGCAGGAGTAACCCGAATGAATCCAGCTGCCCCAGGCAACACGGGGTACCAGTCTCTGGAGAACGTGATTATCCGTTTCGCCGGAGATTCAGGAGACGGCGTTCAGCTTACAGGCTCGCTGTTTACCCAGGACTCTGCGGTGATGGGTAATGACATCAGCACCCTCCCCGATTTTCCGGCCGAAATACGTGCACCGGCCGGTACGTTGCCCGGTGTCAGCAGCTTTCAGCTGAACTTCAGTTCCAGAGACGTCCATACACCCGGGGACCGCCCTCAAGTGCTGGTGGCGCTCAATCCGGCAGCGCTGCATGTACACCTGGCCGACCTGGTACCGGGCGGCCTCGTGATTCTCAATGAGGATGCGTTTACTCCGGCGGGTTTCAAGAAAGCCGGTATCGACACTGACCCCCGCGAGGACGGGAGTCTTGCCGGCTTTTCCGTCCATGGCCTGCCGATCACCGCGCTGACGCTCGAGGCCGTCAAACCGACCGGGCTCGGGAAGAAACAGGCGGAACGGTGCAAGAACATGTTGACCCTCGGCGTCGTGTGCTGGCTCTACGACCGCGATTGCGACGTTATCGAGACCCTGATCGATACTCGATTTGGCGCAGCGAATGCGGAACTGGCAGCGGCCAACAAGCTCGCTCTCCAGGCGGGGTTCGGGTATGCAGACACGATCCGGTTAATGCCACACCGCTACCGCGTTGAAAAAGCCAGCCTGGCCCCGGGAAAGTATCGGCGCATCACCGGCAACTCTGCCGCAGCCATGGGTTTCGTCGCGGCATCGCAATTGAGTGGCCGGCCCCTTATTTATGCCTCTTACCCGATCACGCCGGCCAGCGACATCCTGCATGAACTCGCCCGCCTGAGGCACTTCGGCGTGCTCGCCGGACAATGCGAAGACGAAATTTCCGCAATGGGCGCGGCGATCGGGGCGGCTTTCGGTGGCGCGCTTGGGCTGACCGCCACGAGTGGCCCCGGCGTTTGCCTGAAATCCGAAGCGCTGAACCTGGCAGTCATGACCGAGCTTCCGGTCGTCGTTGTGGACGTGCAGCGCGGCGGGCCGTCGACCGGCCTGCCGACCAAGACCGAACAGGCGGACCTGTTGCAAGCGATGTTCGGACGTAATGGCGAAAGTCCTCTGGCTATCGTCGCGCCACAGAGCCCGGCCGATTGTTTCGATATGGCAGTCGAGGCTTTTCGGATCGCCATCAAGTACATGACACCGGTTTTCTATCTCTCTGACGGCTACCTGGGGAACGGATCCGAACCATGGCGGATACCGGACCTCGATACGCTCACACCGATCGATGTGAATTTCGCCACGGACCCGGCGGCATTCATGCCCTACTTGCGCGACCCTGAGACATTGGCGCGACCCTGGGCCATACCCGGCACCCCTGGACTGGAGCACCGGATCGGCGGTCTCGAAAAAGCCGACGGCAGTGGGGCGGTGAGTTACGACCCGCTGAATCACGAAAACATGGTGCGCTTGCGGGCGGAAAAAATTGAACGGATCGCGGACGATATTCCCGAGATCGAAGTCCTCGGCCCGCAGGCCGGCGAATTACTGGTTCTTGGCTGGGGCAGCACCTATGGCGCAATTCGAACGGCGGTTGAAGACCTGCAGCAGGAAGGGGCTTCGGTTGCGTCCGCGCACCTGCGCTATCTGAACCCGCTGCCGCGCAATCTTGGGGCGGTGCTGGATCGTTTCGACAAGATCCTCGTACCTGAAATGAACTCGGGACAGCTCCGCTTGTTGCTGCGGGCCCGTTTTCTCAAAGACATCGCCGGGCAAAACAAAATCCAGGGTCAGCCTTTCAAGACTTCGGAAATAAGCGAACGGGTACGGTCAATGCTGAGCCCCGGCTCGACCAGGCGGGCGCGAGCCTGAAGCTCTGGTCGCGCAAATCCTCGGCAACACTAATGGGAAACGAAAGTGACACACGCGGCAAATACTGAATATCGCAGGGAAGATTTCACCTCGGACCAGACCGTACGCTGGTGTCCTGGCTGCGGCGATTACTCGATTCTCGCGCAGGTACAGAGAATGATGCCGCAGATCTGCGCCGAAAACGGGCTCGCCCGGGAAGACATCGTGTTTGTCTCGGGAATAGGCTGCTCGAGCCGTTTCCCCTACTACATGAATACTTATGGATTCCACACTATTCATGGCCGCGCCCCAACCGTGGCACTCGGCCTGAAAATCGCACGGCCCGATTTGCAGGTGTGGGTCATTACCGGGGACGGCGATGGACTCTCGATTGGCGGCAACCACCTGATTCATACCCTAAGGCGTAATCTCGATGTCAAAATCCTGCTGTTCAACAACCGTATTTATGGCCTGACCAAGGGGCAGTATTCACCAACCTCGGAGTTCGGCAAACGCACGAAGTCGAGCCCGCTGGGCGTCATTGCGCAACCCGTCAACCCGCTTTCACTGGCCTGCGCGTCGCGCGCCACTTTCATCGCCCGGACGATCGACAAGGATACGAAACACCTGCAGGAGGTCCTGCTGCGCGCTGCCCGCCATCGTGGCTCGGCCTTTGTCGAGATTTACCAGAACTGCAACATCTTCAACGATTTTGCGTTTGACCATCTCACCGACCGCAAGGTGCGCAATGAACGCCTGTTGTACCTCGAGCACGGCCGTCCGCTGACGTTCGGCGCCGACGCGGAAAAGGTCATCGTGACGACCGGTCGCGGTGCCACCAGCCATTTCGGCGTTGCCACGCGATCCGAGGCAATCGAGGAAGATATCGTCGTTCACGACGAGGCCACCGGCAACGACGCCTACACGTATGCCCTGAGCGGTATCGATCACCCGGAATTCCCAGTCCCGATGGGCGTTTTGCGCGCACTGGAAGGACCGACTTATGAGGACCATGTGGCCGGCCAGATCGAGGAAGCGCAGCGGCGCAAGGGTCCGGGCAGCCTCGAGACTTTGATGCATTCCGGCGAAGTCTGGACAGTTGACTGAACAACGGGCATCTTTACGCGCCAGGCCAGTAAATCCCCAGCAAGGATCTTTCGAAAATGACTCACGTAGTGACGGAACAGTGCATCAAATGCAAGTACATGGACTGTGTCGAGGTGTGCCCTGTGGACTGTTTCCACGAAGGGCCGA
>Ga0102958_1000065_pt1 | contig 19721 bp, 19 predicted proteins | sample SalPonF2_B_D1_MG_FD_84513 | JGI IMG/M metagenome (GOLD analysis project Ga0102958, IMG submission 84513) | Salt pond soil microbial communities from South San Francisco under conditions of wetland restoration - Salt Pond MetaG SF2_B_D1_MG ...
GCGCGCCTGGCCGTTCGGCGCACACTCGCTGAGCTGCCACGGCTGGCCGCTGCGGTTTAGCCAGACCGTCTGCATTCCGGCCGCGGCCGCACCGCGAACGTCGGCCACCGGGTCGTCGCCAACGTGCAGGATCACGGCCGGGCTCACGCCCAGCTGTCGTGCCGCAGCCGCAAAAATTACGCCGCCTGGTTTTGCAGCGCCAACATCCCGGGCATAAACGCAACCGACGAAATAACCCGCCACACCGCAACGGTCGAGACAGGCATTGCCATTGGTCAGCGCAAGCAGCGGGTACGCCGCGGCCAGGCGCGACAGCGCCGGTTCGACGTCGGCAAAACACGACACTTCACAGCGGGCAGCGAAAAAAACCTCAAATGCCCGGTCCGCGAGCTCGGTCCCGTAGCCGCACTCCTTCGCTACCTCCAGAAACGCGAGTCTGCGCAGATGGCTCAGATCGTGGCGCAACTGCGGAAGTCTGCCGGCAACCCGCCTGCCGACCCGGCGCAGGCTCTCCATATCGTGCTTCGACGTCACCCGCGGATAGTGATCCGCCAGCCAGTCGAAGGTGATGCGCTCAGCGCGCTCGATCACCTCGTCTATGGGCCACAGGGTGTTATCCAGATCGATACAGATCGCATCGATTTCGGCGTTTGCAAACATTGACGCAGTCGCTCGCATCGGTGACGGCCAGCGGCTATTGTACCGGCTGCATCAGGGTCCCCGCCGGGGACCGGAGAAAAGCTGATTTGGAAGCCGAAACAGAACAACGCAGGGACTGGCTGGTGGCACATCGCGGCCATGCTGCCGCTTTTCCCGAGAACACGCTGCCCGCGTTGCGTAGCGCGCTGGAGCTCGGTGCGGCGTGGCTGGAATTTGACATCCAGTTGAGCGCGGACCGGATTCCGGTCCTGTGCCACGATGCGAGCCTGCAGCGCACGGCCGGTATCCGGACAGCGCCATGGGACAACACCTGGCACGAACTGAGCGCGATTGCGGTAGCGGAAACCGCCCGCTTTGGGGACCGTTTCGACGGCGTTTGCATGCCGAGCCTGGCCCAGGCCGTCGAACTGTTGCTGCAGTGGCCGGATCGCGCAGCATTCGTCGAAATCAAGCGCCAGAGCGTCGAACGTTTCGGTTGTGATGCAGTCGTCGATGCCATGGCGGCGGTGCTGGCACCGCTGGGCGAGCGCGCCGTCCCGATATCGTTCGATCCGGTCTGCGTCGAACGTTACCGCGAACTTCACGGTGGCCGGATCGGCTGGGTCCTGCCGCGCTGGGGCGAACGGATACGGCATCGGGCGGAAAAGCTCGGAGCGCAGTTTCTGTTTTGCAACAAGACCCGGGTCGGGCGCGGAGCGCAATTGTGGAGCGGCCCATGGGAATGGGCCATCTACGAGATCGAGGACCCGGCAGAGGTCCAGACCTGGCGCAGCCGCGGCGCCCGACTGTTCGAGACCATGCGGGTTCGCGAAATGGCCGGCGCGAAGCCCACATGAGCCCGCCGAGTTATGACATCGTCGTAGTAGGCGCTGGCATAAACGGTGCCGGGGTCGCGCAGGCCGCTGCCGCCGCCGGCCACCGCGTCATGGTGCTGGAGAAATCCGCCATCGCCTCGGGCACTTCATCGAGATCCAGCAAGCTGATCCACGGCGGACTGCGGTACCTCGAATCGTGGGAATTCGGACTGGTCCGCGAGTCTCTTGCCGAGCGCCGTCTGCTATTGGAACTCGCTCCTGAGCTGGTGCGGCTGCAAAAATTCTATATCCCGGTTTACCCGACCACCCGTCGACCGGCGTGGATTATCCGGACCGGATTGCTGCTGTACGCCTTGCTCGGCGGACCCGGCCGCGATACCCGGTTCCGCACATTGCCGAAGAATCAATGGCCAATGCTCATTGGCCTCGAAAAAGAAGGGCTGGGCACGGTTTTCGAGTTCCAGGACGCGCAGACCGACGATGCACTGCTGACCAAGGCAGTCATGCAATCCGCAACCCGGCTTGGCGCCGAAACCAAAATCCCGGCAGAGATGGCTCATGCCCGCCTCAATCCGGATGGCGTAGACATTGAATACGACAGTGGCGGGCGGCGGTTGCACTGTCGCGCGCATGTACTGGTCAATGCCGCGGGTCCTTGGGCACCGGTGATACTGGAACGGGTTCAGCCCGCGATCGAGGCGCCGCCGGTCGAACTGATCCAGGGAACGCACATCGAACTGCCGCGGACACTGACCGAGGGCGTTTACTATGTCGAGTCGCCGCGCGATGGCCGCGCGGTTTTCGTTATGCCGCGCGGCGGAAAAACACTGGTTGGGACAACGGAAACGCGGTTTGATGGCAATCCGGACGAGGTACGCCCCCTCGAGTCTGAGGTTCGCTACTTGCTCAATGTATTCAATCACTATTTCCCGGGTCACTACTGCGCCCGCGGTGATGTCGTTTCCGCGTTCGCCGGCCTGAGGGTTCTGCCGTCGGGCAGCGGCCATGCTTTTCATCGCTCACGCGAGGTGGTGCTGGCGACCGACCGTCGCGATCGGCCGCGGGTTTTGTCTGTCCTCGGCGGCAAACTGACCACCTGGCGTCCGACCGCGGCAAAAGTCCTGGGCCAGATCTCGTCCAGCCTGCCCAGGGCAACGCCGCGCGCAGAGACGCGCCGTCTTCGGTTGCAGCCCGAATGAGCATCACACCTGCCTTTCTCGCTATCGACCAGGGCAGCCACGCCAGTCGGGCAGCCGTGTACGACAGCCGCGGTCAGCGCGGCGAAATCGTTTATCGGGCGGTTGCAACGGAATGCCCACGCCCCGGCTGGGTCGAGCAGGACGCGGAAGAGCTGCTCGAATCAGTGCAGGAGTGCGTCACACAGGCCACCCGCGGCATCGGCTCGACGGCGCTTCGCGCGGGTCTGGCGACGCAGCGCTCCAGCATCGTTTGCTGGGACCGCGAAAGCGGGGCTGCATTGTCACCGGTGCTGTCGTGGCGTGACCGCCGTGCCGCAGATTGGCTGGAAAAGTTCCGCGCCCGGCAGGAAGACATTGGCGAGCGCACCGGCCTGCCTTTGTCGGCGCACTATGGCGCAAGCAAAATTGCCTGGTGTCTCGCCAATCTCGACCGCGTTCGCGGCGCGCACGACCGTCTCGTCATCGGCCCGCTGGCGAGTTTCCTCGCCCACCGTCTATGCCCGGGCACGGTGCCGGTGAGCGACCCGGCCAACGCATCGCGAACACTGCTTTTCAATCGTCACACGCTCGACTGGGACGACCACTTGCTGGGGCTGTTCGGAATCGATCGCGCGATTCTGCCGCTCTGCGTGCCGACCCGGCACAGTTACGGCGCAATGCAGGCCGCTGCGCAGACGATTCCGCTCGAACTCGTCACCGGCGATCAGGCCGCCGCGTTATTCGCCGGCGCGGAAACCGGCTCCGGCAATGCATTTGTCAATCTCGGCACCGGCGCGTTCTTACAGATTGCCACCGGCGCCGAAGCGCTGCGGGTCGAAGGCCTGCTAACAAGCATCGCATATGCGGATGAGGATGGTCCTCGGTACGTTCTCGAAGGAACCGTGAATGGCGCCGGGAACGCTTTGACCCAGATGGCCGGGGAACTCGGTTTCGATGCCGCCGACTATGCCGTTCAACTGGACGGCTGGATAGACAGCGTGCGAGAGCCGCCGTTGTTTCTCAACGGTATCGGCGGGCTTGGTTCACCATGGTGGCAGGCGGAATTCGACAGCCGCTTCATCGGCGCGGGCGAGGCAAGGGCGCGGATGGTGGCGGTAGCCGAGAGTATTCTGTTCCTGCTACAGGCCAATTTGGACCGCGCACGGGTGGCATTGGCACCGACGAGGATTCGGGTCGGAGGCGGGATCGCGCGTTCCGACGGTTTGTGCCAGCGTCTGGCGGATTTGTCGCAATTGCCGGTGTGGCGCCAGGGTGAGACTGAATCGACCCTCGCCGGTGTCGCGTGTCTGCTTGGAAGTAAACCGGCGCCGAGCGCCCGTGACCACTGTTTCGAGCCTGCCGGGAATCGTGCCGTACAGGAACGCTACCGGCGCTGGCTAATCGAGCTCGAACAAGCGCTTGAAGCGAATTCCGAGCCCCGGTAGCCGGGCCCGGCTACCACGGAATTTCAGCACCGAGATAGTCGAAAAACCGGCCCGAGTCGCTCATCGTTACGCCCGCAATCACCTCGCGCAATCCGGACACGCTCGTTTCCACGTCAACGTCCGCGTCGGCGCCACCCATGTCCGTCCTGACCCAGCCGGGATGCAGCGGAAGTACGCTGATGCCGCGGCTCGCAAGATCGATAGCCAGGCACTTCATCAGGCTGTTCACCGCGGTCTTGCTGGAACGGTAAACGTAGTAGCCGCCATAACTGTTGGCGCCGATCGAACCCATAATGCTGCTGACGGTTACCAGTTTCTTTTGCTCGCTGGAAGCCACGTGATCAACGAACGCTTCGGCCATCTTCATCGGCGCAAAAACGTTGACCCGATAGACATCCGCCCAATCATGGTAATCGGACCGCCCAAAAGCCTGCTCCGCACTGCTCAACGCAAACGGAAATCGACCGAACGTGCCGGCATTGTTGATCAGCACGTCGATCGCAGTGCTGTCGAGACTGTCGGCGAGTTCATCGATCGCATGGAAATCCGCAACGTCGAGGCGATGGATCTGGACACGGCCCGATGCAGCTTCCGCAATACCGGCAAGCTCTTGCGCCGCGGAGGGATTCCGACAGCAGGCATGAACCTTCCACCCGTCACCCGCGTACTGCAGCGCGAACTCAAGCCCGATACCGCGACTCGCACCGGTCAACAATACTGTCGGCATAGACTATTCCTCGGACGGCGCTTTCGCGCCGGGTTGTGGCGGCGCCAGCCGGCGGGCTCAACTCTCGCGGACGATCGCCTGCAAATGGCGCTCACAATTGAGCGTGTTGGTAATCAGGCAGGTCTGCTCCGATTTTTCCAGCAAGCGTTCGGCCCTGGCAAGATCGGTACCAACGGGTACGGTCACCGTCGCAACGATATCCATGCGGGTAAATCGCATCTGCCGCTCGACCCGGTCGAGCGTGCCGGTGGCGGTGCACTCGATCGTATTCCACTCGAGCTTGGAGGCGCGCGCAATCGCGCGAAAAGTCAGCACCAGGCAATCCGCAATCGCCGCAACCAGCAAATCCTCCGGCGACCATTGCGTGCCCGGACCACCGAACTGGGCCGGCGGCGAGCTTTGGATATCATCAAGACCGTCGCAGCCGAGCGTGACAGTGCCTTCCGCATCGGCGCTGGCCGTAACCAGATATTCGTGGGGTAAACCCTGCATGTCGACATCCCTCAGGTTCAGGCGCGATTCGCGCGCCGGCAATGGTACATTGCCATGCATGTTGGTTGCAGCACGAATCGATGTCCGGTTTCGTTACCCGGGCCGGGGGAATCCTGAATACACCCGGGCCGCAGAACAATGACTATACAGCGCTTACTGGTGGTAACCGGGGTGATACTGGTTGTGGTCGGCCTGTGCTGGCCATGGCTCGGAAAGATTCCGCTCGGACGCCTTCCGGGCGACATCGTTATAGATCGCCCCGGATTGCGCATCTACCTGCCGCTGACGACCGCGATTCTCGTATCGGTGATCCTGTCATTGGTTCTGTGGCTGCTGCGGCGCTAGATAGCGTATGCGGTTCGCGCAAACCCGGCCCCACATCTTCCGCGCCATGACAGGTGGTAAACTCGCGCTACAATGAGCCTGCGTTTGTGCTTCCCGTGTGCCGAATATGCGCCTTTTGCGAAAGCGGGCGGGCTGGGCGATGTCAGCGCGGCGCTGGCAACCTATCTGCATCAGCAAGGGCACGATGTTCGCGTCGTTCTGCCATGGTATCGCAGCGTCCGCGAATCCGGCCTCGATGTCCGGCCGGTTCCGCAACTCGCCGGTCGCCGGCTGTACTACGGCCCTCACTCCATAAGCTACTCGATGCTCGAGGCGCGACGCGGCGCAGACGATGCCCCGCTCTACCTGGTGGACTGCCCGGAGTTCTATGACAGAGACTCTCTGTACGGGGACAGCGATCACGAACATCTTCGCTTTGCCATGCTGTGCGATGCCTCGATCGACGTGTGCGAAGCTCTCGACTGGGCCCCTGACATCATGCATTGCCATGACTGGCACACGGCCCTGGTACCAGTCCTGCTCGGCACGCGCCGCCACGGCGGCCGCCTGTTCGAAGGTTGCCGCAGTGTCCTGACGCTGCACAATCTTGGCTACCAGGGTGTCTTCGACGATAGCGTGATCGAGACACTGGGGCTGACTCCGTTTCGCGAGCGTCTCGAGTGGCAGGATCAGAAAACCGGGTGTTTCAGCTTTTTGAAAAACGGCATGCTGATGGCGGACTGGCTGAGCACTGTCAGCCCGACTTACGCCCGCGAAATCATGACACCGGACTACGGGTTCGGGCTCGACTGGCTGTTGCGCCAGCGCGAGGATCGAGTTGTCGGCATCCTGAATGGGGTGGACTACGATGAATGGGACCCGGCGCAGGACCGTCTGCTGCCATACCCGTATTCGGCTGAAGATCTTTCTGGAAAAAGCGCGATGAAAACGGCCTTGCTCGAACGGCTCGATCTCGGCGGCCACGACGCACCGTTGCTGACCCAGGTAACCCGCCTGACCGAGCAAAAAGGAATCGATCTGTTGATGCAGGTGTTACCGACGGCACTGGAACGCTGGCCTTTCGCTCTTGCGGTGCTGGGTACCGGGGAACAGAGGTTCGCCGATTTCTACCGCTACCTGGCCGGCCGGTTTCCACACCAGGTTCGGTTCGTCGAAGCCTACAATACGGAACTTGCGCACTGGCTGGAAGCCGCCGGCGATATGTTTTTGATGCCCTCGCGCTACGAGCCCTGTGGGCTCAACCAGATGTACAGCCTGCGCTACGGTACGGTACCGATCGTCAGGCGCACCGGCGGCCTGGCCGACACCGTCATCCCCGTCGACACCGCGACGAACAGCGGCACGGGGTTTGTTTTCGACGACTACAGCGCCGCCGCGCTGGGGGCCGCGCTGGAGGCGGCGATGTTGCTGTATGCCGCGCCGGCGGACTGGCGGGCGCTAATGTTGCGCGGCATGCGGGAGGATTTTTCGTGGCAGGCCCAGGGCCGGCTGTACGAGGATTTCTATCGGCGGATGCTGGCGCCGCAGTAACCCGGGCTCAGCCCGTCGCGGTAATTCTGCTGATCATTTCCGGGACGACCAGAACAACACCGTTGTTGGTAACGTAAAAGCGTTCTTCGTCGATGTCGCGATTCTCACCGATCACCAGACCGTCCGGTATCACGCAGTCTTCTCCGATCACCGCGCGGCGGATACGGCAGTTGCGCCCGATCCGCGCCGACGGCAATACCACGGAATGGTCAACCACCGATTGCTCATTCACCCGGACGTCCGAAAACAACACCGAGGATCGCACTTCCGCCCCCGACACAATGCAACCCGCCGAGACCATCGAATTCACCGCATAACCCCGTCGACCGTCTTCATCGAGAATAAACTTGGCCGGCGGTTTCTGTTCCTGGTACGTCCAGATGGGCCATTTTTCATCGTACAGATTGAGCTCCGGCGACACAAAGACCAGTTCCATGTTGGCCTCATAAAAGGCATCCACATTGCCGACATCGCGCCAGTAACGCTGTGCGCCGGTCGCAGTATCCTCGAACTTGAATGCGAAAACGCGGTGGCTATTAATCGTACCGGGCACTATGTTGCGGCCAAAATCGTGGCTGGAATCGGGGTCGTTCGCATCGGCGTCGAGAATTCTCCCCAGGAACTCGCGGCTGAAAACGTAGATCCCCATCGACGCAAGCGTAACGTCGGGCCGCCCGGCCAGTGTGTCGGGCTGGTCCGGTTTCTCCGTGAATTTGGTGATCCGCTGATCGTCAGCGACCGTTACGACGCCGAACTCGCGCGCCCGTTCTACCGGCACCTCGACGCACCCGACTGTGACATCGGCTTCGAGTTCGACGTGCGTCGCAATCATCGGACCATAATCCATCTTGTAAATATGGTCGCCGGCGAGAATCAAAACGTGGTCCGGGTTGTGCGCATCGATGATGTCGAAATTCTGATGGACGGCGTCGGCGGTACCGCTGTACCACCGCTCCCCCTGCTGTTGTTGCGCGGGCAAAAGCTCGACGAATTCGCCGAATTCGCCACGCAGATACCCCCAGCCCTTCTGGATATGCAGGATCAGGTCATGTGCTTTGTACTGGGTCAGAACACAGATCTGGCGAATACCCGAGTTGACGCAGTTGGACAACGGGAAATCGATAATCCGGTACTTGCCGCCAAATGGCGTGGCCGGCTTGGCCCGTTTGAGTGTGAGCTGTTTCAGCCGCTCGCCCCTGCCCCCTGCAAGGATAATTGCCAGTGTGCCCTTGGTCAGACGACTGACGTAACGCAGTGTATGGCGTGCCTTCATATTTCGGATTCCGGGTCCGGTAATCTTCGATTTCGCTACAGCCAGATTACTATAAGATCATGAAGCGATCGCTATTGGGATCGCTATTTACCGCAAGAATTCATGATCCGGCAATAAGAAAACGGGGGCAACGCCCCCGTTTCATCCATCGATTTCCCGCAACCGGACAACGCGGTCCGGATACCGCCCTAGAGCAGTAATACCCTGTCCGCTGCGGCGGAACGATCCGCCCCTAGCTCGGAATCGCATATGTCTCTCAAAGCCGGTTCCGTCGCCTCGGCATGACCCAGTGTCCGCTCCAGCCCGGCCGCGATTGGTCCGGCCAGCGCAGCCGCGGTAAACGTAGCGACAATAAGAAGAACTTTCAATGTACCGGTATGCATATGCCCTCCTGCGCCCAATTGCGGCGATCCCTGTCGCAATCCCGTCCCTTCTACATAAAGTTTAGATGCCGCAAATGTCAAAAGAGTTGCATCAATCTTTCTGTCTTTCCCCGCGCAGCCACCAACTCTGGACCGCGGCGCCCACCTCTCGATGGCAAAGATAGCCATATGAGCGGTGCGGATTGAGGCCGTTTTCGTCACGGTAAAGATTGTAGAGGGGCCCGGCGGGCTGCAGGATTTCGCTGGTTCCACCGACGTCGAGCATTTCCGCAAAGTACTCCTCGAAGTCCTTATCCAGCGAAATATGATCTCCCACCGCCGGCAAATTGACCCAGGAGCGAATATTTCCGGGGAATCGCCGTTCGTGCCGATAAGCCGCGCCGAGCAACCGTTTCCTGACATAGTTGCTGCCGAGCGGGCTGCCGAACGTTAGAAACAGGTCGACCTGAGCGCGACTATGCTCGATATGGTCCAGTTCCCACAGGGCATCGAACGCAATAACCGACCCCAAACTGTGCCCGATCACACAAATCGGCACCTGGTCGCGCCACGCCTCCGACACCGCGTCGATCACCAGCGCGCGAGCCTGTTCCGCGAGGTGGTTGTGGTTTTCGAAATAGCGGTTTGCCTGCTGCAACGTATTTTTCATATGCGGGTCGGGAATAAGATCGACCAGCCAGGGCATGCGGTCGGCGATGCCATACAGCAGGCGCAGGAAGCGCTTGTTCCAGGAGCGGGCATCGCGGATGTCACGTGGGTCCGGCGCGGAACGCTCCAGCACCAGGTCAATCCATGGCAGATCGGGGCCGATATCCTCGGACTCGGAGTAAAAAAAACTGTTCCAGCTGAGCAGGCTGAAAATATCCGGTTCGCGCTCGAGCTGCCGCGCAAGTTCCGGGTCGGCGCGCCGGCAACCCTCTACCAGGCAGCGCCACAATTGCGGAGCATGAACTGCGGGTGGCGGCTTCGGGTTCTGCCCGGGCATGTACACGATGCGTCTGCTCGGCGCGGCGATTGGATTGTCTCCTGATGTCCGCCGTCCCGCTAGCGATCAGCGGCCCGTTCCGTGGTCGATATACCGAAGTTTCGCCGATTGCGGCATGCGATAGAAGCGCCGCAGCTCTTCGACCAGCCCGACCCGGCGCCGGCGGCTGAGATAACTGCGCGACAGGCCGAGACAGTATTTGCCCGCATAGCGGTTCGCATCGCGATATCGGGCCAGATCTTCCGGGCTGAGCCCAGTATCGAATTCGATGCGCTCAAACAGGAAATGGTGGAGTCGGCGATGCGAACCGGTCACTGCCTGGCGGCGCAACAGAAAAAGCGTCGCCACGAACTTGTCGACTTCCGCCTGCAACTCCATTTCCAGCAACCTGACGCTACGCCCGGCACACGCATTGCACACCAGGTAGAGAAAGTGGCTCACCCCCTCGAGCGCAATCCAGAAAGCGTCGAGATTGCCATCGTGCAAGCGCTCGACAGGATCGTCCGCGGCCAGCGTATTCAATATTTTCTGATGCACGAACAAGGCCACGTCGAGTTCGTCGCCGGTCTCGCTTATCAATAACTTCTCTCGCGATTCGCGACCGCCACGATGCAGCTGACGCACGCTGCAAGGGTCACTGATCAGAAAGTCATCGACGCGCAATTCGCTGCTGACGCCGTAGATTCTCTCCAGCAAAGTCTGCAGCGGGTCCAGTGGCCAGATCATGAGCTAGTGCTGGAAAGGTGTCGCGGCACCCTGGCTCGGTTCGACGCCCATTTTGCGCAGTAGCGTGGCACAGCGCTGGCTGCCGGTTTTCAGCCAGATTTCATACAGCCTGAGAATATCCTTGTCGCTGTGGGTGCGAGCGCTCTCGCTTACTTCGTTGAGAACGTCAACCAGGACCTGAAAATTTCGCGCGAGCTCCGCAAATACCGAACCCAGAGCGCGGCCATTGACGGCCCCGCGGACACGGTCGCTGAGACTGCCGTAGGCCAGCCCTCCCATGCCCACGTAGTAGTCGACATCGACCGGCTTGCGCGCAAGCGCTTCGCTGAAAAACCCGGCGCAGAAAAGCGACACATCGCCGAGACGCCTTAGAGTCCGGTTGCTGTCGGCATCGCTCGGCGCCTCCAGAGCGTCACCCAGCATCATCGCAAGAGGTTTCAGCCCAAGCCCGTGCGGCGTCACTTCGTAGAACTCTTCCGAGCGAGAGAACAGCGTGAGCAGATTTACTACATAGTGGCTGGTCTCTTCACGCAATTCGACGCTTTGATTGCTCATCGCGGAATCGACCGAATCGCGAAAATATTCTTTGAGGCTTGCGACCGGAAGGACCTTTTCGTTTGCACTGCGTCTCGACATCTACACCGTCTCCTTTGCCTGTGGCCAATACCACAATCATGGAAAAACCCGGTCGGATTCTGCCGCCCTGGGCTGTAACCGATGCCGCGTGAATCACCCGCGCTCAGCATCACCGCCGCAGCGGTTGTTACCTGTTCAGATTGTTGAAACGTTTTAAGTGCACAAACGGCACAAGATTCAGTTGCTGATATTTATTGCCAAATTTTTTCCTCTGGCGCAAGCAACTGCGTCAGAATTGTTAGCAGTCTCATTGCGGGGCTGCCAGAAAAACGCCTGATCCGAAACCGTATTCAGTCGGCACGGCGCACTATATACCCACCGGATCGCTCATCGCGCTCCACATTCAAAAGACCCTTGATCTGAGCCTCCTCGAGCAGTTCACCGAAACCGCCAAACCCATAATAGGACTCGCTAAACCCTGGGCGTTGACGCTTCAGAGTTTGCTTGATCATCGAGCCCCATATCGTGCTCTCGTCACCGCGCTCATCCTTGAGTGCCTTGAGTGTGGCAATGACGAGATCGAAAGCCTCCTGTTTACGCTGATCCTCCTCACTTATTTTTTTGTCGCGGCTGACGCTTTTTTTCGACGCTGCGCGTTTGCGCGAGGGTTTCTTGCTGACCCGGACCAGGTCGTCGTAAAAAATGAACTCGTCGCAGTTCGCGGTCAGCAAATCGGAGGTCGAATTCTTGACCCCCACACCGATCACGAACTTGTTGTTTTCGCGCAGCTTGCTAACCAGCGGCGAAAAATCCGAATCGCCGCTGATAATGACGAAGGCATCGACGTGCGCTTTGGTGTAGCACAGATCGAGCGCATCGACGACCATGCGGATATCGGCGGAGTTTTTTCCCGACAGCCGTACATGAGGAATCTCTATCAACTCGAACGAAGCCTCATGCATCGGCTGCTTGAACTGCTTGTATCGCTCCCAGTCGCAATAAGCTTTCTTGACCACGATCGAGCCTTTCAGCAATAGCCGCTCGAGTACCTTTTCGATATCGAACTGCTCGTATTTGGCATCGCGAACGCCAAGCGCAATGTTTTCGAAATCGCAAAACACCGCCATGTTGCTGGTATCGGTCTGATGTGCCATTGCATTTCTGTCCGTGCAATGCCCGCAACGGGCGTTACCGCTATGATACCGGAATAGATGACGCCGGCCGCATCGGTTTTGCTCCTCCGTCGAATACCCCTTACTGTGATTGCTGTCGGCTAAGGGAGCGAGTGGTGGAGATACTCGGCGAATTCATCATCTATCTGCTGTGTGCGGCCATTGCCGTCCCCATTTTCAGCAAGCTGGGATTCGGGTCGGTTCTTGGCTACCTCGCAGCGGGGGTCGTAGTCGGGCCGTTCGGACTCGGCTTGATCGGCGAGGTAGAGTCCAAGCTGCACTTCGCCGAACTCGGTGTCGTACTGCTGCTGTTCATCATCGGTCTCGAACTGCAGCCTTCGCGTCTCTGGGTCCTGCGGCGCTCGATTTTCGGACTGGGAAGCGCACAGGTCGTCTTGAGCGCGGCGCTTATCTGCGGCGCCGCCGTACTGCTCGGATTCAGCCTGAAGGGGGCGCTGGTACTCGGCCTGGTGCTGTCGCTGTCATCTACGGCATTCGTATTGCAGATGCTGGCCGAAAAGAAACAACTTGCGACCCGGCACGGCCGCGCGGCGTTCGCGACATTGTTGTTTCAGGATCTCGCCGTAATCCCGATGCTGGCACTGATCCCGTTGCTCGGAGATCCTGCGGCGGCCGGCCCGACTTCGACCGGGAACCCGTTCATCGCCGCCCTCGAAATCATCCTGGTCATAGTCGCGTTTATCCTGGCCGGCCACTACCTGTTGCGGCCGTTGTTACGGTTAGTGGTGCCATTCGGAGCCGAGGTCTCTACCGCGGTCGCTCTGCTGCTGGTCTTATCCTCGGCCGCGCTGATGGAACATCTTGGCTTGTCGATGGAGCTGGGAGCCTTTCTCGCCGGCGTTCTTCTCGCCGACTCGGAATACCGGCACGAGCTCGAGGCCAGCATCGAACCGTTCAAGGGACTCCTGCTCGGCCTGTTCTTCCTCGCCGTCGGCATGTCCATCGAAGTCACCCAATTGCTGGAAAGCCCGATGCGGCTTCTCGGAATCACGCTGCTGCTGATGGCGCTGAAAATTGCCGTTTTGTACCCTCTTGGCCGCGTTTACGGTCTCGATGCGAGTGCCTCACGCAGTTATGCCGCGACCCTTGCTCAGGGCGGCGAGTTCGCGTTCGTGTTGCTGGGGGTCGCGATCTCTGTGCAAGCGCTGACTGCGAACCAGGGCGATATTGTCGTCGTGGCCGTAACGTTGTCGATGGTTCTGACGCCGTTCTTGTTCATTGCAGTCGAGGCAATAAACCGCCGCCTCGCCGGAACCAGGGAGCCTCGACCGTATGATGAAATGAAAGACGATGCGAACGCGGTCATCATCGCCGGATTCGGGCGTTTCGGCCAGATCGCGGCACGCGTCCTGCAGTCGCGCGGGATCGGCTTTACCGCGCTGGAGTCGAGCGCCGCGCAAGTCGACTTTGTGCGTAAGTTCGGTAACAAGGTTTACTACGGCGACCCGTCACGCCTGGATTTGCTCCGCGCGGCAGGTGCCGACAAGGCCCGGATCATGTTAATCGCGGTCGATAATGTCGAGGCGTCGATGAAAACCGCCGAATTGGTCAAACGCCAGTTTCCGCACCTGAAAATCCTCGCGCGCGCGCATGACCGCCATCACGCTTATCTGCTGATGGACCTGGGAATTGAGCATGTCTATCGTGAGACGCTCGGCTCGAGTCTCGAACTCACGCAATCGTTGCTGTGCGAGCTCGGCGACAGTCCGGAACGGGCCGGCGACACCGTCCGCCGATTTCGCGACCATGACGAAAAAACGCTGCGAATACAACAGGTCATTCATCGCGATGAAACAAAGCTGGTAGAGACTGCGCGGGAGTCCGCCGAGGAGTTGCGGCGCCTGTTCGAGAGTGACCCCGAGGATCTCTAGCGCCGCCCTCCACTGCTGCAATATTCAGCGATTGCCGGACTCGTTCCCCGATATCTGGCTGGCCCGTTCGCGGACCCGCTCCGGCGCCACGAACGGCTTGTCGAGCCCGGCCAGAACACGCCCATCCCGGTTGTACGGATCACGGCTGAAATTGACCTCGAGGTCGTCATCGACCGCGGCGGTCCAGTAGGTGAGATAAATCGGTATTTTCCTGTCGAGCACAATGCGCTGGGTTACGCGGCTGTCCACTGCAGCCTCGATTTTCTCGACACTCCATTTTTCGTTGTCGTCAAGCAGTATCTGCGCCAGCAGGTAGGGATTCTGAACCCGAATGCAACCGTGACTGAATACCCGGTAATCGCGTTCGAACAACGACTTGCTCGGCGTATCGTGGAGATAGACGGCATGCTCGTTCGGGAACATGAACTTGATGCGCCCCAGCGCATTGTCCGGCCCTGGCTGCTGCCGCAGCGTATAGGGAAACCTGTTCGCGGAGAGACTGTTCCAATCGATACCTGCGGGGTCGACCTGCTTGCCGTTGCGGTCGAGAACGATCATGTTGCGATCTGCCAGGTAGTCCGGATCCTTCTTGATCTTCGGCAGCAGCTCTTTTGAGGAAATACTGTAGGGCACCGTCCATGTCGGGTTGATCTCTATATAACTTACCTCGTCGCGGAAAAGAGGCGTCATGTGATAGGGCTTTCCGACCTGCACCCGGGTCATCCAGGTAACCTCTTCGCCTTCGGTCACATAGGCCATGAAACCGGCCACATTGACCACCACGGCATGCGCATCGAGGTCATGCAGAATCCACCGCGCGCGCTCGAGGTTGATACGGATCTGTTGGATCCGGGTCTCGACGGGAACATTGAGTGCCGCCAGGGTGTCCTTGCCCACAACCCCGTCATCGCTTAGACCCATGCGGTACTGAAACACCCGGACCGCGCGGTCCACATCGGCGTCAAACACGCTCGAATCGGCCGCACCCTGCTGCAGATCGCGAGTCAGCAAGAGTCGCCGCCGCAGCAATACCACGCGCGAATCGTCGGCGCCGAGGCGCAGCGTTTCACCCTCGGGAATTTCCGGCCAGCCGCCGGCCAGCTGCAGGCTGCGATAATCAGCCAGCGCCGTTTTCAGGCGCTGGTAGAAGTTATGCTTCGGCTCAAGCCGCGCAAGCAACTCGGGGACGGCGTGCCTGTCAAGCGCGGAACTGACCAGCGCGACGGGATCCTCTTCGCCAAACCGATTCGGAATGTTCCAGTGCGGATTGACCGATTCGGGATCGACCTTGCCGAAGCGATAGTGGTAACCGAGCACGAATAACGCATCCGTGAGCAGAATATCGAGCTCTGCCTGTACCGCCGCGCTGCCGTCTCCCTTCACCAAGCGCTCGATCTCACGCAAATGATACTCGTCCGGATTGAGCCCAGCCGCAGCGGCACCATGTATCGAGGCAATCATGTCGTCCCGGTTCCGCCCGTCGCTCCACGCCGGACGATAACCGCGGCTTGCGTAAAAAGCGCCTACCACCGGCGCAGCGATCATGACTGACTGACCGCCGCCCCGCCACGACTCCAGGGTATCGATTATCCGGTTGCCGATATCGGCTTCGGCCGCAGCCTGCAGGGGCGGCGCGGCCAGGATGACAAGGAAAATCGCCAGAACACGATAGAGCGCAGATCCCAGCATTGCTTTTTCTACTCCGCACACGAGGTCAGGGACGGTATGCTATAGGCGATCACATGGAGGCAGCAATCGGCGGAACAAAATGGCAGTTTTTTCCCGGCACCTGTTGAGCGATGGCAAAAACGAAGCGGGCGACGCGCAGTGGCAGCAAGCGGTATTCGTCACCATCTTCAAAACCGACACGCCGCTCGGAAAGTTTTTCGACATCGTCCTGATCTGTGCCATCGTGGCCAGCGTTTTTGCGATCTGTTTCTACACGGTCGAGCCTATAAGGCTGCGCCACGAAGGGCTGATAATTCGTGCCGAGTGGCTGTTTACGATCATCTTTACGATCGAATATCTGTTACGCCTTTCCTGCGTCAAGCATCCGTTGCGCTATGCCCGCAGCTTTTACGGAATAGTCGATCTGCTCGCGGTATTGCCGACCTATCTCGAATTGCTGCTGACCGGCGGCGGCTACCTGATGCTGGTCCGGATCCTGCGTATTCTGCGAATTTTCCGGGTCCTGAAACTCAGGCGCTATGTCGGCGAGGCCGACAGCCTGGTGGCGGCGCTGCGCTCGAGCGCGCGCAAAATCTTTGTATTTGTGTTTGCCGTCGTGACACTGGTGGTCATTTTCGGCTCGATCATGTACCTCGTCGAGGGCAAGGAAAGCGGGTTCACCAGCATCCCGCGTAGCATCTACTGGAGCGTGGTGACGCTGACAACGGTCGGTTATGGCGACATCACGCCGCAAACGGCACTCGGGCAGTTTATATCGGCCATTATCATGATCATGGGGTACGGGATCATCGCAGTGCCGACCGGCATCTATGCCGCCGAACTGGGTCACGCGATACATCGCGAGCGGCTGGAGGCGGTGTGCCCGGCCTGCGGCGCGGTCGACCACGACAGTGACGCCGCCTATTGCAAAAAATGCGGCAAGGCATTGTTGCACCGCCATACCGACGAGTCATGAGTGATAACGATCCCGCCGGTTATCGCGGCCGGATAGTCACTGTCCGCACCGGGACCATCGACCTGCCGGACGGCGCAAAGATGGAGATCGACGTCGTCGAACACCCCGGGGGGGCCGCCGTCGTTGCGCTGGACCACCACGACCGGGTCTGCCTGCTGGAGCAGCACCGCCACGTAATCGGGCGCAGGCTGTGCGAGATACCGGCGGGCAGGCTGGAACCGGGCGAAGATCCGATCTTTACCGCGCGCAGGGAACTGGCGGAGGAGGCCGGGCTGCAAGCGGCGCATTGGTTGAGTCTCGGCGCGATAGTGAGCTCCCCGGGAGTGTTTACCGAAGTTGTCCATCTCTTTCTCGCGCGCGAACTGACGGCCACTAGCGCGCAATTGGAACCAGGGGAGATCCTCGAATTGAAATGGCTGCCGCTCGCAAGCGCCATGCGGGAGGCGCTCGACGGCACGGTCGAAGACGCAAAAACTGTGATAGCGCTGGTACGCGCGGCCAGCAGGCTGGGGATAGCGCCCGAAGCTTGAGTTCGGCCGCTCCGCCCGCATCTAGACACTGTCGCAAACCGGGTGGGCAACTATGACGACCAGTGAGTATGTGTTTGATGTCAGGGTGGAGGAATTCGAGACTCGCGTGCTGGCGGCGTCTCATGAACGCCCGGTAATGGTCGATTTCTGGGCGGCCTGGTGCGAGCCGTGCAAAATGCTGACCCCGGTACTGGAAGCCGTAGCCACAAAACACGACGGCGCAGTCCTCGTAGCCAAGGTCAATAGCGACGAGGAGCCCGAGCTCGCCGCGCAGCTTGGCGTTCGCAGCCTGCCGACCGTAATGCTATTCGTGGAGGGCGCAATCGTCGATCGTTTTGTGGGAGTCCAGAGCGGGGCCGCGGTCGAACAGTTCATTGCCGCTCACCTGCCGCGTGCGTCCGACCCGCAACGCGGCGCGGCGGCGGCGCTGCGCGCGCAGGGCCGTAATGAAGAAGCCGCGGTCCTGTTGCGCGAGGCGGCGGCGGCGGAGCCCGACGACCTCCAGCTGCGTGCCGATCTCGCGGATCTATGCATCGACATGGGTCGGCTGGAGGAAGCCGATCAACTCCTCGCGCGCCTGCCGGCTGCTGCGCTGGAAGACCCGCGTTTCCGCCGCCTCAAGGCACGGGCGCTGCTGGCGGAACTGGCGCAAGCGCAGACCGGGGCGGCCTCCGCGGAAGATCCGGAGCAGCTGACCCAGACTGCTGCAATCGCCGCCCTCCGCGGTGACCATGCGGCCGCCCTCGACATATTGATGCGGGTGCTGCGTCTTGCGCCGGGCTACAAAGATGGGCAAGCGCAAGCTGTTATCAAGGCAATATTCGAGCTGCTGGGTGAGCACGACGACCTCGTTGGCCGATATCGGCGCAAAATGGCGAGTGCGTTGCACTAGCTACTTACGAGGACACCCGATGAAACACAGCAATATTAAGGCCTGGTTTGGTTTGCTCTATTTTGTCGCCTGCGCGGGCACACTATTGGCGAGCCTTGTCGGCGTGGCAATCGGGCCCTCCCGGCTGGCGTGGGCCGGCGCGGGCATTGCAAGCGCACCGTTTATTTTCCTCTGGATGCGCGCGATTCAGGGAGGCAAAAGCGCCCCGCGCGGCGTCTGGCCGGCCTTGCTCAGACTGGTTTCGATTTCCGGATTATTGCTCTCTGCAACCGCGGTTTCCCGCGGCTCCGGGACCCCGGCGATTGCGGCCCTTGCCGGGCTGATCGCGATCGGATACGTCGTTTTCGATTTGTGGTATTCGCGATTCGGTCGCCCGACCAACCCGCAACTCCGGCCGGGACAGAAACTATCCGTGGTCAGCGCAAGGGATATGTCCGGAACCGAGATCAGCACCGCTGACCTCGAGGGTACCCCGGCGCTGCTGATGTTTTTCCGCGGCAACTGGTGTCCATTCTGCACAGCCCAGATCCGGCAATTGGCGCGCCGCTATCGCGAACTCAACGACCGTGGCGTAAGACTCGTATTCGTCAGTCCGCAACCTGCCGACTTCACCCGCAGGGTCGCGGATTCGCTCGACGTCGCCATAGAGTTCTGGGTCGATTCGGATTGCAGCGCCGCGCGCGGCCTCGGACTGCTGCAGCAGGACGGGGTGCCGGTAGGCCTGCGTGGCCGTTACGGCCGTGATACTGTCCTGCCGACTGCGATCCTGCTCGATGCCGATGGCCGCGTAATCTACTGCGACGAGACCGACAACTACCGCGTACGTCCGCGACCCGAAGTGTTCCTCGAGGTATTCCGAAGTCACGGTATCTAGGCGCAGCTGCGACAAGGAGACGACAATGAAGCTGTATGACTACCAGCCGGCGCCGAGCCCGCGCCGGGTCCGCATTTACCTCGCGGAAAAAGATCTCGCCATCCCGACCGAACAGGTCGACCTGGCAAAACGCGAACAGTTCGAATCCGATTTCGCGAAAAAGAACCCGGGCTTCACGGTGCCCGCGCTCGAACTCGACGACGGTACGGTCATCAGCGAGTCGATGGCGATTTGCAGATATCTCGAAGCCCTGTACCCGGACCCACCGCTGTTCGGCACCGATGCCCGATCTCAGGCCATCGTGGAGATGTGGATCCGGATCGTCGAGTTCAACGGCCTGGCGGCGGTCGCGGACATGCTGCGCAATTCGTCGGAACATTTCGCCGATCGGGCGCTGACCGGGGCGGCCGGGGGTATCGCCCAGATACCGGCGCTGGTCGAACGCGGCCAGGCGACGCTCAGCCGCTGTTTCGAACGCCTCGACCGGCGTCTTGACGGGCGCGAATATATCGCCGGTGCGTTCTCGGTAGCCGACATTACGGCGCTGGTTGTGGTCGATTTTGCGCGCTGGGTCAAACAGGA